>Ga0209816_1002696_pt1 | contig 12463 bp, 8 predicted proteins | sample CoawatmetaG01DNA_FD_187509 | JGI IMG/M metagenome (GOLD analysis project Ga0209816, IMG submission 187509) | Marine microbial communities from the West Antarctic Peninsula - Coastal water metaG017-DNA (SPAdes) (version 2) | ecosystem: Environmental > Aquatic > Marine > Coastal ... | reverse complement strand
GTCCTCAAAAGGATAGAGTATAAAAAAGTTTCGGAGGATTGGCAGAGTGGCTTAATGCGCACGCTTGGAAAGTGTGTAATCGGTTAAACGATTCGTGAGTTCGAATCTCACATCCTCCACCATATTCAAGTTATCAGAAACAATCATAAACTCTCAAATATCAATCTCAGCGATTACCTCAATATGACTGGCACCTTGCCTCATCATCGCTTCTAAGATAGTGCACATTTCTGGCCTATATTTGGTTGGCCGGCCCTTGTTTTTATCCATAATTTCTACTTTACACCATATTCTGCAAGTTATCTTTTGTTGGCTCATAAAGCCTATTCTGACAGTGATTACGACTTTACACTACGTATTGCAAGTTACCTGTTGCTGACTATATTAGATTGGTAGCTAATGATTAAATTATTAAACATTTGATTTTTTTTTAGTTTTTTGAAATATTTTTGAAATAGATGCGTTGTTCTAATTGAGCAAACAATAAAGGCTCAAAAATTACTCTAACTAAATAAGGAATTAAAAATGAAAAATATTAAACTAAACTTAATAAAAGTAAATAAATGCCTTGGCTTAAATTTTTATTCAGGATCTATTCGATTGGGGGATTTGTTTGAGCGCTATCAAGTGCCAATATATAAGGCTGGATGTGGTGATATAACAGCAAAAGATAGCGGTTATCAGAGACAACCCAAACAAAAAAGAATAGACGACGTTAAAAATAGAATAATGACAGTAGTAAGAGATGATGAAGTTGTTAATACTGAAGCCTTTGTTGACAATGTTAATTTAAACTTAAGATCTCCATTAGCTGAAAAGCTTATTAAGCCTATTATTGATAATCTTGATGGTTTTGGCGATATATTTGTATTTGATTATGATGCCTCTGAAGTTGAAAAGTTTTTTGTTGTTGACGGTCAAACACGTATTCGTGGAGCGCACGCAGCATATCGCGATGCCCTTGAACGTAATAATTTAGAATTAGCTGGTGTTTTAGGTGACACCCGCCTTCAATTCACATTAACTTTTTGTGACGACATCTTTCTTGAAGCTTATGGCTTTTATTTGATTAATCAATATGCAAAAGCTATTCCACCTGAAGGCGCAATAAGGTTGTTGCACGAAGGTAAGCAAAAAGGTGACGTAAACTTTATTAATGAAGTAACAATATCTAAACAAATTGATAAAGTTGAGTCTATGAAAGTGGCTCAATGGCTATTTGATAATTCAGATGTATGGTCAGGAAACATAAGTGATTTTAATGATTCTGGCACTTCTAAAATTAATATACAAGCTCTAACAAGAATTATTATGCCTATTCATAAAATAATCAAAAGGGCAGAAGGAAGAGACTCTATCTCTCCTGAGGAAAATACCATAGCAGTAATTGAGGCTTTTTGGTGTGGACTTATGGATGCATATCCAGAGATGTTTTCAGGTGAACAGAGAGGAAATTACAATATTTTAAAAGCAGCATCTGCAGAAATTTTGATGATGGTTTTAGTAAACATATTTCAATTAAATCAAACAAAAAGTTTTGGAAATATGACCGATAGAAAATTATTTAAAGGTTTAATTAAATCATTATTTGATACCATTGATGCAAGAAATATGGGCGATACTGCAACTGTAAAAGGCTCTGATCTATTTATTATAGGTAAGGATGGAGTTATTGCAAACTATGGAAATGCCTCTTCTAAAAAACAATTTGTGGAAAGAATTAATAATGAATTTGTAAAGCAAATGTACTCAGCTTTATAAATGATTATCGATAACTTAATAATATTAGGAGTAACTCATGAACATACAAAAACTTTGTACTGATATTGCAACGAAAGAAGATGGGCTAGAAGTAATTGCAATTCTTAAAAAAAATAATCTTTGGGATGATACAAAATATTGGAAGTTAGTAGGAAATAACAAAGACTATAACAACCATAGCATTATTGGAAGTCAGCAGTCTAATCCTGCTAATGCACTTGTAGAAAAGCTTGTTAACTCTGGTGATAGTGCCTTAATGCTCAAATGTCTTGAAAAAGGAATAGATCCTAAAAGTAACGAAGCACCAAATAATTTAAAAGAAGCGGTAGCAACTTTTTTTAATGTGGAAGATGGGCGCTGGATTGATGCAGATAAAACCAAGAAAAACCAGCTTGCTGAAAAATACTGTAACTTAGTAGTTACTGGTGAAAAAGGAACTGGTGCAAACCCAACTTATACGATTATTGATTCGGCAGAGGGTCAAGAGCCAGAAGATTTTAAAAAGACATTTTTATCGTTAACTCAAAAAAATAAAAGTGGTATAAGTTTTGTTCAGGGAAAATTTGGGATGGGTAGTTATGGAGCAGTCAATTTTTGTAAAGTTGATGGCTTGCAGTTAATATTATCTAAGCGAAATCCATCAATTACAGAAGATTCTAGTAAAAATTTATGGGGCTTTACAATAATTAGGAAAGTTGAGCCAACCCAGCAGCAACGTTTACCTGAGTGGTTCTATTTAGTTATTGATGATGAAATCCCACAATTTGATGCTAAGTTTCTTGATTTAATGCCAAGTGTTTATCCTAATCCTTATGGCTTAAAGTTCGAACATGGGTCTTTTGTAAAGCTTTATAACTATGATATAGGTGCATCACTAAGATCTAATATTACATTGGATCTTTATAACAAGATAAATACGCTTCTTGTTAATCCAGTTGTTCCTATTAAATTATATGAAAGAAGGGATGGCTTTAATGCACACTCAAGTATTTCAAGACTTGATGGGTTAGAAACAAGATTAGAGCGAGATCGTTCATCTGTATTGGCAAATGGCTTTCCATCAGAATTTATCTTTAATGTTGAAAACCAGAGGATAAAAGGAAAGGTATATGCATTTAAAAAGTATTCAAATGAAAAAGAAAAGATACTCGTAGATACAAAAAAATATGGCAACGGAATTCTTTTTTGTATGAATGGTCAATCCAACGGAAGTCTCCCACCAAGTTTTTTTAGTACTGGAGGTCTTAAATATGAAAATATTAGTAAGAATTTACTTGTGATTATGGATTGCTCAGAATTAGAGCCTAATTATATATTTCAGTTATTTCAAAATGATCGTGAGAGAATTTTTGATAATGCGTTCTCTAAAAAAATTAAAGATGTTATTTCGCAGGAACTTTCTGATCATAGTGGCTTAAAACAATTTCAAAATGAATGGAAGGGAAGTGAGGTTAAGTCTCAGAGCAGTAAAAACACTAAACAGCTATTTGATATGCTCTTAAAAAGTAACAAAACTCTTGCTAATCTTCTGCTTGGTGGAAATAGGGTTGGAAATCAATTTGGTGATAAAGAGGTAATTCCACTCTTTGAATCTAATTTTTATCCTACTTTTTTTAAATTGATTAAGCCTTCTTTAGAGTCCCAACCAAGGGAGATTGAAAAAACACGTAATCCAAAAATTAACATTATTACAGATGCCCCTAATGATTATTTCACTAGGCCAATGGATCCTGGTTCTTTTAAAGTTTATTTTGAGGATAAGGAAATCACAGACTTTGATGGTATTAAATTATCAGGTTTTAATGGTAAATGGATCCTATCACTTCCACCAAGGGAAGAGACTATCCAAAATTATCGTTTTGTAATTAATGATGACTCAAGAATTGATTCGCTTGAAGAGGTATTTTTTCTCAAACTTATCGATAAAAAGCAGCACTCAAAGCCAACCCCTAGAAGACCTAAAGATATGAAGGGATTTCCAAATCTTATTGAAATAGGCAAAGATGATTTTGAGCAGTACGATATTGATAAATATGATGTCCTTAAAATTACTGAAAGTATTGAGAGTTATGACTATTACTTGAATATTGATAATAGCCATATTCAAAGTTACCTTAAGAATTTAAAAGACGATCAAATCGATGAGGCAAAAAATCAATATAAGTTAGCTATGTCTGTTATTGGTCTTATATTAATCCAGGATTATAAAAAGCAAGAAGACCCAATACCTTTAGGTGAGTTTACAAGGGAATATACAAGAAAAATTTCATCTTTAATTTTGCCTTTAGTTAGAGACATATCAACAGTCTAGTTTAATTAAGACGTACTTAAATTATTACGATCGCCCTAATCAACAAGAGAAGGGCGATTATATTTTTAGCTACCTAGAATTATCTTATCTTTTTATTTTTAATAAAAAAAGAACTAGATTTATTTATTTTAATATTTTTGAAATAATTTTGAATTAGTTACGTTGTAGTAATTGAATAGATAAAAAATGTTCAAAAACTACTTTAACTAAATAAGGAAATATTATGTCAGCAACTAACTTTAAACCAGCAACATCATGCAAGAAAATTTTTACTATTTCAACTTTCATGCTTTTAACGGCCATAGGAACTAACGCTAACGCTCAATCAACCTGTTATACCGATTATTGGGGTAATTGGGTCTGCAACTGGAGCAACAGTAGCTATCAAACAACAACTACCAGAGATTATTGGGGAAACGATGTAACTAATGATAATCGTGGCAATCAAATGACTTGTTACACCGACTACTGGGGAAATTATGTTTGTAATTAATTAGCCTTTTGAAGGCTAAACCTAAAAATCCATATGAGCTGCAAAAGTTATATGGATTTTTTTTGTATCATTATTTTAAAAATTTCCAACTCATCCTTAATTTAGGATCTTTTTTTCAGCTTGTTAAAAATTTAACTCAGAGCTACCTCCTAATATTTTTATTAATAAGCATTTAGATGAAATATTTTCTAACTAGTTACGTTGTTGTTAATGAGTACTTAAAAAAATGCTCAAAACTACTTTAACTTAATAAGGAAATATAATGACTCAAATAAACTTTAATGACCAGGATCTTTTTTCAGAATATAGATCAACATCAAACGCAACTTATCAAATCAATATAAAAATTAATGAGGCGGATTTGAGGTTGATTGATGAAAAAGCAAGGCGCTATGGAATATCTAGATCAGCACTTCTAAAGATTTTTGCAATCAATGGCGAATTGATGGTTAATAAGTTAGATAGAGACAATCTAAGAATGCCAATCACTTAACTTTTACTAAACACCTATAAGAGAGATAAAAATGAATATGATTCAGTTAGATCAAACAACAAGTCATTACCTGTTAACAATTCCACAAGCACTGATGACGAGAGCTAAAAAAATTAAACCTCGCCAATGGGATCCAAGTAGATTGGTATGGAAATACCCCAGAAACAAAGACACATATGAGCTCCTAATTAATGAATTTGAAAATGATATTAAAAAAATTGCAATCACTCCTCCGAGTTCTATCCAGGATGATCAAGCAAAGCTACTTGCTAAAAAAGATAAAACCATAGCAACACTTGAGAAAGAAGCCAAATCTCTCAAATCTAATTTGTCACTACTAGAAAACCAGAGGGATCAATACTTGTGCAGTATTGTTAATTTAGAGGCAAAGGTTGATTATTTCAAAAATGAAAGTAGTGATCTCGAAAGGGTCATGAAAAAAATCACTAGGCAATGTATTGGTGATAAACAATCTCTAAGCACCATAATTGATGAGATTGACTTTGATTTAATGCTTCCAATCAATCTTCTAGCTAAGATAGAAAAGATCCTTAAATCGAAGCTCAAGGGCGACCCTCAAATCAATAGTATTAATGAGTTGATTTATGAGTGTAAAGAAAAAAACCTTTTATCAAATGATGCAGTACATTTACTTCATGCAATTAGAAGGCAAAGGAACCTCTTTGCTCATGATGCGATTGATCCAAGGACGAGAATGATGAGGGTTGTTTTCGTGATAGCAGCTTTCTCTTTGTTGTCTGAAGAGTTTTAATTTAAAACTCAAAGCTTTAGAATTGCCTGGCAGGAAATTTTATTTGTTGCTGCTAGGCAAGATAAGGATTAATAATTAGATTTAATATTTTTTTTGATAGTAAATTCTTGTTTTATAAGAACGTTGGACCAGATATTATTTCATCAAACTCGTAAAAGCCTATATATTTTCTTCCATCATTAGTGATGCCAGTCCATTCACCTTGCCTATTTCCATTAACATACTCTCCTTTCTCCTTTCTACCATCAGCATAAATAGCTTCTCCAGCACCATGCTTTTTACTATTTTTCCAAGTTGCTTTCTCCATACCCCCATCTGGATAAAAGAATGTGCCTTGACCGGAATATCCTCCCTCAATAAAATTACCTTTGTATATTATTCCATTGTATCCATACTTGTATCCAAATTCTTCACCATAACCATGGTGAAGGCCATCCTTATAACTCCCAATATGCTTATGCCCATCTATATAAATAGTTGTGCCTTGACCATCCTCATATCCATTTTTAAATTCACCAGTATAGATCGTTCCGTCCTCATATTCATTTTCTCCAAAGCCATGCTTTTCGCCATTTTGCCATTGACCTTTATAAAATCCTCCAGAAGGCCAAACTTTAATTCCTTGTCCATGATAATCACCTCTTTCCCACTCTCCCTCATAGCGAGTACCATCTGCCCAAAGATAGACCCCATAACCATCCCTAGAGCCTTCTTTAAAGTGCCCTTTGTAAGATTGGTCATTCCAAATATATGTTCCTTCTAAAATATAGCCATCTTTAAAGTAACCTGACACTACACTGCCATCACTATTGGTTTTTACAGCATACTCATCATTTGCTAATCCGTACTTAAATCCCCCTTTGTAAGTTCCACCATTACTAAAATTTACAATGAATTCTCCATGTTGAAGGCCATTTTTAAATTCTCCTTCATAGCGATCACCATTTTCATCACGCTCTTCATTTTGGATTACTAAAACTCCCTGACCATGATATAGACCGTCTTTATATTCTCCAACATAGGAATCGTCTTCATTTTGAAAATAATACAGATAAGGCTTTAAATCATTAATAAAGTTATCCCTCCAGCTTCCCTGATACTGAGTACCATCTGGCAAAAACTTCACACCTTCACTAGTTAATAGACCACCACTCCATATGCCATCATATCTAGTTCCATTTGCGATAGTCAAAGAGCCTTTACCACTCATTAATTGACCAGCAAGCTGACCTTCATAGCGAGAGCCATCTGGATAAATATAGATGCCTTGACCATCAAACTCTCCATAATAGTATTCACCCTCATAATAATCACCATAATCAGAGGTTTCAATTCCTTTTCCATGTTTAAAGTCATCTAGGAAAGTGCCTTTATAGGTCCCAGATTCGTATGTATGCTCTCCATATCCAGATTTATTTCCATTCTTCCAGTTGCCTGAGTACTTTTCACCATCAGCCCATATATATGTTCCCTTGCCTTCCAAAATAAATAAGCGAGATTCACCAGTATAGTTATCACCTTCGATATAAGATGTAGTTCCTTTTTGGTGCAATTGATTTATGAATTCGCCTTCAAATCTTCGACCATCATTCCAGACATATGTCGCATCTCCGTCCTGAAGATCAAACTCCCAGTTGCCCTCGTAATAGTCACCATTTGAATATACGTATTTACCAAAACCATGTTTTTCACCGTTTTTCCAGTCTCCAGTATACGACTCTCCAAACCCAAAGTCTTGTGTGCCTTTTCCATTTAATCTGTCAAAGCTGAAATTTCCAGAGCGGATTTCACCAGTTGTGAGGGTTTTAACTCCTTGGCCATGCATATAGCCATCTTTAAATTGACCAATAAACTTATCACCATTCGGCCAAATTCTGATACCATTTCCATTTAATTGATGATTCACAAAATTACCTTCTAGTCGCTCCCCATTTGAGGTTCGCAGCTTACCAAGTCCACCAAATTTATAATCTTGAATTTGTCCTTGATAAAAATCCCCATTTGGAGTCGTAACATCATAAATACCAGGAAAGTTCCATTCTATTATTAATCCATAAATTTTTGTTCCATCACCCATATACAAAGTCCCAAAACCGTTGGGTGTTTCACCATCATCATTAAGGGTGTTTCCATCAAAGGAGTAGTCAACATAACTGCTATCACCCATATCCCATATCGTTTCTACTTCAGCGCCACTTATATATAAAGTAACCCCTTCACCATGACGCATATCATCCTTAAATAATCCAGTAAAAATATTTCCATTGGGATAGGTAATAGTTCCTTTACCCTGCTTGAGACCCTTTAAAAATTGCCCTTGATGCTTGATTCCCACTTCATCTATCAAGACACCTTTACCATGCATTAGACCATTTTTTACTTGACCTGTATATTGATCTTTATTACTAAATTCTAGTGTTTCTATGTCATAGATACCCTTAAGAAAAGGGTCGTAAATAACTTGAGTAAATTTAGCGCAACCTTCTGAAGTTGTTTTAAAACAAAAGTTACCCGTTATACTTGATTCATACCAAGGAAGTTGATTGCCATTAGTGTCATTTGAGACGCCTTCCTTGACATCTTTAAGCATCAGTTCAATAGGCTGATTAGGGGTGTTAATAAATTTTAGTAAGTTTGCTGTATAAGGGCTATTTCTACCAGAGCCGTCCTCAGCAGTGCTTCCTGGGCTAGTAGAAAAAGCAATTAATGAGCCTTCTGCATCCTGAGATCTTACAAGGCCTCGCTCTATACCTCTAGATTCTGCTGGAAGGGGATTGTCGCGACAGGCATCTAAAAAGATAAAGTTTAGTTGAGATTCACTTAATTCCATCTCTTTTGAAACTATTCCTGAGCGAACTGCCTCATCTTCTAGATGCCTGAGTTTTTTGATCTCTGGTAGCGCATTAATAGGAATTAGATAGTTTTCGCCATGATATTGAACGGCATGCCCTGCGTAATAAAAGAGCCCAACAGTGTCTTTATTAAGCTTTTCACTAAAGTCATAAATAGCATCCTTCATTGCTCTCTTATCAGCATTTTCAATAAGGGTTACTTTGAAGTCAAGTTTTTCTAAAGCCTCAGTAATGTCTTGAGCATCATTTAGGGCATTTTTAAGAGCACTGATTTTGTAGTCAGCATTACCAATAACAAGAGCGATTCGCTCTTGTGCAAAAACACTTATAGAAACAAAGAATAGGGAAAGTGTGAGTAGTTTTTTGATCATATAATAATTAGTTTTATATTAATTTTCCATTACTATGAAATACTTCAGAATTTTCACCTTTTGAATTAATCCAGATTCCTTTTCCATGTTTTAATCCATTTATAAAGCTACCTGTATAAGAGCTTCCATTTGTCAAAGTTTCTGATCCAAGTCCATTTAATTTTCCATCTTCAAATTGCCCTTTGAGGACGACATCTTTTTTAGTTAGTACGCCTTCCCCATGAAAATTATCATTAATAAATGAACCAAAATAGGTATCACCACTGAAACTAGAGTAAGTTCCCTCGCCAGTTAGAGAGCCATCAACAAAATCTCCTTGGTAGCGATCTCCATTGACTAATAAAAAAGTACCATTTCCTGTTTGACGGCCATTTATAAATTGACCTATATAAAGAGTTCCTTGTGGCCCGACATGAGTCCCATAGCCATTAAATAGTCCATCTTTAAACTGACCTTTATAATAAGCACCACTAGTGAATGTATAAAGTCCTAAGCCACTGGGTTTCAAGTTAAAGCCATAGCTTCCCTCGTAAGTATCTTTAGCGCTAAAAACTCTGCTATCTTGAATCCATGTAGTCATCATTGTTGCGCCATTAATCCAAGTGAGAGTGCCTTTGCCATGCCTTTCACCATTTACAAAGTTACCTTTAAAGTAATTTCCATTTGGTTGAGTTATTACTCCCTCGCCATGTTTCTTACCATTAATAAATTCGCCCTGGTACTTAGTACCATTTTTATAAGTTAAGATGCCTTTGCCATTAAACTCTCCATCTTTGACTTGGCCAATATAATTCTCTCCATTATCTAGATCGATTGCCTCCAAGTCATAGAGACCTTCAAAGTAGAGATTATTAATAATAGTTACAACAGAATCAGCGCAGTTATCGTTCGTTGTTATAAAGCAAAAGTTACCGGTAATACTTGATTCATACCAGGGTAGCTGAGTACCATTTGTATCTTTTGAGACGCCATTTTTAACTTCTTTAAGCATTAGCTCTATAGGTTGGTTCGGAGTATAGATTTGTTTTAATAAATTTTTTGTATAAGGACTATTTCTTCCTTTACCATCTTCTGAAGTTCTTCCTGGACTTGTTGAGTAGGCAATTAGAATGCCTTCTGCATTTTGAGATTTAGCCAATCCTTGGGTAATTCCTCTAGATTCTGCTGGAAGGGGATTGTCGCGACAGGCATCTAAAAAGATAAAGTTTAGTTGAGATTCACTTAATTCCATCTCTTTTGAAACTATTCCTGAGCGAACTGCCTCATCTTCTAGATGCCTGAGTTTTTTGATCTCTGGTAGCGCATTAATAGGAATTAGATAGTTTTCGCCATGATATTGAACGGCATGCCCTGCGTAATAAAAGAGCCCAACAGTGTCTTTATTAAGCTTTTCACTAAAGTCATAAATAGCATCCTTCATTGCTCTCTTATCAGCATTTTCAATAAGGGTTACTTTGAAGTCAAGTTTTTCTAAAGCCTCAGTAATGTCTTGAGCATCATTTAGGGCATTTTTAAGGACTCCAACCTTGTAATCAGCATTACCAATAACAAGTGCAATTTTCTCTTCAGAAAGGGCACTTAAAGAAAAGAAGAGCAGGCAAAGAGTAAGGAGTTTTATCATTAAGATAATATTTCTATAATAAATATTTATTAAACTTTTTCATATCGATCTACAACACCATCATCATCATCATCATAGCCTAAAACGTCTGCCTCTCCATCTCCGTCTTGGTCGTACATATAAAAATCAGGCCTTGGAATAGAGTTTGTATTGACAATTTTCTCATTCCAATTTCCATCCTCATCATAATCATATATTACAACAATATCATCAGTATTGGCAATTTCAATAAGAACTGTTTCCCAGATTCCTGTTTCATCGTCATCAATAAAATATATTGTATCTGGTATTCCATCTTGATCATAGTCTCCTTTGCTTACCCTGATAACATTAGCATCCCACTCATAAGAAGCTGTAGATGCTTCTGAAGTCTTAGCGGGTAATTTTGCAATAGTAAATTTTTCGTTCAAAAAGAGTTTTAAATCCTTAACTGAAACTGCGTAGTTAGCACCAGCATAATCTGATCCATAAGAGTTTACACCTATAACTTCGCCAGCATCATTCATAAGAGGACCACCTGAATTTCCACCCATGATTGGAGTTTGTGATTGGATTACAATTTGAGCTTTTCGATCAATTCCATCATCATAACTCCACTCATGATTTTTTAATATTTGACCAATATATCCTTTTGTGTAGGTCCATTGAGAACCATTACCAGGATGGCCAATTGCGTGAACATCCTGTCCTATTTTTAGAGATGATGCATTTGCAAGTGATAATGGCTTTACTCCAATTGGATTATTAATAAGCTTAATAAGTGCTAAATCTGAATGTTTATTGTTATTTACAACCATACCGATCATGTAATCATCTTCAGAATATTTCCCTGAGTTTTTAGGCATGAAATATACGTATACTTTTTTAGCATTTCCAACAACGTGCGAGTTTGTGAATATAAGCCCATCATTTGAAACTAGCGCTCCTGTTCCATGACCCGACGTTGTTTCAATAAATACTACTGCAGGAGCAGAGTCCTCAAAAATTCGAACTTCTTTTACGCCCCTTGTAAGTGATGACCTGTTTATTTCACTATCGGAAGAGCCTTTCAATATCTTAAGAATAGTTCTACTTTGAGGGTTACTTTCAAGAATTGGAGAGATTTTTTCAGAAAGAGATGATGAAATACTTATTGATAAGTCTAAATTTACTTCATCTATTAAATCAATATTGTTAATCCCTCTAATTGCTATTTTTGAAGAGAAGTGTCGAATTTTAAATTTTTGTACATTATCAAGCTTACTAAGGTCTTTAATTTTGGAGGCGTTTAGTTTGGTTGAGCTAGAGACAATTGCGATGGTCTCTATTCCAACTTTATCATCTAATTGAAACCAGTTATCAGAGCTTGATGGAAACGACACAGTTTGATTTTGACTAATTAGTGAGTCTGAGTTTGGCGAATTTAATAATTGAAGATTATTAGAGCTATCTAACAAAAATGCATAAACATAAAGTAAGGACTTAGCTTCTACATTTATTTGGAATGAGTCACCAGAGAATAAAATAGAATTTTCCTCTAGTATTCTCACATTTTTATTATGAAGAGCTTTGATAGTTAGCTTAATTTGACTACTAGCTGCAAATAAATTGCTTGATAGTGAGATTATGGTGATCGCTAAAACAGTTTTAATGATTGATTTCATTTCTATGCCTTAAATAGTTCAATTTTGATCATACACAATAATGTTTCTTCATTCAATTAATAGCCTTTTTTTGACTATGTATACTTGTAACGAAATAAAATCGATAATATTTCGTTATTAGTAATGAGCATCTTTAATGACAATTT
>Ga0209816_1002694_pt1 | contig 12467 bp, 17 predicted proteins | sample CoawatmetaG01DNA_FD_187509 | JGI IMG/M metagenome (GOLD analysis project Ga0209816, IMG submission 187509) | Marine microbial communities from the West Antarctic Peninsula - Coastal water metaG017-DNA (SPAdes) (version 2) | ecosystem: Environmental > Aquatic > Marine > Coastal ... | reverse complement strand
GTTCAAATCCCTCATATGAGGTTAATGTCTTCTCAATCCTTTTGACATTTCTTGCACTCTCATCGACTGAGTACTCTAATATAGCACCATCACTATCGGGTAGAAACCTAACAAATGTCTTGTTCCAACTGACCCCAGCAACATCTTTGACCTCTTCGATAGAGATGTGAATCTTATGGTTGTTGACGATAGATGTGGCATTACCCCATTCTTCATAGTTCTCTGATATCTGCACTCTAGAGTTGTCCTCTAGGTTCTGTAATGTGATTGATATAGGTAGACTATTTGAATCTAGTAACTGACCTAGTGAATTGCCTCTAAGATCATAGAAATGGTGTTGTCTATTATATCGGAAGTGATCATCCTCTACTGTCGAGGTCGTCTCGTTTTGTATATCGAATGTAACGTCTGAAAAGGTATCGTTGTTTAGTATTAATGCTATCACATTGTCTTGAAGCATTCCTCGGAATCCCATGTTATAGGTTTCTTTGAGTACCCCTTCGATGTCGTGAAGTGTACCAAGAAAATCAACGATCTTCTCACCGATTGCTTGTTGGGTAATGTCATTGGATGCAATGAAATCATCATAGAAATACATCCTATTGATGTTAAAGTTTTGTTCTAGATTATATAAGAATGTATTGACTTCAGCTTTGATATCTGAACCCAGTTGATTTGCAATTGTACCACACCCATCTGCAACATTGATATTCGATGTTAATTTATCATTGATAGACGATGTTAACATCGTGGTGAATGGGGTTACATTGGCCTTGGATGCACTGTTTTCATGAGGAAAATACATCATGGTATATGCAGTGTTTACATATCCTCGGGTTGAGTCAATTGCACCTACTGGTACTTCTGCAACTCTAGGACGATTCATTCCACAAGTCTCGGTGAAACCTGTGATTGCACTAAATCCTGCTGAATCAAATTCGTATTCATATGTACTTGAATTGAAGACTCCCGAAGGTTCTCCTGCATCTTGTATCAAATTGAAGTTGAAATCAACGAAGACGTTTGCACCCTCTACATATCCATCAATGACCAATGTCTTAAACATCGGTGATGTACTAGTAGATACGGGGCTTGGTAATTGTAATTGTGCTAGTTCGGGAGCAATCTCATTGCCTCCACCACCACACGCGACTAAACCAGTAAGTACTGGAACTATTAGTAAGTTTTTCATTTAACACCTCTCATGTATACATCTATTATACACTCTTTAGAGGGGTTTGTCTAGGGGGTTTTACTCGTTGAGTCGGTATGCAAGGGCCTCTGCTTCGACCTCATCAATGGGTTGGTGCATTATCACTTGTCGGACATGTACCATTTCATGAGCCAAGGTTATGTACCTTTCGTCATCAAACTTAACAAACATCTCCATATAGATATTGATGTTTGCCTTATGGGGGTAGTCAAGGAATCCCTGTCTTCTATCGGGGTGGGGTAGTCGGAATATGTTTAGTATAACCTTTGAGTCTTGGATGTCCAGTAGGTTTGCAAACTCTACTGCTTTGTCTCTCATTTTCTCATTGTTACATAAGATATTCATGGGTGGTTAATCCTCGTATTCCTCAAGCTCTTCCATGTTATCCTCATCGACATCTGTTCCACAAAATGGACATACATCAATAGAATACTGATATGAATCCATCTCGTGTATGATATCACACTCCGATTTACATGATTCACAAAATAATTTAAATTTCATCTTGGACTTTATCTCCTATTATATCTTTCCAAAGGTTCTCATATGATTTAGGCTTACCATCAATTGTTGCATATGGAAGTTTTCTTCCTTCAGTCTCTTCAAGTGTAAAATCCAAATGCAGTTCCTTAAACCTAACCTCGTTCAATTGGATATTTAGACTCAATAGCATATGCCTGATTCTATCATCCTCTATCGTCTGTTCGATTTCCTTGTTTAAGTATGCAATGTACTCACTCATCTTTCAAATACCCACGTTTCCAATTCTGTAAATCCACCAATGATCTCTCCGTCCATACGGATTTGGGGGAATGTTCTAGCAGTAGGGAATGACTCCATTAACTCTTCACGAGTAAAGTCTTCACCTAGTTGTTTATATGTATACGAAAGACCTTCTCTCGTACATAGTGCCTTTGCTTTATCACAAAAAGGACACTGAGGTTTACCAAATATTTCAATCATAATTCAAAGTCCGAAAAGGTGTTGTCATCAACATCCTGTTTAATGCCACCAATAAGATACGATTCAATCTCGGTCTCTTGGGGTGCGTTTTGTAATCCTCTACTATTAAACCAATGGTTCGTCCATGGTAGAGGGTTGTTAGTTGAAGAGATATCGAATATCGGTTGCATACCAATTGCACGTAACCTTTTATTGGCAATATACTCCACATAGTTTCCAAGTAGTCCTACCGACAATCCGATCATCGACCCATGTTTGAATAGGAACTCTGCCCACTCCTTCTCTGAGTCAACTGCATCTTGATACATCTGATACACTTCTTGTTCACAATCTTTCATCACCTTATTCATCACACTATTGTTCTCATGTTTTTGATAACACTTAAGTATGTGTTGTGTGATTGCTAGATGTTGTGATTCATCCCTTGCAATCAGTGATATGATCTTTGCACTACCTTCCATCATCTTCAGTTCTCCGAATCCGAATGAACAGGCAAATGATACGAAGAATCTAATCCCTTCTAGGATGTTGACACTTATCAATGCAAGATATAATGCCTTATATAAGTCGTAATCTTTAATGTCCTGACCTATCAACTTTCGTCTACCTAGATCAATGAACTCATCATACTTTTGTGTTACTGCTTCTGCACGAGCAACGATCGCTGGTTCGTCCAGTATGGTGTCAAAGATTTCACTTGGGTCACTATAGATATTCTTGATTATGTGAGTGTAACTTCTTGAATGTATTGTCTCCATGAAATCCCATGTAATGATACATGATTCCAATTCGGGTATTGTAACGAATGGTAGGAATGCAATTGCGGGAGCTCTACCTTGAACACTATCGAGTAGTGTTTGGTATCTAAGGTTAGAGGTGAAGATGTGTTTCTGTGCCTCGTTCAATCGGGCATAGTCTGCTCTATCTTTCTGTAAGGATACCTCTTCGGGTCTCCAAAAGAATGACAACTGAGTCTGAGTCAACTTATCAAATACTGGGTACTTGAATGTATCAAATCTTTGTGTGTTCAATTCCTCTCCAAAGAACATCTTCTCTTTGGTGAAATCTATATTTTTCTTGTTAAAAACTGTCATCTATGTTTTTCTCGTTGATGGTGGGGCTAGTGTTAAGTGTTTGTAATTGTTTACGCAATCGGATGGTGTAAATCCATCTATCAAATGTCTGTTGTTCCAACTCTCCATAGCCTTGGTAAATTCGGGTCTCAACTGATCTGTATCTTTTTCCTCTGAGTGATATATATCATTATACCCATCGTAACAGTAAACAGGTGCTTTACGAGCATCTGCACCTCGGTTTCCTTCCATTGTTCCGTGAGGCATGTTCTGTAAACTCCCTGCAATGTTCACAAAGTGAAGGAACATGTGATAACTGTTTTTACCTAGGAATTTGTCTCTGTAGTGAACTGCATTAGGGCCCTGATATAATAACACATCACCCACTTCAAGTGAGATACAAGATGCATCACGTTTACGTGATGGAATTGCTTGTGTTAAATTATAAAGGTCTTCGTTAGAACCATCCCAGTCAACCCAGTTTCGTGAGTTGTCTACCCAAATCTTCCAAGGTTTCCCATCGTCTGATTCATATCCTAAACATATTGTCGTAGATATTTCACAAGATGGTCTGTCGTGATGTGCTTTGAGGTATGCACCTCTGTCATATTTCCTAGTGTATGCATAGGTAGGACAAAGTTTGATGTCCAATACGTCATCTAATGCATTATGCATCCAAGCATGTAATCCAACTGAAGGTGGAAATTGGTAACATCCATCGGATTTGAATAACGAATCTTTAGGGGAATCTTGAATGATGTCCTCTTCCTTTGCAAAGAATGAGTCATTCCACCTATCATTCCTCTCAATAGTCTTCCATGTGTCCAGTGTCATCTTAATGATGTCTTTGGGTATGAAGTTCCTAAGAATCACGTATCCATTTTGCATGAATTCCCATGTCATCTCATTCGTATAACCCTGAACCTTTGTTTCATCGGGGTCTATTGCAGATAACTTTACGTTCTTTTTATCATATTGCACAGGCATCGCAGTCTTCCCCATCATCTATAATCTCACCTTGTGGTAAGGGTTCATCTTTAATCACGTCTTCAGTCTTACCATCCATAGTGTTTTGGTAGTAAGATGTCTTCCATCCATATTTGTAAGTATTCAGTAAGTCTTTTGCCATGACCGATACTGGTACTTCATTGTTATCAAAATTCTCGGGATTGTAACTCCAGTTACCACTGATTGCTTGGTCAAAGAACTTCTGCATCACTGCAACTGTTTTAATGTATCCCTCGTTATCAGGCATATCCCATAGTAATGTGTAGTTGTTTTTCAGTATAGAATACTGAGGGACTACTTGTTTAAGTGTTCCTTTCTTGCTCTTCTTGACACTAAGGTAGTCTCTTGGTGGTTCTATTCCGTTTGTTGCATTAGAGACGACTGAGGACGATTCTGAGGGCATCTGAGCAGTAAGTGTCGAGTGTCGTAATCCGTGTACTTTAATCCGTGTTCTTAGTATTTCCCAGTCCATTTTTAGGACATTAGGTACGATTGTATCTACTTCTTTCTTATAATGATCTATTGGTAATTTCCCTTGTGCATACATGGTTCTATCGAACCAATCACATGGCCCTTTCTCGGATGCAATTTGATTAGACGCACATAGTAAATGATACTGAAATTCTTCTGTAAGATCATGCACCAATTGATGTGCTTGGGGGTCATCATACTTGACCTTGTTCTTTGCAAGGAAATGTGCAAGACCAATGTAACCAATTCCTAGTGATCGTCTTGCAAGAGTTGATCTCTTTGCAGCTTCTACTGGGTATTCTTGGTAATCAATTAGTTCTTCTAATCCTCTTACTGCAAGATCACATAGACCTTGTAGTTCATCCATCTTAATGATGCCTACGTTGATTGCACTTAGAATGCATAGTGCAATCTCACCTTCACCATCAATATGTGTGATAGGGTCGGTGGGAAGAGTGATCTCTTGACATAGGTTACTCATGTAAACTTTGTCTTGGAAACTACTATGGGAATTGCAATGGTCTATATTCATAATATAAATCCTACCTGTCTCAGCTCGTTCTTTCAACATAGCCGTAAACAATTCCCTTGCACTAATCTTCGTTTTAGGTACTGAAGTTGCTCTCTCATACTTTTCGTAAAGTTCATCAAAGCCGTCAGTTCCAAATGCCTCATACAAGCCTGGCACTTCGTGGGGTGAGAATAATGTGATGTCTTCGTTCTTCAAGAATCTCTTATAGAACAGTTCAGATAACTGAATAGAGTAATCTAATTTTCGTACTCTGTTATCTTCGGTTCCTTTGTTATTCTTTAGGACGATGATATCACCGATCTCTTGGTGCCAGATAGGGAAATGAACTGTTGCACTTCCTCCTCTCACACCATTCTGAGTACAACATCTTACTGTCGTCTCGAATTTCTTTAGGAAAGGTATTACACCAGTATGCTGTACCTCTCCACCTCGTATTTTTGAACCAAGTCCTCGTATTCGTCCTGCGTTAATTCCAATACCAGCTCTTTGTGCAACGTACCTTCCGATGGCCATATCTGAGGAAAATATACTGTCGAGGGAATCTGCAGAGTCAACCAAAACACAACTCGCAAATTGTCGTAATGGTGTCCTGACCCCTGCCATAATGGGTGTGGGTATGTTAATTTTGTACGTGGATATTGCATCGTAATACCTTTTGATATATTCTAAACGGTTGTCTTCGGGATAGTTTCTGAACAATGTCATTGCAATCAACATATACATGAACTGAGGTGTCTCAAACAACGTGTTGTCTGACCTGTCCTGTACTAGATACTTGTCTACGATCTGTTGTAGACCAGCATAGGTGAATGTCACATCTCTTGAATGTTTGATCACCCGATCTATTTGTCCTATTTCTTCTTTGGTGTATGACTTGAGGATATCCTTATCATATACACCCTTACTGATATTCCTTTGGATGATATCATAAAGTGGTGGATAGATTGTTGAGTCTTGCCACTTAGTGTTGAATACGGATTTCTGTACTCCGAATAGTAATAGTCGTGCAGCAACGAACTGATAATTTGGATGTTCCAAACTAATTAAATCCGATGCTGACTTGACTAATATTTGTTGAATGTCTTTTGTAGTTATACCATCAAAGAATTGAAGACCACTGTTCATTTCAACCAGTGATTCTGATACTCCTGTAACGTCTCTACATGCTTTCTCCACCATCTTATGAATCTTATCTAAGTCAATGTCTACCCTGCTTCCGTCTGACTTAAGTACTCTAAATGGTGCGTTCATATCTTTTTATATTCCTTAAAATTAAGTTTAGCACTTAATCCTGTGTAAGTGCAAGAGTCTATTATAGAACAGATCACGTCACTTGTCAATCCGTTAAGTACCATTTCATTGATATCTTTTAGATCGGTAACACGTCTGTCATTCCATATGCAAACTTTGTATCCGAGATCAATAACTTCTTCAATCTTTTTGAGAATCTCGAAGTTACGAGGTTCATTATCGAATACTAGTACTGCCTTATCTTTAATGGTTTGGTCTATCTTCTTAAAATCACTACCACCTACTGCAATTGCATTCGGTAGAAATAGACTGTCTAGTGGCCCTTCGGTCACATAAATTGTTTTTGTTTTGTCCACTTTGTTCAAATTGAAGATTAGTGGTGCATCTTCGTTAAATCTCATCGTTAAATATCTAAGTTTAGAGTTATTAATTGCTCTCCCACTTAGACCTAATAGTTCTCCCCTCTCCGAATAGAATGGTATTACTATCCTAGGGTCGTTACCCAAAACTCTGTCCTTATACTTATCGTCAAGGAATGCAAGGTTCTGTGGTTTATCCGTGAACCATAGATCACTATAGTGATGTGAAGGAACCATTCTTGCCTCTAGATACTCCCTTGCAACCGTAACTTCGGAGCAAGGTTTCATTAGAAATTTTAGATTCTCGACTGACATGATATCATCTTTATTTAGTAATTCTTGTTTTGGTTGAAACTTGAAACTGTTACTTGACGGCATCTTATGTCCACTTGCATGAACCTTTGGTTTGCGTCCACTTTCCTTCAACCACTCCTTTATATATTCTTTATGAATGACTGGGAAATGATCTTTAATGAAGTTTACGGACGATGTACTTTTACCACAATTGTGGCATTTGTAGACGAACGATTGCTCCACGGTGAAATGATATCCACGTGCTTTAAAGGTATTTTTAGAGGAGTCTCCACAATAGAGACATCGGTGATTTAGGGTGTTGTCACCCTTCCACTTTGCCATGTCCAATGAGGACACGATCATACTCAAATATTTGCGTTCTAACCATAACATAAGTACCATTATACATGATACTTGTGCTATTGTCTAGAGGGTATTAACTATGCGTCAATAATAGCTTGGATTGCAACGAGTGATTCATCCCATGATGTCTTACTTACGTCATATCCTGTTTTTTCAGCATTGTCTGCAGCCAAATCAGCATAACCTGTTGGTTCTGTTGGTGGGTTTGCTGTCAAATGCGCTTTAATTTCTGCCGGTGTTAATGTACTTACTACTACTTCTCCGTCTGCCATTTCGTTCTCCAATTGGGGTTTGTAAAATTACTTATTATTTAGGTTCTTCCATGTTTCTAACCCGACTTTTTGGGACTTGTAAAACATACCTTTGCTCAATAACAGGTGGTTTTTTTTCTTCTACTTCTTCTTTTCTAGTCCCTATAAGACCTACACTGGTTATCAGTAGTAGAACTGCAAGAGGGTCGAATACAAAGATGAGTGCAAATATCACCCATCTTACTGCGTTGTCTAGGTATTCAGTTGCTCTGTCCTGTCCATAGATTACCTCTGCAACATATTTAATAGGGCCGATCTCACCTTCCTGCATGAGTTGTTCCCTTTTAAGTGGCATCATCTCTTCGTTATATGCAACCACTTGATCTATTATACCATCCATATCGATTGCGATCAACCCCCTTTCTTCCTTTTGTCTACGATCAATGTAGTTACGGTCTTTGGGTTGTGCAGTGTTGATGATAGTGTCGAGTCCCTCAAGTCTATTCTCTAGTCTTAGGAGTTTACCCTCTTCACCTGCAATTCGTTTCTCTATGATTGATAACTCTAGTGAGAATGAATCACCCTGTAGTGTTTGTTCGATGTTTGCTTTTGATAGGAATCCAAAGATACCTAATGAGGTGATTAACATTAACACTACGACACTAGTAACTAGATACCACTTCTGCCACTTGATCTTATCCCAAAACAAGTGTAAGTATGCAGCCGTTACGAGTTTACCGAACTCTAATACCCCTGCCATAACCACCACTTCCATGTATGCTCCTGCAAATATAGTTGCAAGACCAATAACTGAGAAATACGCTGCGATGAACGCAATCAATATAGAGGTAGATAAGGCGAGGTAATTCAAAAAGTTCATAAATTATACGTTAGAGTTTCTTTTGATCAAGTCGAAAATCTGAGAAGGTTCGTAAACGTCCTTCCCTTTCTTCTTCTTCTTGACAATAGGCTCATGGGTAGATGTCGCACTACCTGTCGCGTTCATAGGTGCATCTTCCCACATCTTGAGATTTGCATAGATTTGTTCTTTTTTAGTATATGTCATCGCCAGTCACCAGTACCCTATCTTCTCCGATATATCCTATGTACACTAACATTCCAAATATATTAGAATGTTCCTCATGTATATTTATAAGCATCTTCTCGGGATAGACAGTTTCGTTTTGTTCTTTTAGGGGTCTTCGAAGTCTGTATGTCTTCTCAATTTCGACTGAAGGGACATCTGCAGCTTCAGTTAGTTGTTCCATGAACACTAGATCATTGTCTTTGAGGTGTCTGTAGAACTTCTCACACAACTCTTCCATCTGATCTTCGTTTATCTTAGTCTCTTCTTTCAGTAACAACAATGCAATGGCATAGGATGCGAATGCAGATTTACCGAAAGGAACCTTTTGTATGATTCGTTTGAGGTTGAACACTAGTCTATGTAGTAAGGTGTAAGACTGTTTATCTTCTGAAGTCTCTATCTCTCTATCATAGAGTCTAACACCCTTCTTATCTATGATACCCAATTTATATGCATCAAAATCTGTCCACTTGGTAGTGAGCATTTTAAGTGTTCGGAAGACTATAAGTGTATCAATGATTCGGGACATATAGTTATTTAGGTTGTTTTAAACCTCTAAGTTTGAAATGGAGCCCCCAATCTGATTCGAACAGATCACCTACTGCTTACAAAGCAGTTGCTCTACCGAATGAGCTATGGGGGCCGAGATTAAAGTTCTGTTAGTTTTTGTGTAAGGTGTTTGTCTACTGGGATTTTAGTGTCAAAGTCTAGTGTAACGTAACCTAGGTACAATAACATCGTTTTAATAGATGCCCAATATACATCATCCTTTATCTTGAATCTCAACATTCTCATAGATGCATCGAATCCGAATACATTGAGAATAGTTATAACATGGTTTAACATCAAACGTTCTCTCAATTCACCACTCTCGTGGTATCTGAAAAGGAGACGTTTTAGATATCGGAACCTACGAAGGTCTTCATAAAAATCCTCAATGTCTTCACATTGAGGGTCATCGTAGTGTTGTAATGCGAATGCATTAAAATTCTTAATAGTTATCTTGTCAAATAGACCCATAATATATCATAATGTAATTGGTTTGTCTTTTATTTAGACGAGTGAACCATAGACTTTAAAGCATCCTGTTTCTAATTTCTCTATTTTTAGAGATAATGTATAGGACTCTGAACTAGTGTCAAACTCATCAAATGCAGTATCTACTGTCTTACCGAATGATTCATTTCTGACGAAACCGATGGAATGAGTTCCACCTTGTGAAAAATCTAGGACTGACTCCATCTCGTGTTCTGCATCAGCTTCAACAACTACTCTTGATAGTCCGATTTGAAGTAATTTTGCTTCCATCTGATTGAATGCAGCTTCAGGATTCAAATACTCTGTAGTGGCACAATGACCTAATACGGCATTAACTCTTGACTTGATAACTGAATCAGTAATATCATATGCTGATTGCTCTGAGATTAGTCCTGATTCTGTTATAAAACTTTTAAATGTTTTCATATTCTTATCCTATTTGTGCAACACCAACACCAAGTACTTCTGCATGAGCAGCGTATACTTCGTCTTTAGGGTTCTTGTTAACTACTTCACTTGAACCTACACCTAGTGTAAATGTTCCGATTGTTACGTTGGCAGCTGTCTCGACAGTTACTACTCGTGCAGAGGCACCACTGTTATGGACTCTAACTGCGGAACTTAATCCGAAGTTAGAACCATTGGTAGTAGAAGTTCCACATGCAGCTTCTGAACTTAATAATTTAATTTTCATCCGATTATGCTACTGCTGTGATTGTACCAGCTGCTGTGCCGATACCTGCTATTGAAGTAATTGTACTTACTGTTGAAGTACCTTTGTCTTTAATAGTTCCACCAGCCAATGCAAGTGGATTAACACCGACAGTCAATACGTCATTTGCAGCGATAGTTGCTGATGCAGCTGACACGACTAATGCGAATGTTAGTTCGTTAGTACCTGTACCAGTTGTGTATACTAATGAATGAGGGCCTCTTCCTGAACCTGTACCTTGGTTACCGTTAGTAACTGCAAGTGTAGGATTGCCCACAACATCAACTGCTTCGTTGAATATAACTTTCATAGATAGTGTTGAACCAGCTGACACATCATGTGTAGTAGAAATCCAATCTATATCGGTAATATCAGCAGCACCTAGTGCAGTTGTAAGACCCGATGAAGACCATGCAACAAGTGTTTCAGTTCTAACTCTAGAACCTACTGTTGTTGCCAATTCCCAACCATGTGGTTTTGCCTGTGTTTTTGTTTTCTCTGCGTCAGATAACCAATTAGGTTTAGACTCTGTTCCGCTTGTATGTCCCCATAATGCCATTTTACTTCTCCTGTTTATCTGTTTGCGACTTTTAGTATCGCATCAAATGTTTTTTTGAAGGACTTTATATCCTTTTGTAATAATCCTAAGTATTTAGACCTGACTGGGGTCTTAAGACTCATTAATACTGTGTAAACTTTGGATGCATCATCATGCTTAATCTTAAGCTTTTTCATGTCATCCGTTCTTACTTCCGTATCCTTTTTTGTGTCATCTATACTTGCAAGTTGTGTTAAGACATTTGCATCGGGACGTAATTGCATTCCCCTTGCTGTAGATGATAGAGCAGCTATTGCACTATTGACTACATCGTCTTCACTTGCTTCGGCATATTTGCCACCTGCCATCTTAGATATCTTATCTAACATAGACCTTAATTCTTCTTCAGTCTTTGCCTTTGCGACTGCACGAGCAATCTTCTTGTTACCAGCATCAGACATCATTCCAAAGTCTGCCCGCTTCTCGGTCATAACCTTGTTGATCTTCTTGGCTTCACCTTTGATGTAACCAAGTCTCTTCAATTTCTCTTTGAAGATTCTGTATCTTGCGTCAACTCTATCCATAAGGACTAATCTCGTTTACTTAGAGCAGTTGCATGGAGTGTTACCACATCCACAGTCTTCTTTGACTTCTTCACCTTTCTTTTTAGCAATTGCTTTTTTTAGTGCTGGAGGTAATTCACCTTCTTTGACATCTTCTTTGTCTTCGTCTTCAGAATCGTCTTCTTTACCTTTCTTCTTGTCTATGTGTTTTTGAAGAGCAGGTGGAAGTGTTCCTTCTGATTTTGCACCGTCTTTACCTTCTTCGTCTTCACTATTCCAATTGTCTTCTACGTATGCAAAGAATTCTTTCTTCTTGTCATCTTTCAATTCTGCTGGAGATGTAACACCAAATTTCTTTAATGCACCAGCAAAGAACTTCTTATAAGCAGCGGAAGATTCTACAACTTTCTTAGACGCCTCTACTAGTGAGTCTGTTAATCCAAGTCCGTATCCGTTAAATGCTTTGTTGATCATTGTTCAAGTTCTCCTTTATCGAAGTAATCAAACAATTTTTGTTTGTTATCTTCAGTGAGCTCCATAGACTTTGCAAGTCTACCAAGCATGTTTTTTTCTGTTAGTTTTTGTACTGTTTGAATTGCTTCATCTTCTGCAACGACTTCTTCAAGTGCAGTTAAGACATCTTCAGGAGAAGCCTCAACGACTTCTTCAGTGAACCCTTCTAGTAAGGAATCGATCTCGTCCGATAATAACTCATCGTCTGTTTTTTCAACGATAGGTTGCTCTTTAAGTC
>Ga0209816_1002693_pt1 | contig 12468 bp, 11 predicted proteins | sample CoawatmetaG01DNA_FD_187509 | JGI IMG/M metagenome (GOLD analysis project Ga0209816, IMG submission 187509) | Marine microbial communities from the West Antarctic Peninsula - Coastal water metaG017-DNA (SPAdes) (version 2) | ecosystem: Environmental > Aquatic > Marine > Coastal ... | reverse complement strand
TCCGCCGCCACCGCCGCCACCGGGATCGCCGATGCCCGGTTCGTCCGGGGTCTGTTCAACCGCCATGCGCGCGCCTCACCCGTACTGGATCACGATGTCGGCATCGGTGACGGAAAAGACCGTCTGCTGAACGGCGCCCGCGGCGATCTCGCGCGCGGTGATGATCCCCGCCTTGATCGCATTGACCACCGTCTGGCCCGTCGTCGTGTCAATCTCGAAGATTTGGCTGTTGCCGACGATGAACTTGTCGGCCGCGACGGCGAAGACGCTCTGCTGGCCATTGATGACGAAGCCGGTGATCTTGCCATTGGCGTTGATCGTCAGCTGGGCGACCGCTTCCTTGCCATCGAGCGATCGGAGCAGAAAGTCGATCGTGGTCGTATGACCTCCGACCGTCGTCGATACCTGCTTGATGCTTTCCGACAGCGCCGCCTTGTCGCTCGCCTGCGCCCGCGCAACGTCGGTAACGCGGCTGTCGACCTGCCCGATCGCAGAGCGGTTTGCAGCATCACCGGCATCGCGCAGCGCGTTGGCCGAGTCGATGGCGTCCATCGTGTGCTCGTACTTGTCCGCGATATCGGTGCGCAGGCGGGTTTCGCCCGCGCTGCGCGCCTGTTCCGCCTGGGCGGCGACCTCCTTCGTCGCCGTCCCGATGCTGGCGCGGACCTCGCGCAACGATTCAGCATTGGCCGACAGCTCATCGGAGAATGCCTTGGCGAGGTCCGCCAGCGCCGCCCTCGTCTTGGCGAGACCCGTCGCCGGGTCGTTGACGCTCGCCTCCAGCGTTTCCAGCCGGCGGACTGCGGCGGTGTTCTGGGTCGCGACCGCATCGGTCAGCGCCGCCAGCTCCGCACGCGTCTTGCCAAGCCCCGTCGCCGGATCATTCACGATCGCGCGCAGTCCCGTGATCAGCTCGGAGGTCGCCTTGTCGGCTGCGCTGGTCGTGCGCGCCAGATCAGCGATGTCGGCCCGCGTCGCGACGAGGTCGGCGGACTGGCGGCCGTATTCGGTTTCCAGCGCCGTGATCGCCTGCGTCACCGACTTGAAGCGGTCGGCGGTCGCCCGCACCTCACGCGTGTACCGCGCGTCGGCCGCGTCGATCTGCGCGCGCAGTGCCAGCCGCTCGGCCGCCGCGGCCGAGAAACCGGCGACGAGCGTCGCGGTCAGCTGCGTCTGCACCTCGGCAAGCCCGGTGGCGATCCGCCGCGCCGCCTCGTCACCCGCCAGCACGCCGGCGAGCGTCGCGCCGTCCGCCTCGCCCGCCCGGCGGACCTGCTGGCGCAGCGTCGTGCCGAGCAACGTGATGCCGCCAATGGTATCCACCGAGGTCTTGCGCAGCGTCGCGATCTCGCCGGCCTGGCTGTCGGACGCCGCGCGCAGCCCGTCGATATCCTGTGCGAGCACCGCGTCGGCGCGGATCAGCAGCTGCCGGTCCTGAACGGAGCGCGCATCGAGGTCGCCCACGGTTGCGGCGAGCAGCGTCCGCGCCCGCACCTCCAGCGTCAGCGCGTCGCCGACACCGGTGATGCTGGCGTAAAGCTCCTGCCGCAGGTCCGCCTGCGCGCTGATCTGGCGCACCGCCGCGTCGTTGCCTGCCAGCACCGCGGCGAGCAGGCCGGCGCCGCTCTCCCGGTTGTCCGCGCGCGCCTGGCGCAGCTCCAGCGACAGCCGCGACACGTCGCCATAGGCCTGCAAGGTCTGCTCGGCAGACGCGATGCGGAACAGCGCCTGGTCGAACTCGGTCTGGGCGACCTTGGTCCGTACCAGCGCGTCGGTGGCGCTGATCGCCTGTTCGGCGGTTGTGAGGCGGGCGACCGCGCGCGACAGTTCGACCAGCTCGGCCTTGGTGCGCAGCTCGGCACGGATGCCGTCCTGCGCGACCTCGATCGCGGCGAGACGCGCGACCAGCGGTTCGAGTTGGGCGACCTGCTCGGGGTTGAGCACCGCCTTCAGGATCTTCTCGTCGACCTCGCTGCTCGACGCCTTCGACCGGATGAGCGCGGCCTGCGCATCGAGCGTGATCTCCGCCGAGCGCTGGCGTTCGGCAAGCGCATCGACGGCATAGATGCGGACAACGCCGGTGTTCGGGTCGATGGCGATGCCGGCGTCGCGCAGCCGCTGGATCAAGCCGTCCGCGATCAGCAGCAGCTGGAGCGACGCGGCCGACAGCCGGCCGGCGTCCTGCTCCATCTGGCGGCGGGCGGCGGCACCGCCCGCGACCGCATCGTCCAGCGCGCCGATCGCGACACCCGCGGCATCGGTGTCGCTGCGCAGGCCTGCGACCGCCGTATCGAGCCGGATGCGTGCGTCGCGCAGATCGGACACGTCGGCGGCGATCACCGGCACCCGCTCCATCACCTGGAGCGCGTCGATCACCTTCTTGCCGCCGAACGCGCTTTGCGGATCAGCGCTGTTGGTCGCGCCGGCTTCGGCGGGCTTCAGCGCCTCGACGGGCGTGCCGTCGGCATAGGTGACATCGCCCGCCAGCACCGCTGCGCTGATCTCCGCATCGGTATGCGGGCGGTGATTGTGCGCATAGCCGATCGACAGCGCCGTCACCGGCGCGAAGCCGCCCACCCGCTCGACCGAGGCGAAGCGGATCGTTTCGACCGGATCGGCGAAGGCGATCGAGCGCAGCTGCAGCACCCCCGCCGGCGACACGCCCCAGGCGAGCGAGGTGCGCAGCAATAGTCGGTCGAGCATCGCCGCAGCGCTTTCGCTGGCCTCGCCCGCGTGCAACCCGGCGGGGTGCGGCCGGGCTGCGACGAACGCCGCCAGGTCCGCGACGCGCGTCACGCCCGCGGCCGCGGCGATCCGCGCGGCGATCGCGGCAACGGTCTCGACATAGCCGTCGCCCGTTTCGCCCAGAAGGTCGGCGGTGAGCGGCCCCGACGGCTGCGTCCACCATTTGACGCAGGCGATCGCCGGCGCCACCGCGGCCCCGCCGGCGGGGGGCGCAGCGGCCTTCAGCGCCGCCAGCGTGTCGGCGATCGATCCCACCCAGCCGACGACGACCAGCGGCCCCGCCCGGCCGCGGTCGCGTACCGCGCCGAAGCCCGTGAGCGGCCGGGCCGGATCGCCGAATTCCCAGATATTGTGTGCGGCAAGGAGGATGCGCCCCTCGACATTGGCGCACACGCCCCAGCTGCGCCGCTTGAGGCGGCCGATGGCGGCGGCGTCGCCCTCGATCCCGCCGGTGCCGGCGAAGGTCGCGGTGACCAACGGCTTGGCGAGGCCCGCCGCCATGTCGGACAGGGTGAATTCGAACCGGCCGCCGCCGATGCGATAGCCCGCGACGGTGCCAGCGATCAGCGGCGTCAGCACCGGCTCGCCCGCGGCATCGTCGCCGACCGACACGGTGATCGGCGCATCCTCCCACATCAGCGCGGCGAGGAAGGCGGCGGTCGACGCCATCGAGGGCATGAAGCCCAGCGCGGCGGTGGTGGCGATCGCGCCGCCGGTGAAGCCGTCGCGGTCGAAGCCGAGCGCCGCTTGCGCCAGCGGCACGCTGACGATGCCGCCGCGCCAGTCGGTCCCGCCCTTCCAGGTGTGATGGCGCTGCCCGCCGCCGGCGAGCCGCACCGGCACCGCCGCGCCGGTCGCCGCATCCCAGGGCGCGGCTTCCACCGCCACGACCGCGGTCATGCCGCCCCCCGCGTGGTGAGCGCGAGGTCGGCGAACACGGCCCCGCCCCGCGGCGCGGCGGCGAGGTCGACCAGCGCGCCGAGCAGCGCATTAGTTTCGCCCTGTTGCGCGACGATCTGCTGGGTCAGCGCATTGCCCGCGACGACGGCGTCGGCGGTCGCCTGGCCCACGCCGGCGGCGGCGTTGACGCGCTGCGTTTCGAGCTGGATGATCCGCTCGATCTCGGCGCGCGCCTCCGCCCGGTCAGCGGCATATTCGGGGCCGGCGGTGCCAAAGGCTTCCTTCGACGTTTCGATCAGCTGGCGGGCGAGGGCGGCATAGCGATCGGCGGCGCCGGCGACGCCCGCCTCCGCATCCGCCTTCGCCTCCTCCATCTCGCGCCGGATCGCGGCGCGGCGATCCACCGGCGACCCTTCGAACAGGTCGCCATAGGTCAGGTTGGACAAAAGCTCCTTCAGCGACCCGATCCGCCCCTTCAGCGTCTGGTCGAGCAGGTCGGCGCGCTGTTCGGCGTTGAGCTTCTCGACCGCCAGCAGGTCGAGGCCATAGGCCTTGGCAAGCCGGACGCGCTCGGCGGCGGTGGTGTCGAAGGTCTTGAAGATGCTTTGCAGCTGGCCTGTCACCCCGCCCAGCAGCTTTTCGAGGTCGGCGACTTTCAGCGCCTCGGCCAGCGCGGCGTTGATGTCGCTCGACGAACGCAGCGCCTGCGCGACCGCGGGCGAGATTCCGGCGATCGCGCCGTCGGCGATCGCGTCGGCGATGGCGAAGGCGATCGCGCCGGCCTGGTCGTCGCCGAAATTCTTCAGCGTCGCCCAGTTCGCGCGGTTCTTCTTGCCGAACGACATCTCGCCGGTCTGGCCGCTGGTCGATACGCGGTACTTGCCGTCATAGGTGCCGATCGACACGGTGTACTTGCCGAGCACGCCGCCCAGCTGCTGGGCGATCTGCGCGATCCCCTGCTGCACCTGGCCGGCGAGGCCCGTGGCCGTGCCCTTCGCCGCGCCGTTGTTGCCCGACGATCCGACGCTGGTCGCCGTCCCGTCCGAACTGATCGTCGCGGTGCCGTACTTCGCCTTCTTGAACAGCCCGCCGAGCAGGCCGCCGGCGATCGCGCCGATGATCGACCCGCCGGGGATGGGCAGGAAATTCCCGATTGCGCCGCCGATCTGCGCGCCGCCGCCGCTCATCTTCAGCCCCAGCGAATTGGCGAGACCGGCGACGACGGTGCCGGTCGCGGCACCGGCCAGCGCGGTCGAGGATTTCTCGCCGATCCACTTGCCGATCTGGCCGGCCTTGTCCTTGTCGATGCCGATCTGCTGGCCGAGCTTCGTCGCGAGGCGCTCGATGCCGCTGGCGACGAGCGATTCGGGTTTCAGCCGGTCGCGCCGGCCGGTGACGACGATGTCGGCGCCGCCGTCCGGGGTCGCCGCGGGCAGGCCGGCGCCCGTCCCGCGCATCGCGCCGGCGGCGCCGCTCGCCGCGTCGGCGAGGTCGCCCAGCGCGTGCGTGGTCTGCCGGGTCTGGCCGGACACGGCGTCGACCGCATCCGCCATCCGCGCCGACGCATCCTCGACGACGCTCGTCCCCTTCACCTGGTCGCGCAGGTCACGAAACGCATCCTCGAACAGGCGGTCGAACAGGTCGTCGGCCTTCAGCGACAGGAAGGTGTCGAGCATCCGCCCCGGCGCCTTCAGGAACTGGCCCAGGTCGCCGCGCGCGAAGTCCTGCGTCGCGGCGCGGACGATGTCGCGCATCTGCGACAGCGCGTCGATGTAGAGCTGCTGGCGCTGGCGATTGCGCTCGATCTGGCGATCTTGCGCGGCGAGCGCCTGCGTCGTCGCCAGCACCGCTGCCTTCTGGCGTTCGGTCAGCGGTCCCATCTCGCGCTGGAGCTGGTTGATGACGCGCAGCGCCTCCGCCTCGTCGGCGCGGCCGGCGGCGATCAGCCGGCCGACCGCCAGTGACTGTTCCTGGCTCTCGACGAGTTCGCGCAACGGCCGGTTGAGGCCCTCGGCGATCGCGCCGCGGGCCTGCTCCACCGAGGCGAGCAGGGGACCGAGGTCGGGCGGGCGGCGCTGCTCCAGGTCGGCGGCGATCGCGTCGAGCTGGCGGTAGGATTTCGCCGCCTGGTCGGCGAGCGTGCGCGGCCGGTCGAACGATTCGGCGACCGTCTCGATCAGCCCGCGCCGCACCACCGTCTTCGCCGCCTCGGCCGAGGCGATCAGCCCTTCGAACCCCGGCGGCTTGCGGCGGCCGAGGTCGTCGATCAGGTCGTCGAGCTTGGCGATCTCGACATTGGTTTTCTGCAGCGCGCTGGGCGTGCGGTCGAACTGGCCGGTGATCGCGGCGATCCGGTCGCCGGCGTCGCGGCCGAATTCGTCGCGCGCGGCGGTCGAGGCCGGTTTCTTCGGCTTGCCCGCAGGCTTGTCGCGGCGCAGCTCGGGTGCCAGCACGCCGTCGGTCAGCGATTTGTCGATCTGATCGGCGATGCGATCCTTCACCGGCGCGGTCGCCGCGTCGATCAGCGCCTGCTGGAACTGCTCGCGATTGATCTTAAGGCCGGAGAAATCGATCTTTTCCGACGCGCGCAGCGCCGCCGCGGAGGTGATCTTACCCGATTGCAGCCCGGTGACGACGCTGCGCAGGTTGCGGGCGTTCTGCGATCCCGTGTCGGTGCCGGCCAGCGCCCCGACGAGCATCCCGCCGAGGCCCTGGCCGCTGCCCTGCGCCGCGCCCGTCAGCTTGTCCGCGATCGACTGGCGCCCTGCTCCCTCGAACGCCTGCGCGGACGACTGGCGCAGCTTCGATGCCTCGCCGCGCAGGTTGATCGCCGTCAGCCGCGCGTTGAGCAGCAGCATTTCGTTCTGCTTTTTGAGCTTACCCGTGGTGAGGTCGAACACCGCACCCAGCACGCTTTGCGCTTCGCTTAGCCCATCGGCGCCGACCTTCGCGGCGTCGGCGGCATCGCCGGCCTTGAACAATTCCTCGACGAACGGCGCGGCGACCGCGGCGGCGACGGTGAGCGCGATACCCCATGGGCCGGTGAGGAAGGCGCCGACCTTGCCCGCCTTGCCGCCCAGTTCGGACATGGCATAGCCGATCTGCCCCGCCTGCTGGCCGAAGGCGCGCGCCGGGCTGATCCCGCCGGCAATCGACAGACCCAGGTCGCCGAATTGCTGACCCAGGTTGCGGATGCCGAACGCGTGCCGCTCGGACGAGACGGCGCCGTCGCGATGTTCGCGGTTCGCACCCTTCAGCCGCGATTCGAGCACGTCGACGCGGCCCGCCAGGCTGGCGTTGATCTCCTGGAGCTGGCGCAGTTCGGTCGTCAGCTGCGCGGCGTCGGCCCGCGCACTTTCCATCTCGCGGGCGAGCTGGGCGTTCGCCGCGGCGAGCGATGCGGCGTGTGCGCTGCCTTGTTGCTGCTGGCCGCCGAGGTTTGCGGTGGCGGCGGCCGCCTGCCGTTGGTCGGTGGCGAGGCCTTGTGCGGCGGCGCCGGCCTGGCGCCCCGCCGCGCCCAGCGCCGCGACCGCGCCGGCCGCGCCCGTGGCGGCGGTGCCGGTCTCGCGCACCCCGGCGGCGGCATTCTCCGCGCCGGCCCCCAGCGCCTTGGCGTCCGCGCCCGCCCTGGTGGCGGCATCGCCCAGCCGGTCGACCGCCGCGGTGCCGTGATCGGCTTCGGTGACGAGGCTGCGCGAATCGGCGCGCAGGACGACGCGGGCAACGAGCTCGGTCATGCGGCGGCGAACACGGCGAGGGCCGCGCGCTCCATGATTGCGATGTCGTCGAACAGCGCCGGCGTCATGCCGATCCCCATCAGCGTCGCGGTCGGCGCGACCGCGGCATAATCGATTCCCAGGCGCACGCCGGACATGGCATGGACCCGCCACTGGCCGTGCAGGCGGTAGAACAGGCGCACCGCATCCCAGTCCTCAGGCCCGATTTCCGGCGCGTCGTCGCTCCGCCCACCAGCCCGGCGCGCCGCGATCGCCGCGATCGCGGCGGCGGCGCTGCCAGTCGCGGCATCGTCGGCCGGCTGTCCGCCACCGCGCCCGCCGGCCCAGCCGCGCGCGATGGCGATCAGTTTCCCTCGCGAATCCCCGATTGCCCGGCGAGGCAGGCGCGAAAGGCGCGGAAGACGTGGGTGAACATGTTCGGCTCGTTCATCAGCAGGCGCAGGTTGGCCGCGTTCCAGGGCAACGGCTCGCCATTCTCGGCATGGACGTTGCGCCAGTCGTCGGCGATCCGCGCGACGAGGTCGGCGTAGATGGCGGCAAGGTCGACACCCTCGTCGCCCTCGCGTTCGGCGGCCTGCATCGCGTCGCGGATGAATTGGCCGGCCTCGTCGACCTTCAGCAGCCGCATGCGCAGCTCGATGCGATTGTCGACGATGCCGCCGTCCTCGGCGACGCCGGGCCAGGCGACCGGCCACCAGGCGCGCGGCTGCTTCACGATCTTGAAGGGGAGCGTGGTCACGGAACGGCGTCCTTACTTGGCGGTGATGACGAGGTCGTCGGGCGTCGTGCCGACGTTGAGGCCGTAGGCGATCGACAGCATCAGCGTGTCGTCCTCCTCCTGCAGGTCGATCTCGGTGATCTGCAGGTGTGCGCCGTCGAGCTGGACGATGTTGCCCGGCGTCGTGCCGTGGATCAGCTGGACCGGGATCTCGTCGCCGGCCTTCAGGGTGCGGAAATAGTTCCTGGCGCCGATCGTCGGCGCCTCGCACACGATTCGGCCGGTGATCGCATGGTTGCCGCGATTGACGTAGCGCGCGCCGACCAGGCTGCGCAGCTTCACCTCGGCGCCGACATCGCCGGTGAAGGCGCGCAGCACCGCGGCATAGCCGCCCAGGGTGAAATCGGTGTTGTCGTCGTTGACCTCGACCGGGTCCTTCCACTGGTCGAGCGTGATCGCACCGGGCGCGGCATCGCTGATCCCGAAGTCGGCGGTCGCCGGCAGCAGGCCGGTGAAATCGAGCTTGAACACCGGCTCCGCCCCGGCGGTGAAGTCGAACGAGAAGGTGCCGCGTGCGCCGATGTTGATGCGCCGCTGGTTGCCGTGGAAGTGATAGGCGGTGAGCGATGACAGCGCTGCGCCGATCGGTGCAAAGCGCTGCACCGCGCTGGCGCCCGCAGTCAGCACCGGCGCGGCCATGCCGCACGCCTCCAAATCCTCCATCCAGGCCGGTGCGGTGCCGGGCGTGCCGCTGCCGGCGGCTTCCAGTTCGTAGCCGAAAGTCGCGCGCACGTTGGACGGCGCGTCTTTCGTCCGGCCGCGCACATTGCTGTCGCGGTTGCGCGCCAGGCGATCGGTGACGACCGGCTTGGCGGTGAAATTGCGCGTGATCGCGGCATTGGCGGCGCCGGTCGGCGCGGCGTCGGTGGCGTAGGTCGCTTCCTTCTTGCGGAAGATGACCTTGGTGGTGGCGACCATCGTATCAGTCCTGGGGCGGGGTTGCGGGAGCGGGGACGGGCGCCCAGGCGGCGGGATCGTCGCGCGGGTCGGGCTTGCCGGCGAGGCCAAGCGCACGTGCGCGGGCCGGGCCGTTCAGCGGCAGGCCCCAGTCGTCGTGCTGACGGCCGTCGGGATCGACGGGGCGCGGGGCCGTGGGATCGGCCTGGGTCGTCTTGATGTCGCGGGCCACCTAGCTCGTCCTTCGTTCGTGGTAGCGCGTGGTAAACCGCACCTCCCAGCTGACCCGGCTTCCGGCCGCGGAAGCCAGCCGCCCGCCCGAATAGGCGCACGCGCGCGCGGCATCGGGATGCGTCCAGCCGACCACCGCGTCCTTCACGGCGCGCACCTGGACGGTCAGCTCCTCGGAAATGCCGGCGGCGTTGCGGCGCGCGCCATCGACCGCGACGAACACCGAAAAGCCGACGTCGACCGGCTGGTTGCGGCCGACGTCGTTGGTGCTGGCGCCGGCGCGTTCGCCAGTCGGCACGACGAACAGCGCCGGCACGACGCGCGGCTCATCGGGCTTGCCGGCAAGTTCCAGCACGCCCTCGACCTGGCGAAAGCCTGCCGCGCGCAGCCGTTCGACGATGGGGGTCAGCGACAGGTGCATCAGCCGGCCATCGCGCGGGCGAGATAGTCGTCGATCGCGCCGATCGCATAATCGGCGTTCTCGCTGTTGAAGCCCAGATAGGGGCGGGCCGGGATGAGGACGCTGGCGAACAGCCGGCCGGCGAACGACAGCGCCGCCTTCACCTTGGGCCGGATCGTGCCGCCAAACTGGTGGATCGCGGCATAGATCGCCGCACCGCCCGACGCCTCCGGCCCGGCGGCGGCATAGTCGCTGCCCCAGTCCTCGGCGATCGAGGCGAGCAGGTCGCCGCTGTCAACCAACGTCTTGCCGTCGGGGCGGTGCGGGCCATGGCCGTCCCTGCTGCCGTCGAGGCCGAGCACGCGGCGCGACGGTTTCCAGGGCACGCCATCGGGATCGCGGCTCGTCTCGAACCGCTCGCGGGTCGTGTCGGCGAGGTGGCCGGCGATATCCTTCATCACCGGCGTCATGTCGCCGCCCGCCGTCGCCAGCCGGCCGAGCGCGTCCGACACGTCGTCGCGCAGCGTGATCGCGACATCGAAGGCAGCCATCAGTAATCCGCCAGCCGGTCGGGATAGGCGCGCAGGCCGGGTGCGATCAGCACGGGCGTGTCGCTGGCGGTGGCCGGCGACTCGGCGGCGGGCAGGCCCAGCGACACTTGCCCCGCCTGCAGCCGTTCGAGCAGTCGCGCTGCTGCCTTGGCCTGGTCGGCGACGCCCTCAGGCGCGCCGCGCGGATAGAGCCGGGCGCGGGCGAGGTCGCCGACCGCCATCTCCAGCACGCGCGGCACGCTGGCGAGCGGCAGTGCATAGCGATCGGCGACATGCGCGGCGGCGATCGCCTGCGCGTCGGTCAGCGCGTCGACCAGCAGGTCGCGATCGATCCGCCCCGATCCGTCGCTGTCGGTCATCCGCACCACCTCGTCCAGGCCGAAGCGGCGGACGAAGCCCGCGATGCCCAGCCAGGGCGCGCCGCCGTCGGGCAAGGCCCAGGTGCAGTCGATCACCGTCACCTCGACCTCGCTCTCCAGCTCGGCGCCCGCGGCGTCGCGCGCGCGAACGGTGACGAGATACCGTTCGCCGTCCGCACCCCCGACGAGCGCGAGCGTGACGCTGCCGCCGGCGACGCTCGCCGCGGCGACGAGCGGCGCACCGCCGGGCACGAGGCCGCGCGCGACGGTGGTGGTGGCGAGGATGGCCGCGATCGGCGCCGAAGTGGCGAACGGCACGACCGGCCGCAGCGTTTCGCCCGGCTGTTTGAGCAGCGTGACGATCATGCGCCGGCACCGGCCGCCCCGCGCTTCGCCTCGATCGCGGCGATCAGGACGGCGTTGGTGGCGTCGCCGGGCACGTCGACGCCCTCGGCCGCGGCGGTGGCGAGCAGCTCCGCATTGGTCTGGCGGGGCAGCGGCCGGGGCTTCGACGGCGCCGCGGCCTTCAGCTGCTCCACCTCGGCGAAGTCGGGATCGTCGTCGATCGCGCCCAGGGCGAGCAGGTCGTCGCGCGCCGCCGCCTCGGCGGGATCGTCGGCGTCGAAGGTGATGGGGGTGTCGGGCGCGTGGTCCTTGCCGCGAAAGATCACGGTGCGCGCGACGCGATAGGGGTAGGTCATGGCAGGCTCTGGGGCTGGGCGCGCGGCGGATCGATGCCCGCCGCGCGGCGGGGATCAGGCAGCGGAGAAGGCGCTTTCGAAGAAATAGCCGGCCTGGGCGGCGATCACGCGCTCCTTCACGCTCTCGCCGACCAGCACCGCGGTGCCGCCGCGCAGGCCCATCTCGCCCGGCTTCATCTCGCGCTGCGACGCGACGCGCTCGCCCCAGGTGAAGGTGCCGGCGAAGGTCGGCGTCTCGCGGCTAAGCACCGGCGCCTTGTAGGTGAGCGCGAGGTGGTTGCCCCACAGCCGGCTCATCTGCGCCGCCTGGCCCTTGCGCGCCTGGTTGCCGAACGCCTGGCCGACGACGACCTCGTTCACCTCGAACAGCGCCGCCACCTCGTCGCGGGTGACGAGGCCGCCGCCGCGATCGCCGCGGATCGCCTTCACGATGCTCGGCAGGCGGCGGAACTTGGTCCAGCCGCGCTGGCCGAACACCATCTGGTTGGGGCGCAGCAGCGACTTGTCGAGCGCGTCCGAGATGCGGGTTACGGCATTGCGCTCCGGGTCGGCGTCCGCGTCCTTGTTGTCGAACTGGTCGGTGCCCGCCAGCGTGACGCGCAGGCCGGGATCGTAGGTCGCAGGGTTGAAGATCAGCGCGGCGGCCCGGATTTCACGGCGCACCTCGATCAGCTCGGTCGTCAGCGCTGCGGCATTGCCGAGCGGGTCGTAGCGGGCATCGGCGTTGGCGACATCCGCCTGCGGCACCGGCGCCTCCAGGCCGTGATCCTCGGTGACGTCGGGCACCTCTACGCCGTCCATCGTCACCTGGTTCGCCTGGCCGCGCCGGCCGATCAGCGTGTCGGGCGTGTCGAAGAAGGTGTTCATGCCGTACTGCATGAACGTGAAGTTCTGTTTGCCGACCGTGATGCGCGGCACGACGATGTCGGCGATATAGCCCTGGTTCTTGTAGGCGATGGCGATCGCGGTGAGCGCGGGGTCGATGGGATAAGGCGAAACGGCCATGGGAAATGCGTCCTGAAAGCGGGTTGAAGCGGGCGTGAACGTATGGCTCGCCCCGTCGGCAAGCGGTTTGTGTCTGACGATCTGAGCAGTCTGCGAAAACGTATCCGGCCTTTCAGCATGGAGCCGTTGGCCAAGATGGAGATCCGCGCGTCCTGGTCCTCATA
>Ga0209816_1002692_pt1 | contig 12469 bp, 10 predicted proteins | sample CoawatmetaG01DNA_FD_187509 | JGI IMG/M metagenome (GOLD analysis project Ga0209816, IMG submission 187509) | Marine microbial communities from the West Antarctic Peninsula - Coastal water metaG017-DNA (SPAdes) (version 2) | ecosystem: Environmental > Aquatic > Marine > Coastal ... | reverse complement strand
TTTCAAAGAGTTCTTCAAAGAAGTGTTTATCAGGCGCAGTCTGCGCAAAAAAATTCTGTTAACGCGATGAATGTCTTTGTTAGTATTTTTTCTGAAAAAGAGTCGCATGCTGTTTATATGCTTAAATTAAATAATATTTCCAGATTGGATGTTATGGAGGGGATTTCTTCTCATCTAGCTGATAATCCAGTTGAAGAAACAAAAAAAGTTGAAGGTGATAAGCAAGCTAAGCCGTCTTCTCTTGAATCTTTTACAACTAATTTGTGTGAAAAAGCCAGACTTGGTGAAATTGATCCTCTTCTTGGTAGGGAAGAAGAAGTTCTTAGAACGGTACAAATTTTATCAAGACGGCGTAAAAATAACCCATTACTTGTTGGGCAAGCTGGTGTTGGTAAGACCGCTATTGCTCAAGGCTTAGCTAAGAGGATTGTAGATGGACAGGTCCCTGAAATTCTAAAAAATACAACTATATACTCTCTAGATGTCGGCGTACTAATTGCGGGCACAAAGTATAGGGGTGATTTTGAAAAGCGATTAAAGTCAGTGCTTACAGATTTAGAAAAAGATAAAAATTCAGTGCTTTTTATTGATGAAATTCACACTTTAATTGGTGCAGGAAGCGTTTCTGGTGGTTCTTTGGATGCATCTAACCTTCTTAAGCCGGCGCTTGCAGATGGTTCTCTTAAATGTATAGGTTCTACAACCTATGATGAATATCGTAAGATTTTTGAAAAAGATCATGCGCTTACAAGACGCTTTCAAAAAGTGGATATTGAGGAGCCTTCAGTTGAAGATACAATTAAAATTTTACATGGACTAAAAAAATATTATCAAGCACATCATAAGGTTAAATATTCAGCTGCATCTTTAGTTTCAGCAGTAGAGTTAACGCATCGGCATATTGGAGATAGGCGCCTTCCAGATAAAGCGATAGACGTCATTGATGAAGTGGGCGCACTTCAGCAAATCCTCCCCAAATCAAAGCGTAAAGTCAATATTGGCGTTCCTGATATCGAAAATATTGTCGCTAAGTTAGCTCGCATTCCTTCTCGCCAAGTCACTAGTGATGATAAATCTTTACTTAAAAGCCTAGAGAGTGATCTTAAGCTTGGTGTGTTTGGGCAAGATAGTGCTGTAGAGTCTTTAGCAACTGCTATAAAGCTTTCTCGCTCTGGACTGTCTCCAGTTGAGCAGCCGATGGGCTCTTTTTTATTTGCTGGCCCTACAGGAGTAGGTAAAACTGAAATTTGTAAGCAGCTATCAAGGATTATGGGTGTTAAATTATTGAGATTTGATATGTCTGAATATATGGAGAGGCATGCTATTTCTAAACTTATAGGCTCTCCTCCAGGTTATGTAGGTTATGACGAAGGAGGTCTATTAACTGAGGCAGTAAATAGCAATCCTTATGCGGTTCTTTTATTGGATGAGATTGAGAAGGCACATCCGGATATCTTTAATATCTTATTGCAAGTTATGGATCACGGAAAGCTTACTGATGCTAATGGTCGTGAAGTTGATTTTAGTAATGTGATACTTGTTATGACTTCTAATGTTGGAGCTCAAAATGTTCAAAGAGCCTCTATAGGTTTTAATGAGCAAGATCATTCCCTTGATTATGAAGGCGAGCTTAAAAAGATATTTACACCAGAATTCAGAAACCGCCTTTCAGAGATTATTTACTTTAATAAACTTAATGAAGAGGTTGTTGTCTATGTAGTCAATAAATTTCTTTTTGAGCTTGAAGACGTCCTTGAGAAAAAGAATGTTTCATTAATAGTTTCTGATGCAGCTCGAAAATGGTTTGCAGAAAATGGCTATGACTCTATGATGGGTGCTCGTCCAATGATGAGATTAATCGAAAGAGAGGTGCGTAAACCTCTCGCTGATGAGCTTCTTTTTGGTAAGCTAAGCTCTGGTGGAACTGTAAAAGTAGGTGTTAGTAAAGGTGCTCTGGTGGAACTGTGAAAGTAGGTGTTAGTAAAGGTAAGATTGCCTTAACAATCAGTTAATGAGAATTCTTATAAGTAATGATGATGGCTATCAGGCCAAGGGCATCAAACAGCTTACCAAATCTCTGAGTGAAATTGCAGAAGTAATTGTTGTTGCCCCAAGTGAGAATAAGTCTGCAGCAAGTAGCTCATTAACTCTTGGAAGGCCATTAAAACCAATTCAAATTGAGAAAAATATTTATGCAATCGATGCAACGCCTTCTGATTGTGTTCATTTGGCATTGTGTGGTTTTATAAAGGAATCAATTGATTTGGTGGTAACTGGCATTAATTTTGGGGCAAACCTGGGGGACGATACGATCTATTCTGGAACTGTTGCTGGTGCTATAGAAGGGCGATTTTTAGGACTTCCATCAATTGCAATGTCTTTAGCTAGTTGGGAGTGTAATCACTTCGAGACAGCGGGAGAAATTGCCAAGAGATTAGTTACTCAAATTGATAAATCTAAACTATCTTTCAACACCATTATTAATGTTAATGTTCCAGATATTCCTCTTAGTGAAATTAAAGGCATTAAGAGTACTCGCCTTGGTAGTAGGAGTAAATCTGAACCAAGTATTAAGGATAAAGAGGATGCATCTCTTTATTGGATTGGTGAGAATGGGAAGGAAGCAGACAATTCAGAGGGTACAGATTTTCATGCAATTTCTAATAACTTTGTTTCAGTAACCCCTCTTCAGATTGATACAACTAAGCACTCTGAAGTAAAGCGGGTGAAAGATTGGCTTCAAAAAATGGATTATTGATTCCAGGTATCTCTGAGTCCAACTGTTTTATTAAATACTAGTCCATCAGACTCACTATCTCTGCAAAAATACCCTTCGCGTTCAAACTGATAAGCTATTTCAGCTTTTGCATTTAATAAATTTGGTTCTATAAATCCATTCTTTATCTCAAGAGAGTTGGGGTTAATCGAAGTTGATAGATCATCAAATTTAGCTGGATTTGAATCTAAAAAAAGACGATCATATATTCTAAATTCAGCACCAACAGCTTTGCTGGACTCAACAAAATGAATAACCCCCTTAATTTTTCTTCCATCAGATGGATTTTTACCTAAGGTATCTGAATCATAAGTGCAGTAGACAGTTTTTACATTACCATCTTTGCCACTATCAAAATGAGTGGCTTTAATAACATAAGAGTTTCTTAGACGGACCTCTTTATTTATAGCTAAGCGTTTGTATTTATTATTTGGCGCTACTTCTAAAAAGTCATCTTTATCAATATATATTTCACGACTAAAGAAAATTTCTCTAGTCCCCATTTCTTCTTTTTGAGGATGTATTGGGGCAATAAGGGATTCAATTTTACCTTCAGGATAATTTTCAATTACTAATTTAATAGGGTTAATGACAGCCATTGAGCGTGGAGCTATATTATTGAGATCATCTCTAATTGATGATTCTAAAATTGAAATATCAGTTAAGCTGTTTACTTTTGATACTCCAATTCGCTCACAAAAATGCTTTATTGAGGCGGCAGTATAACCTCTTCTTCGGAGGCCAGAAATAGTTGGCATTCTGGGGTCATTCCAGCTATTGACATGACTATTGTCTACCAAAAGCTTCAACTTTCTTTTAGATGTGGTTGCATATTCTAGATTTAAGCGAGAAAACTCGTATTGATGAGGCCGATTAGAGGTATTAAAATTTTCTAAATTTTCTAAAGTCCAATCATAAATCCTTCGATTATCTTGAAATTCTAGAGTACATAAAGAGTGAGTCACACCTTCAATAGCATCACCTAGACAATGAGCAAAATCATACATAGGATAAATACACCAGTCGTCATTTGTTTGATGATGTGTTTCAAATCGAATACGATAGAGAGTAGGATCACGCATACACATAAAACTTGAAGACATATCAATTTTAGCTCTAAGCACACATTCTCCTTCTTTAAACTCGCCTACTTTCATTTTTGCAAAAAGAGATAAATTTTCTTCAACACTTGTTTCACGATATGGACTATTTTTCCCAGATTTTTTAAGGGTTCCACGGTATTCTCGAGTTTCTTCATTACTTAAAAAGCACACATATGCTAATCTCTTAGAAATTAACTCTTCAGCACATTGGTAAAATATATCAAAGTAACTTGAACTAAATTTAACTTCACTATCCCACTTAAATCCTAGCCACTCAACATCTTTTTTAATAGAATTAACATATTCAATATCTTCTTTCGTGGGGTTAGTATCATCAAATCTTAAGTTACAATGTCCATCGTATTCTGTTGCTGTTCCAAAGTTCAAACATATAGACTTTGCATGACCAATATGAAGATATCCATTGGGCTCTGGTGGAAAACGTGTTTTAATAACCACATGTTTGCCAGATGAAAGATCATCATTTATTACATTACGAATGAAGTTAGTGGGCTTTGTTTCTTTATTATGAGAATCCATTTATATTGATACTAAGGATGATTTAAGCTTTATAAATTATATCATCAAAAGCTTAATTTAATATCTAGCGCTTAAAAGTGAATGACGTTGTAAAATAGTTTTATGAAAATAGCTATAGTTAAACTCTCAGCATTGGGTGATATTGTTCACGCCATGGTTGTTTTACAGTTTATAAAAAAATATAATCAAGAAATAGAGGTTGACTGGGTAGTGGAGGAAAGTTATAAAGAATTATTAGAATATAATCCAGATATTAATAAGGTTCAGGTAGTTAACATTAAAAAAGCTAAAAAGGAAAAATCACTATTTTTCCTTTTAAATCAATTTAGAAAGGTCAGAAAGTTTGGACCATACGATCTTGTAATTGACATGCAGGGCTTAATTAAATCTGCAGCAATCTCTCGTTTAATCCCTTCGCCTTTAACTATAGGTTTTGATAAATCATCAATAAGAGAAAGTATTGCTTCAATTTTTTATAATAAAACTTATAAGTGCAGATATGATGAAAATATTATTGAGCGAAATCTTAAACTAATCAAGTTTGCTTTAGGAATGGCTTTTAATATAGTTGAGATTCAACATAAACTGCCTTTTTTGTACTCCAGGGAAAATTTAAATCCTAATCTTTCAACTATAAAAAAAAATATTTTATTAGTACCTAGTGCATCTTTTAAAGCAAAATGCTATCCAACAATCAAACTAGCAGAATTAACAACTAAGCTCGATGCTAATTTTCTTGTAATTTGGGGCGATTCAAAAGAAAAATTATTAGCTGAAAAAATAAAATCTAAAGCTTGGAATGTAAGTGTTTGTGAAAAGCTAACAATTGATTCATTAAAATCATTGGTTTCTAAGGTTGATTTAGTAATAGGGCCAGATACAGGGCCTACTCATATGGCATGGGCATTAAATGTTCCATCAATTACTTTATTTGGCCCCACGCCTGGGTATAGGAACTCTTATATTACTAAAATTAATAGAAATATAGAATCAAAATCTAGTGTAAACCCTCTCAAGATAGATAAAAATGATCTTTCAATAAAAGATATAGATGTTCAGGAGATATTACAAATTTCTAAAGAATTATTGGATTAATTATAAGTTCAAAATGTTTATTGAATAATCACTTGATTTGATTGGCAGATTGAATCAAGAATGTATTTTGCATTTGAGCCAGATTCATTGACTTTGTGGCCACTTTTGACAAGAATAGTGTTGGTTATGCCAGAATTATTTGCAGCAATAATATCAACTTCTTTATCTCCAATCAGCCATGAATTTTGCATATTAATATTATGTTTATATTTTGCCTCTAGAAGCATGCCAGGCTTGGGTTTTCTACAATTGCAATTTGCATAAGGAAGGTGGGGGCAATGAAGTACATCTAATATTTTTATATCATTTTTCTTAAATTCAGCTAACATCCAACTGGTTAAAATTTCAAAGTCCCTTTCAGTGTAATATCCCCGTGAAATTCCTGACTGATTTGTAATTATAGTTATTTTATAATCTAAACTTTTTAAATATTGACATGCCTCAAAAACACCATCAATAAATTCAAAGTCTTCTATTTTATGTAAATAGTTTATTTCTTTGTTAATTACCCCATCTCGATCAAGAAAAATAGTTTTTATAGTCATAAATTAAGGCAAGTATAATTAGTACAATTTGATTTTAATGGTTTCTAATGTTTGAAAAGATAAATCTTGACAATACATATCAGCTACTATTAATTATATTAGCATTTTTGATGCCATTAACTGTCTCAGGAGCTAATACAATTATTGTGATTATTTGTGTTTTATGGCTGCTTTCGGGTGATTATAAATCTAAAATTAATCAAATAATTAGTAGTAAATTAATGATAGCTTCTTTAGTATTTTACTTTCTGCATGTTATTGGAATGATTTGGACTGAGGATGTTAATTGGGGCTTTCATATTCTTCATAAGATGTGGTATTTTTTATTATTATTCCCAGTTCTTTTTACGATAGTTAAAAAAGAATATATTAATCTATATATCTCTTCATTTTTATTAGCAATAACAGTAACCGAAGTTGCTTCCTATTTAGTTTGGTTTGAAATTATTGAACCATTCAAAAATGCATCTGTACGAAATCCAACTCCTTTTATGAGTCATATTTCTTATAATCCAATACTAGCATTTGCCATTTATCTAGTAATTCATGAAATATTTTTTAATAAAAAAATGACAAATTTATTATTTTCTTTTTATAGTTTTTTTGCAATTACTATGTCAATTAATATGTTTATTACCGGGGGTCGTGCAGGACAGGTCGGTTTTTTTGTTATGCTATCAATTATAATTTTTCAGATTTTAGATAAACAAAGAGTTAAATCATTAATACTAATTTTAATAGTAATTCCTGGAATATTTATTAGTGCTTATCAAGCAAGTAGTCTTTTTCAAGACAGAATTAATATGGCAGTACAAGAAATATCTAATTATTCTGCACAATCTGAGAGCTCCATTGGCCTAAGAATTAATTTTGCAACAAATTCATGGCAAGTGATTAAGAAAAACCCAGTAATTGGTATTGGAACTGGAGATTTTCCAACTGAATATAACAGGATTAATCAAATTAATTCACCTGGACTTCCAAATACTACTAATCCACATAATATGTATACTTTAGTTTTGATGCAACTAGGCTTGCTAGGGCTGATTAGTATGTTGAGTATTTTTTATTATCAAATTAAGCTTTCATTCAATTCATCCAATAAACTTATTCAAGATGCTGGTTTTACTTTACCTTTAATGTTTTTAGTTATGATGTTGAGTGATTCCTATCTTTTAGGGCACTACACAACTTTGATGTTTGTATTTTTTAGTTCATTTTTGTATAAAGATTTTGAGAAAAACTAAAAAAATACTTATAATAATTCAGCGTTCAAATGGAGATGTTTTTTTAAGTTCTTCTCTTATTAAGGCACTTAATGAGCATTATGATGGTCCACAGATTGACCTACTTGTTAATGACGATACCTCCCCTATTTCTAAATTAATGCCTTACATAAAAAATATCTATACTTTTTCATATCAATTGAAGCAAGAAAGTAGATGGAAGCAAGAGAAAAATATTATATTCAAAATTTTTAAAAAATATGACATAAGTATTAATCTCACGGCAAGTGATAGAAGTGTTTTATACGCATTTATAGCTGGAAAAATATCGATTAGTGCAATAGAAAGTGACAAAAAAAAATCTTGGTGGAAAAAAATACTTCTTACTCATTGCTACTATTTTGATAAGTCTCGACATATTTTAATTAACAATCTCCAGCCTTTAAATTTTTTAAAAATTAATATTGATACTATTAATTATGGTATTGATGCATCTAATAAGACTACTTTAAATATTAAGAAAAAATTGGCAAATAGAAATATTACAGATTTTGTATTATTTCATTCATCTGCACAGTACCAATATAAAATTTACCCACAATATTTGCGTGATATTCTCTTATCTTTACTAAATCAATTAGGAGTTATTATTGTAATTACTGGGGGTACTAGTGATATTGATTTAGAGATCAAAAATCAATTACCATCTTTACCTAATATAGTTGACTTTATTGGAGAAACTTCTCTTGAAGAATTTTTAGTACTGAGTAAATTATCACTAGCATATATTGGCATGGACACTTTAAATATGCACATTGCAGCATCACAAAATAAGCGTATTTTTGCAATATTTGGCCCTACGAATTTAAGAATTTGGTCTCCTTGGTCTGCCGAATTAAAATTATCAGCAACTCAAGATAAGCCAGTCCAAACCTATGGTAATTTTACAATTTTTCAGGCTGATATGAAATGTGTTGCTTGTGGTCAGGCGGGCTGTGATAATAAAGGTGTAAGTGAATGTTTAAATAATATTAATCCAAAATTAGTTTTTGAAGAAGTTAATAATTGGTATCAAAGTGTTGGAACATAAAAAAACATATACCTTGCCATTTAAGTTTGAAATTCCAAACTATACCAATGAATTTCTTGAAAAAAGATCAACTATTAAATCTTGGATTAAATATGTAAAGAGATACTTATATATATTATTTAAAGGTCAGCACTCATTAGAAATTTTTCAAATTTCTGATAAACATATAAATATTCTATGGATTAATTTTTCAGCTCCAAGTTTGGGAGATAGCTTGATGGATTTATCGAGCCGTGTATTATTATTTGATAAAAAAGTTGATTTATTGACAGATAAAAAAAATGCGCATCTTTATAATAATGATCTATCTTTTTCTTCTGTTTTTACTAATAAAAAAGAAGTAGTTAATAAAATCTATGATCTTGTAATTGTTGACTCGTACAGTACTAAAAGCATCAAAATTAAAACGGATGTAGCTTTCTTCGTTCCTTTTGTAGGGTTATATGGATATTATAATGGGCCTGAAGTAAATCGCGTCCTTTTTAGTTTTCATCAAATCAATAATTTGTTAGGATACTTACACACTGAAAATGAGGTTAATGAGAGGGCTAAAAGCTCGATTTCAATATCAGCTCATGATATAAAAATTATTGAGTCATTAAAATTACCAAAAAACTTTATAGCCATTGTTATTGGGGGAGAGTGGGAATATAGGACATACAATAATTGGTGTAAGGTTATCGAAAAATTACTATTAATAGATAATAATTTAAAGATAATTCTGCTGGGTTCTGAGAATGCTAAAGAGGCTGAAGAAGAAATTTTTAAAAATATTGCATCTTCTAATTTGTTAAGTTATGTCACAAAATTTTCCTTTAATCAAACAGCTCAAATAATCAGCCATGCTAATTATTTATTTTGTTGTGATGGCGGTTTAATGCATGCAGCAAATGCTGTTGATACAAAAATTATTCCCCTATTTGCAAGGCTTCAAGCAGAGTTGCAATTAACTATATCATGTAAGTCATTTCCACTGTTTGACTTGTTTGATGTGAATAATATTTCAGTTGAAGATGTAATATTAAAATATACTGAAGCAACTAACTCCGATCATAATCATCTTCAATCCTAATGATATCATCCTCGCCTAGATATTCTCCAGTTTGAACTTCAATAATTTCTAAAACAGTATTTTGATTATTTTCAAGTCTATGAATTGTACCTTTTGATATAAAAGTTGATTGATTTCTTTTTAACTCAATTATTTTTTCACCACTAGTAATAGTTGCTAATCCTTTAACAACAATCCAATGTTCGGCCCTATGTTGATGCTTTTGGAGAGATATTTTTGCCCCTGGATTAATTGATAATTTTTTTACTTGAAAGCTATCTCCCATATCAAGTGAATCAAAATATCCCCATGGCCTATAAACCTTTCGATGAGAATTAGCCTCTTTTCTATTGCTTTCATTTAACTTTTTCACAATAGTGTTTATTTTTTGAGAATATTCTTTACTTGCAACTAATAATGAATCATCTGTATCTATAATAACTAGGTTATTGACTCCAATAGCTGTTACCAAACGATTTGAGCTTGAAGTATATGTATTTGTCACATCTTTAAGAATAACATCGCCCTCACTCACATTGCCATCTTTATCTTTGTCTTTTAGCTCCCATAATGAATCCCAAGACCCAATATCACCCCATGAAGTATTTAATGGAACTACAACACTATTAGAAGTTTTTTCCATAACTGCATAGTCAATAGATTTATTAGGGCACGCATTGAATTCATTATTATCTATTCGAATGAAGTCAAAATCATTGTGGCTTGCTATTAAAGATTTTTTACATGCAGCAAGTATCTCTGGCTCATACTTTCCGAGTTCATTTAGGTATGTTGATGCTTTAAACATAAAAATGCCACTATTCCAATAATAATTACCATTATTTAAATATAATTGAGCATTTTTTAAATTTGGTTTTTCGGTAAAAGATTTAATCGCATAATACTCAGCCTCTTCGGATAAGTCAGCTTCAATATATCCATATCCAGTTTCTGGTTTAGTAGGTATGGCTCCAAAAGTTACTAATTTCCCATTTTCTGCTAGAGGTTCCGCAATTTGAATTGCCCTGTGGAAGGTTTTGATATCATTGATGTGATGATCTGCTGATAATACTAAGAGAGTGCAATCTTTTTTATTCTTTAATAAATTAAGAGCAGCAAGTGCAACAGCAGGGGCAGTATTTTTTCCGAAAGTTTCAAGAATAATACCGATTGATTTTTTATTTATCTGCCTTAATTGTTCAGCAGCCAAAAAACGATGCTCTTCATTGCAAACAATTACTGGATCAAGCGTATTTTTTGGAAGTCTTAAAATTGTATCTTGAAAAAGAGTTGTATCATTTATCAAGCTAATAAATTGTTTAGGATGAAGCGCTCTAGAAATTGGCCATAACCTTGTTCCACTTCCACCAGAGAGGATAATTGGAGCTATCATTTATCAATCTTATTAATTGAAGAGACTTTAGGTGATGACCAGTTTTTCTGTAATTCAGTTAATTTAATATATCGATAGAATGTTCCTTCAAAATTACCAAATGCTATAACGAAGCCCGCCCCTCCATCTAAGAATCCAAGTTTAAAAATATAATGTTTAAGAAAGGACCATAAACCATGCATAAATGCTTTAAAAACACTACCAACAATTCCTCTTTCTTGAAGTTTAGGAACACCAAGTGTAGAATATCGATTAGCTTTATTAATGACCTCTTCGATATTTTTAAAAGGAAGTTGCCAAATAATATTATTAAGAACACCAATCTTTTTATCACTATGACTTATAAATCCTTCATGGACTGGTTTTAAATCATAGCTCATTTTCCCATTTTTAAATAGTTGAGGCTGCCTATAGTTTGGATACCAGCCAGAATATTTAATCCATTCACCCATAAAGAAATTTTTTCTAGGAACTCTATAAATATCATAATCACCTTTTTCAATAGTAGATAAAATTTCATCACGAACCTTTGCAGTGCACCTCTCATCTGAATCTAAACTGAATATCCAGTCTCCATTACAATGTGAAATTACATCATTTCTTAGCTGACCAAAGCCAGTAAAAGGTATTTGAATTACTTTTGCACCTAACTCTTCAGCAATTTCAGTTGTACCATCAGTACTATATGAATCAGCAAGAATAATTTCATCTGCCCATAAAATACTATTAATACAGTCACGTATTTTTTCTGCTTCATTGTAAGCGATAACATAGGCTGAAATTTTCATAGCTTAGCATTTTTAATTTAAAGATATCTGGTAAAAATGTTACCTAAATATTAAGAATTAAATAAACTATATGCTCGTAAGTTTAATCATTACTACTTATAATCGTCCAGATGCGCTATTCCTTGTATTGAAAAGTGTAGAGAGCCAATCTATCCTACCTGAAGAAATTATAATTGCTGATGATGGGAGTAATAATATCACTAAGGAATTAATTGACAGTTTTAAGCTACAGACTAGTTTGAAGATTATTCACTCATGGCAAAAAAATGATGGTTTTAGAGCTGCAAAATCAAGAAATAAAGCTATTGCTCAATCATCTAGTGACTATATCATCCTAATTGATGGAGATACGATACTTCATCCAGAATTTGTTCAAGATCATATAAGTAACTCAGAAAAAGGTTATTTTATTCAAGGCAATCGGGTGTTATTAACGGAAAAAGCAACAAGGAGCTCAATTGAAAGTATGAGTATAAATTTCACTTTCTTTTCTAATGGTATTAAAAATCGAAAAAATGCTATTCATTCAGCATTGCTATCAAATTTATTTTCAAAAAAGATTAGTTACTTAAGTGGCATAAAGACTTGTAATATGTCATTTTTTAAAAAAGACTGTATCAATATTAACGGATTTGATAATAATTTTGAAGGATGGGGAAGAGAGGATAGTGAATTTGCATTAAGGTTATTAAATAGTGGGATTAATCGAAATAATCTTCGTTTTAATGCAATACAGTTTCACTTATGGCATCTTGAAAATACTAGAATATCTTTATTAAATAATGATTTAATTTTAAAATCCTCATTAGATAGTCAATCAAAATGGTGCAATAATGGAATTGATAAGTATTTATAAATATGA
>Ga0209816_1002690_pt1 | contig 12470 bp, 10 predicted proteins | sample CoawatmetaG01DNA_FD_187509 | JGI IMG/M metagenome (GOLD analysis project Ga0209816, IMG submission 187509) | Marine microbial communities from the West Antarctic Peninsula - Coastal water metaG017-DNA (SPAdes) (version 2) | ecosystem: Environmental > Aquatic > Marine > Coastal ... | reverse complement strand
TTCTGCTGTTGATGTTTTGCTAGAACCTGTAGCTGTTGCAGCTGAAGATTCTCTTGAAATAACATCAATATTAAACGCTTTTAACTCAGACAGAATAAAAGTCCAAGCTCCCATATTTTGCGGCTCCTCCTGTACCCAAACAACTTCTTTAGCCTTGTATTTTCCAATCAATTCCTTTATTTTTTGTTTATCTAGCGGAAACAACTGTTCAATTCTGACTAAAGCTATATTTTCTGATTTTTCTTTTTCTCTTCTTTCTAATAACTCATAGAAAATTTTCCCACTACAAAGCACTAATTTATCTACAAATTTTGAACCAATAGAATCATCAATAATTGCTTCAAAATTACCCTCTACTAAGTCCAAAATAGAAGAAACACACTTAGGATGCCTAAGTAAACTTTTAGGTGTAAATACTATTAACGGTTTTCTGTATTCTCTCTTTAATTGCCTCCTTAAAACATGATAAAAGTTTGCTGGAGTAGTGCAATTTACAATCTGCATATTATACTTAGCACACATTTGCAGATAACGCTCTAATCTTGCAGAAGAATGCTCCGCACCTTGCCCTTCATAACCGTGAGGCAATAACATAACTAAACCACTCATCACCTTCCACTTATCCTCTGAACAAGAAATAAACTGATCAAAAATAATTTGAGCCCCATTTGAGAAATCTCCAAATTGGGCTTCCCAAATTGTTAAGGTATTTGGGGTTGATATGGAATATCCATAATCAAAACCAAGAACTCCATATTCTGAAAGCAATGAATTATATGCTTCAAAATTTGTGCTTGCACTAATATTGTTTAACGGGCACACCTCCTCCTCCGATTGCTCTACTTTAAGAATAGCATGTCTATGTGAAAAAGTTCCTCTTTCTACATCTTGTCCGCTAAGTCTTATGTCGTGTCCTTCATCTAAAAGAGAAGCATAAGCTAATAATTCCCCCATTGCCCAATCTAAAGAATCGGATTCCTCTACCATCTTTTTCCTATCGGCTAGTAATTTTCTTGTTTTCTTAAATAACTTATCTGCCTGAGGGACGTCGTACAGATACTTCGCCAACTCCTTTAACTTTTTCTGACCTATATTTGTAGCATTTGAACTATGAAAATCAGGTGAAAATGCTCGCTTTACTTCACTCCATTCTTCTTTTAAAAATCGTGTAATTTTTGCTTTCTTAATCTCCTTTGCTTTTGCAAATCTATCCTGCAACAAATCTTGAAAATCTTTTTCTAACTCTGTGGCAATACCTGCTTCTACCACTCCTTCATTCATCAATTTTTCTTTATAAATTTCTCTTGGATTCTTATGTTTTGAAATCGCTTCATATAGTTTTGGCTGAGTAAACCTTGGCTCATCTCCTTCATTATGACCGTATTTACGGTAACACAATAAATCAATAAATATATCCTTATGGTATTTCTGCCTATATTCTACTGCCAATTTTAAGGCATGAACTACTGCCTCAACATCATCCCCATTTACATGAAGTACTGGAGATAAAGTTACTTTAGCAACATCCGTACAATAAGTACTTGACCTAGCGTCCAAATAATTTGTAGTAAACCCTACCTGATTATTTACAGCAATGTGAATTGTTCCTCCAGTTTTATAACCATCTAATTGAGCCATTTGAATAACTTCATAAACAACTCCCTGTCCAGCAAGTGCTGCATCACCATGTAATAGAATAGGTAATATTTTTTTAACATCACCTCCATACTTACTATCAAGTTTTGCTCTTGTAATTCCCTCAACAACAGGATCAACAGCCTCCAAGTGCGAAGGGTTAGGCGTTAAATTCAACTTGATGTTATTTCCGTTACTACATTTCTGCATAGAAGTAAAGCCTAGGTGATATTTTACATCTCCAGAAATATTATTATCTTCATATAATTTACCTTCAAATTCTGAAAAAATCTCCTTGTAAGTCTTGTTGAAAATATTAGCTAAAACATTTAGCCTTCCTCTATGAGACATCCCCATAACAAATTCTTCAACACCCAAATCCGAACTATGTTCTACTAAAGCATCTAAAGCTGGAATTAAAGATTCAGCACCTTCTAATGAAAATCGTTTTTGTCCAACAAATTTCTTGTGCAGGAAGTTTTCAAAAGCAACTGCTTGATTTAGTTTGTGTAGAATATGTTTTTTTTGGCTTGCTTCAAATTTGGGTGTATTTGAGTTTCTATGCAATCTATTTTTAATCCATTCTATTTCGTTAGGATCACGGATATACATGTATTCAACTCCAATAGATTGGCAATACACTTTTTCCAAATGTGCAATAATCACTTTTAAAGAAGAAGGACCAATACCCACTTGCTCCCCAGCTTGAAATATAACTTCTAAATCTGACTCTTCTAAACCAAAATTTTTAAAATCAAGAGTAGGAGTATACTTTCTTCTTTCTCTTACAGGGTTCGTTTTAGTAAATAAGTGCCCGCTTTTTCTGTAAGCATCAATCAAGTTAATTACCTTGAATTCTTTCTGGAAAACTTGAGGAATGTCTTCATCAGAATATACTTCTTTTGCAAAGTTAAAACCTTGGAAAAAACTTCTCCACTCTTCTTCTACACTTAAAGGATCTTTTAAGAATTGATCATACATATTCTCAATCATTCCAGTATGTAGGGCTCCTAAAAAGGAAAACTTATCCATTATTTATTTGTAACATTTGAGTGCAAAATTATCTATTTTTATTCATATAGGTTGCAAAATATTACTGATTTTCAGGGCTTGAGTAATAATTCTTCATTATCACCTTTTGAAGTCCCCTTTTCACAATCAATTCCGCCAATAATTCTGAAAATGAAAGTGATGATATTTTCATTTCTGATTGCACTTTTTCCTCTGACAAATCAATACGGTATAACAAGTTTACAACTCTTTTAGGATCTTGATTGTTTAATCTATTAACTATTAACGATGTAAATAAAAATAATTGTTTGTAATCCTGAACAGGTTTTTCAATATCAAAATTTACTCCGATATTCAAAAAATCTTTTTCTAATTGAAAAGTAGTTTCTATAAGAAATTTATTAGAAGCAATTAGTTTACTAACTTTTATTAAATCCACTAAGAAACTCGATCCATCAACAATGATGAAAAAACCAATAACGGCTCTTTATTTTCAGAATTTATAGCTGCTAAATTATCCATTGCTTTTGAATGGTATTCTTTTATCAAATTAGTGGTTAATTCAGGAATTGCTAATTTAGAAAATATGGCTTTTACAGAATCAACCTTCAATTGAGAAGTGTCATTAGTTGAAAAATACTGCTTCAAATTAGCTCTTTGGTTTTTATCTGATAACGCCAATGCTTTTAAGTATAAATAGGTTTTCTTATTAGCCATAATATCTCCTCCCACTTGTTTGCCAAAAGTTTCAATATTTCCAAAAGCATCAAGCAAATCATCCTTTAACTGAAAGGCAATTCCCAAATCTCTACCAAAAGCATACAAATAATTTTGTTCTTGTGTGGACGCTCCTGCTGTAATTCCACCAATTTGTAAAGCAGCCCCCAATAATACAGCTGTTTTACACTCAATCATTTTTAGATAATCAGTAATACTGACATCCGATTGAGTTTCAAAGTCCATGTCCCACTGCTGCCCCTCACATACTTCAATTGCTGCTTTACTAAATACAGCTAATACTTGCTTAACAATAGTATTATCCACATCTGCCATTAGCTGATAAGCTTGAACCAACATAGTATCACCCGACAAAATAGCAACATTATTATTCCATTTTTCGTGTACTGTTTTCTGCCCTCTTCTTAATGGAGCATTATCCATAATATCATCATGTAAAAGTGTGAAGTTATGAAAAATTTCAATAGCCAATGCGGGTGGAATTGCTTTCTCAATGTTCTTGCCAAATAATTGATGAGCCATTAAAACCAAAATTGGGCGCATACGCTTACCTCCTAGATCAAGAATATATTCTATCGGCTCATATAATGATAGTGGGTTTTTGGGATATTTTATACTACTTAACTCACCACTAATCAACGAACTTAATTCTTGTATAGATTTCATTATTTCTTTACTAAATTAATTAAATAATCTCCATATCCACTTTTTCTAAGTGGCTCTGCAATTTCTAATAACTTTTGAGAGTTAATATAACCCATTCTATAAGCAGCCTCTTCAATACAGCCTATTTTCCTTCCTTGTCTGTCTTCAATAACTTGTACATATTGATTGGCCTGCATTAAAGACTGAAAAGTACCAGTATCCAACCAAGCTGTACCTCTACCTAAAACTCTTACGTCTAATTCTCCCCTTCTCAAATATTCTTTATTTACATCAGTAATTTCATACTCTCCTCTTGTAGAGGGTTTGATGTTCTTGGCTATCTCCACCACTGAATTATCATAATAATATAGACCTGGGACAGCATAATTTGATTTCGGTTTTTCAGGTTTTTCCTCTAGAGATAAAGCTTTAAAATTATCATCAAAATCAACTACTCCATATCGCTCAGGGTCATTAACATGGTAGCCAAATATGATGCCGCCTTTAACATCACTACAAGAAGTTAAGGTCTTTGTTTTCATTTGGAAAATATTATCACCTAACACTAAACATACCTTATCATCACCAATAAATTCTTCACCTAATACAAAGGCTTGAGCTAGTCCGTTTGGTATTTCTTGCACCTTATATTCAAATCTGCAGCCCAAACTACTTCCGTCTCCTAATAATTTTTTAAATAATGGCAAATCGTGGGGAGTGGAGATAATCAAAACTTCCTTTATGCCTGAATACAGTAAAGTAGATAAAGGATAATAAATCATTGGTTTATCATAAATAGGCATCATCTGTTTGCTGATAGCTAAAGTTAAGGGATGTAAACGCGTACCTGAACCTCCCGCTAAAATTATTCCTTTCATTTTATTTTGATTTTCGTTTTACCTTTAGTTCATCTAACTCAACATCCTCCTCTTCATCAAAAATATCCAATAAAGGCTCTTGAAAAGCCTCATAGTTGATTATCTTTTCCAAAGATAGTAATAATGCCGGAAGCAACAATAAATTAGACAGCATAGCGAATAATAAAGTAATTGACACTAATAAACCAAGCGCTATTGTCCCTCCAAAATCAGAAGCAACAAATATAAAAAAGCCAAAGAACAATACAACAGAAGTGTAAAACATACTCACCCCAGTTTCATTGAGGGCAGATAAAACAGATTTTTTTATATTCCAATTATTAACCAATAACTCCTGTCTATATTTAGCTAGGAAGTGAATAGTATCATCCACTGATATACCGAAGGCTATGGAAAAAACCAAAATAGTTGATGGCTTCAAAGCAATCCCAAAATATCCCATAATGGCACCGGTAAGAAGCAAAGGAATAAGATTAGGAATAATAGAAACAACTACCATTCTAAAAGAATTAAACATCCAAGCCATAAAAATAGAAATCAATAATATAACTAATAACAAGCTCAACATCAAGTTTTTAAGCAAAAATTTTGTTCCATTCAAGAAAACAACACTGGTACCAGTTATAGTTACATCATATTTATCAGAATCGAATATCTTGTTTACCTTAGGAATTAGAGCATCAAATACACTATCCATTTTAGAAGTGGAAATATCAGCTACCCTTAAGCTAATACGAGCTTCCTGCTTTAAAGAATCTATCATTAATGAACTCATGTTAATACTTGAAGCACTATTCTTTAGGTAATCCAAAATCATCCTTTGCTCCTGAGAGTTAGGTAAAGAATAATAAGCTGAATCTCCATTGTAAAAAGCTTGTTTACTATACTTTACCATATCAACATATGAAGATGGCTTAGAGAATTCTTTAAAACCAGCAAGCTCTTTACTTAACTCTTCAATCTTTCTTAAATTATAGGATTTTAATAAGCCATTTTTCTTTTTAGTATTAACAACAACCTCTAATGGCATTACTCCTCCAAAATTACTCTCAAAGAATTTTAAATCCTTGTACAAATCACCGTTCTTAGGTAACTCGTCAGTAAGATTTCCTGTTGTTTTAATATTTAAAATACCAAAAACGCCAATAAAAATAAGAATAGTCGTAATAATATATATGTATTTTCTTCTATACTGAACTAAGAATACTAAGCGCTCAACTAGCTTATTAATCCATATCTTATCTAAATGCTTTGTGTGCCTGTTCTGTGGAGGAGAGGCAAAAGAAAAATAAATAGGAATAATAAATAATGAAAGAAGAAATATAAAAATAATATTGATTGACGCAATTAATCCAAACTCTTGTAATGTCTCACTATTAGTAAGAATAAAAGCAGCAAAACCTGAAGCTGTGGTAAGGTTTGTCAAAAGAGTTATGTTTCCAATCTTTTGAACCATTTTTCTTAATGCATAATTCTTATTTTGTGTTCGCTTAAATTCACTATGAAACTTATTAATAAGAAAGATGCAATTTGGGATACCTATAACAATTAAAACAGGAGGAATAAGCGCCATAAGAACAGAAACCTCATAACCCAATAATGAGATGGTTCCAAATGAGAAAACTACTCCCAATATTACTACAATCATAGACGAAATTACTGCCTTAAAAGATCTGAAAAATAAAAATAATATTAAAGAAGTAATAAGTAAAGTAAAAATAATAAATAACGATATTTCTTCCTTTACCTTTATAGAATCAATCGTACGAATATAAGGAAGGCCCGAATAATGAGCCGTGGCTTGAAACTCATTAGCATAAATATCTACCAAATCCTTAATAGCAAAAATTAATTCTTTTCTACTTGCTGATTTCATCACAATATCATCTAATGTAATTAGCATAGTACTTACCTTATTATCATTAGAATTAATTAGCCCTTTATAGAAAGGCTGGTTGCTATATTGAGAAAATGCGCTATCTAGTTGTTCTTGTGTTTCTACTTCTTGAGAAAACCACTTTTTCAATACCAATTTCTTATTTTCTGTATCCTTAAAAAGAATAGGAAGATTAGTAAATGAAACAACGTGTGATACCCCATTAATAATTTCAATATTCTTAGTTACCTTATCCCACTTTATTAGATGGTCCAATGTTAACAACAAGCTATCTTCAATAGCAATTACTAAGACATTTTGATCTCCGTATTTTTCTAAAAAATCTTGATAATCCAAACTGATTTGATGATCACTTGGCAGTAATTTAGGCATACTGTAAGACAGATTAACATCTCGGCCATTCTTAACCATAAAGACAGTTATAGCTGAAATGAGCAGAATAATAATTAATCTATTTTTCAGGATTAATCTAGAAATAAATATCCACATAAGGGTAAATAATTTATGCTAAAATACTTCAAATTTAAAGCTTAAAGCTTAAATATAGTAATAAAAAAAGGGGCATTTAGCCCCTTTATTTTTTATATTTAGCAAAGATTAAACTGTCATTATTTCAACCTCTTTTGCTGTATAAACAACATCAATTTTAGATGAATAGATATTGGTTAATTCCTGAACAGAAGCCTCGGCATCTCTCACTGCATCTTCTGAAAGACCTTCTTTTCCTAATTTTTTCATTTCATCGTTAGATTTTTGCCTTATATTTCTAACACTAACCTTTGCGTTTTCAATTTCCACCTTAGCTTGCTTTACCAAATCTTTTCTTCTATCTTCAGTTAAAGGAGGTACATTAATAATTATTCTCTCACCGTTGTTTGACGGATTGAAACCTAAATTTGCATCGACAATAGCTTGTTCAATTTCTGAAATTAAACTTTTATCAAAAGGTTGGATAGAAATAGTCTGAGAGTCAGGCGTAGAAACATTAGCGGCCTGGGCAAGTGGAGTCGAAGCTCCGTAATAATCCACCTTGATTGTTCTTAGCATTTGTGGGTTTGCCTTCCCAGCTCTAATTTTTCCTAATACATTTTCAAGATGCGAAATGGCTTCTAGCATTTGCTCTTTAGTAATGTCCAATTGGAAATTTACATCTTCATTCATAATAGTCTTTATATCAAGTTATAATTAAAAATTAACAAGAGTCCCTACTTTATCTCCCTTACAAATTTTAGCCAAATTCCCTTTAATATTCATATTGAATACTTTAATTGGTAAATTATTTTCTTGGCACAGTGTAAAGGCAGTCAAATCCATAATACTTAATTTCTTTTCGAATACCTCATCAAAAGTAATGGTCTCATATTTTATTGCACTTGGATCCTTTTCAGGGTCTGCAGTATAAATTCCATCTACTCTTGTTCCTTTTAAAATAATATCTGCCTCTATTTCAATAGCTCGCAAAGTAGCCGCAGTATCTGTAGTGAAATATGGGTTCCCTGTACCTCCTCCGAAAATAACAACTCTTCCTTTTTGCAAGTGACGCATTGCCTTTCTTCTTATATAAGGCTCAGCAACTTGTTCCATTCTTATTGCAGTAAGCAATCTAGTTTCAATATCAATGGATTCCAATGCTGATTGGAGTGCCATTCCATTAATAATAGTTGCTAACATTCCCATGTGATCACCTTGTACTCTGTCAAAACCAGCCCCTTCTGACTGTATTCCTCTGTAAATATTTCCACCACCAATTACTATAGCAAGCTCTATATTTTGCTTAATAATTGCTTGAATTTCATTAGCATAAGCACTCAAAACCTTAGAATCAATACCATATTCTCCATCACCCATTAAAGCCTCACCACTTAATTTTAAAAGAATTCTCTTGTATTGCATAATCGTGTAAAAAATTTCTCAAATATAGGAAAATACATACACGCAAAAGAAACTGAAGAATGGAATTTATACACAAAAAAAAGCCATCCAAAAAGGATGGCTATTATAATTCAATAAGCTATATTATTAACCTAAAGCAACTCTTCTAAAGCTACTTACCGCTACATTACCAAATGATTCAATGTACTCAGAAACAATTTTATTTTCGTCTTTAATGAAATTTTGATCTAATAAACATTGCTCTTGGTCAAGTGATGTGTTGTCAGAAACAAAGCGCTCCATTTTTCCAGGCACAATTCTATCCCATATTTTTTCTGGCTTACCTTCTTCTTTTAATTCTGCTTCAATAACAGCTTTAGCTTCTGCCATTACAGAATCACTTAATTGTGACATAGAAATATATTGAGGAATATTTTTTAATGTCTTTCCTAATCTTCCTAATTCAATATTATCTTTTTCGATAACCGCTATTCTTGCTTCTGTTTCGTTTGCTACAAAATCAGCATCAAAATCCTTGTAAGACAAAGTAGATGCTCCCATTGAAGCAACTTGCATTGCTAAGTCCTTAGATAAAACATCTGCATTATCAACTGAATTATTTAATCCAACTAAAACTGAAATTTTAGAACCATGAGTATAAGTGCCAACATAAGCAGCTTCTACTCTTTCAAAACCTGATATTTCAATTTTCTCACCAATAACACCTGTCTGTTCAGTTAATTTTTCAGCAACAGTTATCCCTCCAAAATCAGCAGCTAAAAATGCATCTTTATCATCATGATTTAAAGCTATATCTACAAAACTATTTGCTAAAGCTTTGAACGAATCATTAATTGCAACAAAATCAGTTTCACAGGCTAAAACAATAGCAACCCCTGATGTGTTATCAGTATTAATTTTAGTAATTGCAATTCCCTCACTTGCATCTCTATCAGCTCGCTTTGCTGCTACTTTTTGACCTTTCTTTCTTAATACATCAATTGCAGCATCAAAATCACCATTAGCCTCGACTAATGCGTTTTTACAATCCATCATCCCTGCACCTGATTGCTTTCTTAATGTTGCTACATCAGCAGCTTTAATTGCTCCCATTTTTCTTTTGTAAAAAGTTAATATTATTTTTCTTCAGCTGTTTTAGTAGCTTTTTCTACCTTCTCAACAGCATTTTTTTCTTTTACAGCATTTTTTTCTTCCAAACTTTCAGCTATTTTTTTAGCCTTCTCCTTCTTCTCTACCGCCTTTTTATCTTGGTCAGCATTTCTTTCTTCTAAACCTTCAGCAATTGCTTTAGTTACAATTGATAAGATACACTCAATTGATTTTGTAGCATCATCATTTCCAGGTATTGGAAAATTAACTTGAGAAGGATTAGTATTTGTGTCATTCAATGCAAAAGAAAGTATCCCTAACTTATTTGATTCAGCTAAAGCAATGTGCTCTTTATTAGTGTCAATAATAAAAACAGCTTCAGGCATTCTTGTCATTTTCACAATAGAACCTAAGTTAAGATCTAGCTTAGCTCTTTGTCTATCAATTTGCAATCTTTCTCTTTTTGATAATGAATCGAATGTACCATTTTCTTTCATTTTATCAATAATTTGCATTTTCTTGATTGACTTACGGATAGTAGCAAAGTTAGTTAACAAACCACCAGGCCATCTCTCAGTAATGTAAGGCATATTCAAAGCTTCAGCAGCTTCAGAAACTAAACCTTTAGCTTGTTTTTTGGTTGCAACAAATAAAATCTTTTTACCTGATAAAGCAATTTGTTTCATTGCAGCAGCTGCGTCTTCCACCATTGCTACAGTTTTATTCAAATCAATGATATGAATCCCATTCTTCTCCATAAATACATAAGGAGCCATTGCTGGGTTGTACTTTTTCTTAAGATGCCCAAAATGCACACCTGATTCTAGTAATTCTTTGAAATTTGTTCTTGACATGTTTACGTTCTTTTTTTCGTTAAGCAACTACTCGGTAGAAGTTATTCACCTGTCCCAGCAGTTTAGATGCTAAACATTTATTAATAATTGATTGATTCTATCTTTTAACCCACTGGAATTTCTTCCTTGCTTTTTTCTGACCAGGTTTCTTACGCTCTACAACTCTTGCATCTCTTGTAAGCATTCCTTCTGGCTTTAGTGCAACTCTATTTTCAGGATCTAATTTACAAAGCGCTCTTGAAATTGCTAAGCGAATAGCTTCAGATTGGCCAGTAGTACCTCCTCCATTTACATTTGCCTTAACATCAAACTTTCCAGCAAGATCAGCAATGTTGAATGGCTGTTCTAACTTAAACTGCATAGTATCAACAGGAAAATACTCTTTAAAGTCTTTACCGTTTACAGTAATATTTCCTTTTCCTTCTGACATGTAGATTCTAGCAACAGATGCTTTTCTTCTACCAATTGTGTGAATTATCTCCATGATTATTTTAAGTCGTTTAAGTTTAGATTTGTTGGTTTCTGAGCTTCTTGATCATGCTCAGCACCTGAGTAAATATAACAGTTTTTCAAGATAGCTGCTCCTAATTTATTTTTAGGCAACATTCCTTTAACTGCATGTTTCACTACTGATGTTTCGTCTTTTGCTAACATCGCACTAGGGGAAATTCTTTTTTGCCCACCAGGGTAACCTGTGTGAGAAAAGATTCTTCTATCTTCCATTTTATTTCCTGTCATCACAATTTTCCCTGCATTAATTACGATAACGTAATCACCACAATCGGCATGAGGAGTAAAATTTGTTTTGTATTTTCCTCTTAAAATTTTAGCAATTTTTGATGCCATTCTTCCAAGAATTTGACCTTCAGCATCAACAACAAACCATACTTTGTTTGCCGTTTCTTTGTTTGCTGATAATGTTTTGTAACTTAATGTATCCACTGTATATAATGTTTATTTAGTCCTTATTAAAAGGGTTGCAAAATTACACTTTTTTACTATTCTGCAAAGTATTATCAACTATTATTGTTTATAACCTTTATATAACACCTAATTCCTTTCCAATTTTAGTAAAAGCTGCTATAGACTTTTCTAAATCTTCACGTGTGTGTGCAGCAGAAATTTGAACTCTAATTCTCGCTTGGTCTTTTGGTACAACCGGAAAGAAAAAGCCAATTACATAAATTCCCTCTGCCAATAATTTATCTGACATTACTTGCGAAAGCTTTGCATCGTACAGCATTACAGGTACAATTGCATGAACTCCTTCTTTTATATCAAAACCTGCTTGAGTCATTTTTTCTCTGAAATAATTTGTATTTTCTTCTAACTGGTCACGCAAATGGGTAGTGTTACTTAATAAATCAATAACCTTGTTAGCTGCTCCAACAATTGATGGCGCCAAAGAATTAGAAAATAAATAAGGGCGAGATCTTTGACGTAGAATATCAATTACCTCCTTTTTACCTGAAGTAAAACCACCCATTGCACCACCTAAAGCTTTTCCTAAAGTAGAAGTAATAATATCAACTCTACCCATAACACCACAATGTTCATGCGTACCCCTACCAGTTTTACCAACAAATCCTGTAGAATGACAATCATCTACCATTACTAAGGCATCATATTTTTCGGCCAAATCACATATTTTATCCAATTGAGCTAAATAACCATCCATAGAAAATACACCATCCGTAACGATTATTCTATTTCTTTGGTCTTGTGCTTTTATCAATTGTGCTTCCAAATCAGCCATATCATTATTTGCATAACGATAACGAGCAGCCTTGCATAAGCGCACACCATCAATAATGGAAGCATGATTTAAAG
>Ga0209816_1002679_pt1 | contig 12495 bp, 13 predicted proteins | sample CoawatmetaG01DNA_FD_187509 | JGI IMG/M metagenome (GOLD analysis project Ga0209816, IMG submission 187509) | Marine microbial communities from the West Antarctic Peninsula - Coastal water metaG017-DNA (SPAdes) (version 2) | ecosystem: Environmental > Aquatic > Marine > Coastal ... | reverse complement strand
TTGCTAAACTGAATCAAGTAGATCTGAGCGGCATCGAAATGCTTCGGGTGACCGTTACCACGTCGAAGCGTGTCACCATTGGCGAAGAGCTCACTCTGCGCCTAGGTAGCACGGCCGGCGAGACTATCGGGAGAAAAAACCTCGGCATTCCAATCAGCCAAGCCCGCTACAATCTGGCCGTCTCTAATATCGGCGGTGCTCACGATATCTTTCTAGCAGCGGAGACGCTGGCTGCAAGCGGAAAAACATCGCCAAACTTCATTCTCTTGACAGTGGGATTCGTTCCCAGTGAGCAAGGTAATCTAAGCACTAGCAGGCCATTGTCTCACAACCATAACATCAATTTCTCGACCGCCCGAATTACCGGCCCGTGATGCCACGGCACCTCGGGGTCAGTCTCTGGCACCTGATATTGAGCCCGCAAGACCTGCAAGCGCTTCTGCAGATCCTTGCTGATAGCCGCGTAACCTCGTTTGCCATAGAGATTCATCTGATCCCCTGGATCGCTCACCAGATCAAATAATTCCCACTCATCATTTTGATAATAGTAAACCAGCTTATAGCGATCGGTGCGAACACCGTAGTGGCGCGCAACTCCGTGAAAGCCAGGATTTTCATAGAAGTGATAGTACAGATCGCGGTGCCAGGGTTTGGGGGTGCCCTTAAACAATGGCAGCAGACTTACGCCATGCATTGGCGTTTTGGGTTTTACGCCCGCAGCGGCCAGCAGAGTGGGTGCAAAATCGATGTTCTGTACCAGAGCGTCCGATGTAGTGCCGGGCTTAATATGCCCCTGCCACTCCATCAGCAGCGGCACCTGAGAGGACACTTCGTCCATCCAGCGTTTATCGAACCAGCCGTTTTCGCCAAGAAAAAACCCCTGGTCCGAGCTGTATAGGACAATCGTATTTTTCATCAACCCGTTGTCCTCTAAGTGATCTAGCAACCGGCCTATCTGCCGATCCATGCTCTTCACTGAGGCCGCGTAGGTTTTGATATAACGCTGATACTTCCAGCGCAGGTCGTCCTGCCCTGTCAAAGTCGATTTTTCATACTGAAGATTGCCGCCGGCAAATGCTCTCTGCCATAGCGCTGACTGTTCGGGCGTTAGGTCCTTGCCCATGCTCAGCTTGACATCGTTATCGGTCATATAATCTTCTATTCGCATGCGGGCTTCGCGGCGCGCTTGCGTCAGGCCATCCAGATTTCGGAACAGGGAGTCAGGTTCCTTAAGCCGCACTTCTTCATTCCAGTCGCGCAGTTCCTCTGGCCCTGGCAGCCAATCGCGGTGTGGTGTCTTGTGGCTGTAGAGCAAGAAAAAGGGGCTATCTTTCTGTTTCGCCTGCCCCAGCCAGGCAATCGTTTTATCGGTGACTAAGTCTGCGACGTAACCCGTCGTCTCTTCCACGCCATTGGAACTCCTAAATACCGGGTTGTAGTAGGTGCCCTGCTCGAACACGTTGTCGATGATGTCCCAATGGTCAAAGCCCACAGGATCGCTGTACAAATGCCATTTCCCGATAACGGCAGTTTGATAACCGGCCGTCTGCAAAAGACTGGGGAGCGTTTGCTGTTCTCCGTCGAAGGGACCAGACCATTCATTACTATAGAATCCGTTGGCGTGACTGTGCAGGCCGGTGAGCAGTGTCGCGCGACTAGGGCCACAGATCGCATTCCCAACATACGCGCGATCAAACCGAATACCGCCGGCTGCAATGCGGTCAATATTCGGAGTCTCCACTAGACTATCACCGTAAGCACTAACGGCGCTAATGGCGTGATCATCGGAAAAAATGAACACAATATTAGGGCGTTCAATGGCAATTGAGCCTGCACTAAAAGTCGCGGATAACAGTGCTGAAGTTAGGAGAGCCGTTTGATTCCCATCAAACTTAAACATACTCATGCCCCTTTATTTCTGTCTCAGTAGTACCCCATTTCACCCATAAATGGAATCTATTTGGAAGCGACACACAGAGTCGAATACAACGACAGAGTTGACTTCAGCCTGGTCTTCACAATCAGATTTTGAAGCGCCCAAATCATAGCCTTTCATTATATTGCCACGATACGTGCTTCAAAATTGAGCACAGGTTGCAGCCGGTCCTTAAGTAGCAGTGACAGCAGTCTGCCCTGACAAGTGTAGCCTAGACATCATGAGATGAGCCACGAGTGCTTTTCAGTTCGTGCGCCGCTATTATAAAATTCATAGTCCAAAATATAATCTAAGAAGACTACAGTAATGCAAACTCACTTGACGGCAACCCACAAGACAACTGCACTTAGAACACTGGGCAATGTCCACCATCTCGCCTTGCGCTACCGCACTACCGATGACGCCTGCACACCAAGTCACGAAAAAAACTTGTTTGATGCGGTGGCCAACGACAACAAGACGTTTGTTGAGATTATCGGTGCCACTCACTCCTGCGTCGGTCAGCATGGGCAGCTACACGAGGCAGACCAAGCCAGCATCCTACGGCTGCGCAAAAAAGGCGTAACCAATGTATGATCTTTCGTAAGGATGAATTACAACCACTATTTTTCGCCAGCACCAGTATAGGAATTAAGCAATGCCCCTGCGTAAAACTCTGGAACTATTAGCAGTCTTAAGCCTTTCGACCTCCAGTTTGGCAGAAACACCTCGCCCAATCGGGGTCGCAGACATTAGTACTTCGCCTCCTCCATTTTTGCGAACAGAAAAACGTGAACCGTGCGCCAGTTACACCGCCGAGCGTCGACCACACTTTGGCGATATGCATGTGCATACTTCCTGGTCTTTTGATGCCAGCAGCCAGGATACCCGCAACACACCGGCGGATGCGTACCGTTTTGCCCAAGGTAACCCAATGGGTATCCAGCCCTATGACGAAAACAACGAACCAACACGGACCGTACAGCTTGACCGTCCGCTGGATTTCACGGCCGTCACAGACCACGCCGAATTCATGGGTGAAATGCGCATGTGCACTACCGAGGGGCTACCGGGCTACTGGCACCCGGTTTGCATCGCACATCGAAACGTACCGAGACTCTCCTTCCTAACCTTTGCCACCTTGGGGATGGCCTACAAAACACGCTGGGGACTGTGCGGCGAAGATAATGACATTTGTTTTGCTCAGGCCTCTGACACCTGGCAAGACATTCAGCGCGATACCGAAGATGCTTATGATCGAAGTAGCGATTGCAACTTTACCAGCTTCGTTGGTTACGAATGGACCGCCAGTGGCCAGACCGGCCAGAATCTGCATCACAATGTGATCTTCCGGAACGAATACGTCCCTGACCGCGCCATCAGCTGGATAGAAACCCCCTCTCAAGTTCAGCTGTGGGACTATCTAGACGAAGAGTGTATCGAAGGCAAACCAGGCTGTGATGCTGTAGTGATTCCACACAACGCAAATATCTCTGGCGGGCTAATGTTTGAAACCGCTCGCGTTAGCAATGCGGATATTCCGAGGGATCCGGTCACCGCTGAGGAAGCGGCACGCAGGGCGCGTTGGAATACCTTATTTGAGGTAATGCAACATAAAGGATCCTCAGAGTGTGACAGTCGGCTGCCCGTGTGGTCGGAAGACGAGTACTGCAACTTCGAAAAGATGGGATATGACAGCTTTGGCGGAAAAAACACGGGCCACACTCAGTTCGCCATCCTAGAATTTCTGAGTCCCGTCCTCGGTGAAGACCTAATCCCCGTCACAACGCCACCGTCTGAGGCTAATTTTCTGCGCTATGCTCTCAAAAAAGGGCTGCAGCAGCAGGATGAACTGGGTGTCAACAGTTTCAAGTTCGGCATGATTTCTAGTACCGACACACATATTGCGGCGCCCGGACTGACCATGGAGAAAAACCATCCAGGTCACGGGGGCGCAGGAATGGGTGCCCGTGATGGTATGCCCGTAGGTCTGCCCGATGAACTGGAGTATGGCCCCGGAGGTCTGGCGGTGCTGTACGCTGAGGAGAACAGCCGCGATGCTTTATTCGCCGCCATGCAACGACGAGAGGCCTATGCGACTAGCGGGACCCGCCCAGTACTGCGCTTCTTTGGGGGCTGGAATTATCCAGAAAATCTCTGTGAAATGGATGATATGGTCGCTCAGGGCTATGCCGGTGGAGTACCCATGGGTGGGGACCTACCTACCACCGCGGTCGCCGACGCCGCTCCTCGTTTTCTCGTCTCTGCCAGCATGGACAATGGCACCCCTGAATACCCGGGCAGTCCGCTGCAACGTATCCAACTCGTTAAAGGCTGGCATGAGGATGGTGAATTACACGAGAAAGTACTCGGCATCGCCGGCGGCGACACGGATGCCAGCGTTGACATTAACACCTGCGAACCCGCCGGTAGCGGCCACAGTCAGCTGTGCAGCGTGTGGCAGGATAATGACTTTAATCCCTCCGCGCAGGCATTTTATTACACGCGCGTGCTGGAAAACCCCAGCTGCCGCTGGAGTCAACGCATCTGTGCCAATGCAGGCGTGCGCTGTGGCGATCCGGCGAGCATTCCTCAAGGCATGGAGAACTGCTGTGCGCCTGAACATCAGAAAATCATTCAGGAGCGCGCATGGAGTTCGCCAATCTGGTACACGCCGCCAGTATGATCGACGTGGGCGATGCACTATTAAGGCGCGCTGTCGCTTACGACTAAGTGCTCCGACTTGAATGTGCCTGCAGACCGAGTAATATTGCAGCTACGCTGGTATTATATCGGCATAATTACAAAACGGGCTAAAAGCCTAGGTAGCCAACAATGAAAACACTAATCCGATTCAACTCCGCCGCGATGCTGTTACTTTGCCTGCCCATGGCCGGTACTCTCGCACAATCGGAGGGCAACATGGTGCAAGAGCGGGTTACGTATAGCGGCGGCGTGGTTCGCGTCTGCGGCGAGGGTGGCGGCCTTGACCCCTGCCTCGATGCTAACGGGCAAACCTATGCCCAAGAGGTAAGGGGCCCTAGTATAGACAGTGAATCTGAAGACCAACTCATGGCAGAGGCGGCGCGCATCAGAGCACAGTCCCCCGAGCAGTTACAACAGACCATTGGCGAAATGGAAAAGGGCTACAACCCTGATGTCCACGCTACAGAAGGCCTACCTCACTAATTATGGGGAGCGAAATTGCCTGCCAAAGCTGCGACCTGCTGGTGAACGTAGCAGCTACGAAACACGGCCAAAGCGCATCCTGCCCGCGCTGTGGGGGTTTTTTGACTCGATGCTATGACAACACAGACCAGCGTGTGCTCGCCTTTGCAAGCGCCGGCTTGATGTTCCTCGCTTTCGCCAGTAGCTACTCCTTTCTTTCTTTGTCAAGAAGTGGCGTAGAAAGCAACATCACACTGCTGCAGGCCCCGGCTGCGCTGTGGTCTTATGGCATGCCTGAAGTTGGAGCACTCGTCGCCGCATTCATTATCGTTATCCCGGCGACAGTCCTGACGATGATGGCAGTACTGTGCTTTCTCATCAACCAAGGCCGTTATAACCCTTGGCTAGTACCGCTAGCAAAAGGCGTTTTTTTAGGCCAGCACTGGTCCATGGTAGAAGTCTTTATCATTGCCGTCATTGTCGCGCTGGTAAAAATTGCCGCGATGGCGACCGTAGTGATTGGTATTTCTTTTTGGGCTTATGCAGCATTTGCAATCTGCTTCACGCTGGCCGTATCCAGCCTTGACCGTTACCAATGCTGGGAGCGCATTGAAGCGCTGAGAGCCCAATGAGTGATTTACCTGCAACGGCAGCGAAAAGCCACCTCGCAGCGTGTCATATGTGCCTAAAACTGGCCCCAGCCGATGTGCATCAGTGTCCTCGCTGCGGTTCAGCAATGCATTTACGAAAGCACGACAGCCTACAGCGCACTCTCGCATTACTCATCACCGCTTGCCTGCTGTATATCCCCGCCAATCTCTATCCCATTATGTACACTGATTCGCTCGGCTCTGCCGAAGCCAGCACAATCATGGGGGGCGTCGTGCTACTGATTAATTTGGGTTCTGCACCGGTCGCGCTGGTCATCTTCATCTTCAGTGTCATGGTCCCGTCGGCGAAATTAATGGCCATGTTTTACCTTGTCTGGTCCGTGCAGCGGCAGTCGCCCATAGACCGGCGAAAGCGCTCAACCCTCTATCGTATAACCGAATTTGTGGGCAAATGGTCCATGGTGGATATCTTTGTGGTAACCATCCTGGTTGCGCTCGTGCAGCTTGGTGGACTACTAACGATTCAGCCTGGTATCGCCGCCCTATTATTCGCCGGCGTCGTTACCATCACCATGATTGCAGCCGAAAACTTTGATTCCCGCCTTATTTGGGACAACATGGAAGAAGAAAATAGTGCCAACTGAACACGCTACCGTCAGTAAGAGTCGCAAAATTTCCGGCATCTGGTTCATCCCTTTGCTGGCGCTTGTACTAGGCGCCTATGTGGTTATACACAACTGGATGACCCAAGGTCCGTCCATCGAGATTGCCTTCAAAACTGCCGACGGCTTGGAAGAAGGGAAAACCAAGATAAAATATCGCAATGTCGAAATGGGCCTGGTCAATGAGGTGCGCCTGAACGACCAGCTCAATGGCGTGATCGCCAAAGTTAAAATGGAGCCCCAGTCCGCACCACTACTTCTGAAGGATACCGGGTTTTGGGTTGTCACTGCGCGAGTGGGACTGGGCAACATTACCGGCCTTGATACACTGCTAACGGGCGCCTATATCGAGCTGGCGCCTGGCTCTGACAAAACAGAGGCAAGAACCTTTGTGGGGTTGGACCGACCTCCACTAACGCCTGCTGATGCGCCGGGGCTGCGACTGAAAATGACCAGTAATCACGCGTCCTCTGTTTCCGCTGGCGACACGGTACTCTACAAAGGCTACAAGGTTGGACGGGTTGAAACCATGACCTTCGATCCCAAAGATAAGCTCGTGCACTATCAGATATTCATCGATGATCCTTACCACGAGCTGGTGAATAGCAATGTGCGCTTCTGGGATATTAGTGGCGTATCCGTAAGCACAGGCGCAAGTGGCTTTAAGGTTCAAACCGGTTCGATAGAGACCATATTATTCGGCGGTGTGACCTTCGGCGTGCCGTTGGGCGTTAAAGAAGGCGATCCAGTAGCGAAAAATTCTACCTTCAAATTATACAAATCCTACAAAGCCGTATTGGAGAACCCTTTCCGCTTTGGAACCTACTACGTGGTCTCTTTTACACACACTGTCAAAGGGCTAAGCCCCGGAGCGCCGGTTGAGTTTCGAGGTATTAAAGTCGGCAACGTGGTGAGGATACTGTTCAAAGAGGGCCAAGCGGAGCAAATTGACGCGGGGCATGAAGGCGAAGGCGCCCCTATCCCCGTTTTAGTCTATGTAGAGCCAGGCCGGATGGAACTGTCTGACACCAAGGCGTCGCTCACAATCGTCGAGGAAACCATCCGGTTAGGGGTGGGAAATGGACTCCGCGCGTCGATGGAAAGGGGCAATCTGCTCACAGGGGCACAATATATTAATATTGATTACTACCCTGCGGCCGAAGAGGCCGATCTCGGGACTTTCATGCAATACACCACCATTCCCACTATTGAAACCGGACTGGCGCAGCTCGAGGAGAAAGTGACGTCCATCTTGGACACCATCAATGCACTTCCACTGGCAGACACTGTCGCCACCCTCAACCAAAACCTCGTCAGCCTGCAGTCTATTTTGGACAATCAGAGCACCCAGGAACTGCCAGCGCATCTAGATCAAACGGTACAGGAACTCAGAGCTGTCATAGGCAGTCTGTCTCCGAATTCAGATGCCGCTCAAACTCTCGATTCGAGCCTACTGTCCTTGAACCGCACGTTGGCCAACTTAGAATCCCTAACCGGTACATTATCCAGACAGCCCAGCGCTGTAATATTTCCGTCCAGTCCAGAGGTGGATCCTATTCCAGAGGTAACCGCACAATGAAAGTCGCGAGTTTATTATTAGTGGTACTTCTGTCGGGCTGTGCGAGCCAAGCAGTTGAACCTAGCTACTATCTGTTGCGCTCAAATCAAGATTTACCGTCCAGTCAGCTCAACCCATCCGTAGACTTTGCCCTGGGCACAATACAAATTGCGCCCTACCTAAACCAGCTCGGACTGGTGATAGAAATCGCTGACAGCCAGATCCGCCCTGCAGTCAATCATCTCTGGGCTGAGCCCATCTATGATGGCGTGCGCACGCTCCTTACCACCGATATTTCGCACGCCAACGGGCAGGAGCTGATGCCGGCGAAACATAGCAAAAATGCGACCGTGGTGAATATTCGTATCGATAAACTCGATGGTACCCTGGATGGTAAAGCAAAAATTGTCGCCTACTGGTGGTTGGTTCGTAACGGCGAGGTGGTCGATCTTCATCGCTTCTCGAAATCACGCTCTTTGAGCGCAGACGGGTACCGTGCCATGGTCGACGCTGAGACAGCACTGCTAGAAGAGCTAGCAGAGAATATAGCCGCGTCAATGGTAGCGCCACCCTTCGCATCGTAATCTGTGGAGGGAGCAGAAGCCACTTATGCGCTGCCGGTCGGCTACAAATGCTCAAACAATACCCTACTCTTCAACCCGTCTACTGCGCTTCGTTATTGATCCTATTCAAAGTCTAGATTGGAAGCGGAATAAACACTTTCGACACAGCGTACACCGCGCCCGTCACTGTGCGATTGTCTGAATCACTGACGATGCCTGCCATCATCTCCTGCAACACAATGATCTCGCCGAACAGACGTTCAAAACTTAGGTTGTCTACCACGCCCCACTTTTCATAGGAAACGATGTAGTGTTCGCCATTAGGCTTTCGGGTATTTTTGAGTTTCCACACTAACATTTCCACGTTCTGGGCACTGGCCATTAGCACCTTCGCGTCAAGCTGATCAGGGAAAAACATCTCCGGCTGATAGCCATAAGCCTGACGCAACATACTCCCGAGGCCAACGGCTAGGGCAAAGACCCGGTCGCCCGTAAAGGAGGGATTGAAGGCCAAATTCATGGCATCAGTTCCCTGATTATAGTCCAGCTCGAGGAACTGCAACCTGTATCGATGGACTTTGAGCTGGGCCAGTCGGCCTTCAATGGTCATGCCAGGGTTTTTAGCTAACTGCTCAGGGTTGCGGCTATACAACATAACCACCAACTCGCTGACGTCTTCTCGTGTTTTGGCGATAAACTGGTCAGTGACTAGATCGATATCCGACTTGGCAAGGTTCTTTAACTCATAACCACCGCAAGCACAGAGAAACAATGAGGCCAGTACGATAAGCAGCAATCGCATCAGTGAGTGTTACCCTGAAGCATCGTAAGCCTCAAATCTACGCAATGACATTATTCAATCCCTTTAATGCTCTGCCAAGTCGAAACGCTCGCATAAAAATCGTGAAATCCCATCCTCATTGTGGTGCCCGATAACCCCCGTGGCGACTGCCAAGACTTCATCTTTTGCATTACTCGGTGCATAACTCTCGTCCGCCATCGCGAACATACTGAGGTCATTGTCACTATCGCCGAAACAGATTACTCGAGTAACACCAAGATCCTGCTTCAGCTTAGCAACTGCCCCTCCCTTACTGGCAGCGCTGTGATGAATATCTATCCAGTAAAGGCTTTCGCCCTCAATTGCAGTGCCAGCATAGGCCATCAAGTGTTCTTCAGTTTGAACTAGGTCAGCGACAGACTGAATCGCCTCGCGCGCACCCAATGCGCTAACGTTGGTTATTTCAGCACCAGAAGGCATTTCAGTGATCGGAAGCATGTCTATACCCCGATCTTGACTGAAGATCTTGGCTAACCGTCGCTCTGTGTCGTTCTGCATTGGCAGATGGTAAACAACGTGGCGATTACTCGGCTCTACCGTAAAGATAAAGGGAGTTACCGCCACAGACAGAAAGGCCTCTAAAACACGTCCGATTTCGGAACTCATTAACAAGTTACTGTGACTGTACAAATCACTTTCAGGGCGCCAAATCAGCACCCCGTTTTTATAAATATGCGGCAGCGCAAAGCCCTGGCCATGCAACAAATTCCGCGCGGACTGCAATGTGCGGCCTGTGGCGACTGTATAAGCAATATCCCGCTCACGTAGCTGCCGCAGTGTATCGCGGGATGCCCGGAGACCTGCGATTTCTTATTCAACAGGGTGCCATCCAGATCAAAAACTATTAGCTCCATCGACGTTGATATCCCTTTTTCTGACATGCACGCTTGGGCCACCAGGTGGCCACCTTTTTCCTCATCTGAATTCACATCCAAACAAAAGCGAGTAATAGTACAACCGAAAGGTATACAGATGTATACTTTTTGAAAAACTTGGTAATATAAGCGTAATCAACACATCAGCCATTTAAGGTAGCGAAGGTTCGCGCCTGTAGTGAGGAGTCAAGCATGGTCGCATCTGCCAAAAACCTTCCACCCGTCGAAGACGTTTTTAACCCTAATTCGCAAGAATACATGGAGGATCCGATCCCGCAGTGCCTAGAGTTGGCCAAACGCGGGCGACTTGTCTGGTATGAACCATGGCAGGCCTGGATCATCACCCGCCTAGACGACATCATGGCGTGCTGGAAGACAGAGCCCTTATCCTCCGACTTTTATGATTGGGAGTTCGCCCCAAGCCGTCCGCCGGAAGACGAGTGGAGCAATTTTGAGCGCGCCCTGATCGGTCACAGCCTGCTGGCGGATCACGACCATCACCGCCTCGTGCGGCGTGTCACCGCTCCGGCTTTCTCTCGCAATGTCGTGGACAAAATCCAAGCCAAAATTGAACCCGAAATAAAAAAACTCTTTGACCAACTGGGTGAGCCCGATAGCTTCGACTACAACGAAACAATCGCCTTCCACATACCTTTTATCTCCATCACACGTATGGTCGGTATACCTGAAAAATATTGGCCAGAAATCAAACAGGTTATCGTAACGTTCACCGAGACGTGGAATCCCACTATCTCCGATGAGCAACGCGAGAGTGCACGTCAGGACAGCAATCGAGCGATCGATATCATTAAAAAAATTATCGACGAGCGGCGAACTGCACCGGTACAGGATGATTTTCTCAGTACACTGCTGCGCATAGAAGCGGAGAACGAAGGTTTTGAGGAAGGTGACATCATCACACTTGTGCTCGCATTAATCGGCGCTGGCGCAGATACAACTCTGGTAGCTCAACAGTGGACAGTGTATGCGCTACTTAAAAACGACCGAGACCAGATCGCAAAGGCGCTTGCAACGCCGGAAAGTTTTGCTAACGCGTTCTGCGAGGTCAACCGCTGGGGTCTCTCCTCCAAAATGGGTTTCGCGCGTTATGCGCCGCAAGACATGGAGTTTATGGGGCAGCAGCTGCGCAAAGGAGTGATGGTATTGATGATGCCCCACCTGAAAGATTACAATCCAGATTACTATGAAAATCCTGAAAAATTTGATGTGGAGCGGGTGTTCGATCCGGACGTGTTATTTGGCTACGGCCCCCGCTTCTGCATCGGTGCGGCCCTGGCCAAGCGTCAGCTCTACCTAACCATTTCAGAGCTGTTCAAACGGTTTCCTAATGTGGAACTAATGGAAGAACCCGAGCGTGATGCCAGTGACCACAATGCGGTCGTATTTAAGCAACTGCTGTTAAAAACCAACTGCGGGTGACACGGTAGCGTCGCCGGAAGTAATACTGTTGCGATCCACCGTTTCGACTCAGTCGTTTCGCGTGGAAGCTCTCAATAACAAGGCAACCATCCCCGTATCAATAGCGTCGAAATGAGATGCTCAGCTTCGATTGCCTCGTTATTTTTCAGTTACACTGGAAGAAATTTCAACGGACATGTCAACAATGGACGCTATGGGCACCACACAGCACGCTACAGGCATGCAAGATGACTTCAATAGAAAGACTGACACTGCCTATCCTTGGCGCGCCTGCGGATTAAGCGCCAACCCGCTGTTTTGTAACACCAGCCATGACAATACGTAGTTGAAACGCTTCGAACACATTATTGAGCGCGCTTGCGATCATCAAGGGGGACATTCCTACCTGGAAGAGATGATGCCCACGGTGCGCAGCAATCGGGCATTGGTTCAAACGAAAGATAACCGCTGGCTGGCCCAGATGACCCGCTGCGTCTTTCAGGCCGGTTTTGTCTGGCGCGTCGTTAATCACAAATGGGATGGCTTCGAGGAGGTATTCTTTGGTTTCCCACCAGAAAAAATTGTCATGCTCAGTCCGGATCAGATCGACCGTTTCGCGCAGAACCCGCGCATCATTCGCAACCGCCAGAAAGTAATTGGCGTTCAGGCCAACGCTCAATTCATACTGGATATCACTCAAGAGCACGGTAGCTTTGGGAAATTTATCAGCAGGTGGCCCGCACACGATTTAATTGGCCTGTTCGCCCTGATGAAAAAGCGTGGCAGTCGACTAGGCGGTATGACCGGACAACGCGTCTTGCGCAATATGGGAAAAGACACCTTTATCATCACCGGTGATGTCGTTCGCTGCCTGCAACACAGT
>Ga0209816_1002672_pt1 | contig 12519 bp, 28 predicted proteins | sample CoawatmetaG01DNA_FD_187509 | JGI IMG/M metagenome (GOLD analysis project Ga0209816, IMG submission 187509) | Marine microbial communities from the West Antarctic Peninsula - Coastal water metaG017-DNA (SPAdes) (version 2) | ecosystem: Environmental > Aquatic > Marine > Coastal ... | reverse complement strand
CAACTTCCATTTTTCCAGTATTATCTTCTTTTTCACTCATAGTGCTTACATCCTTTTTGTATGATCGTTTAGTTATTTACCACTTGCCTTGGCCCTTGCCAATAAAATATATAATTGTTCCCATAAGAACGATTCCAGCTATAGTTAAAACAGTACCAACTATTATGTTGATTATTTTTTCTTTTAGCTCTTGTGCAGCGTATACTGCTTCTTTTTGCTCTTTACGCATTTGGACTTCCATATGCACAATTTCGTCCCATGCACTTGGTCCATAAAATAAACTAATGTGTGAACGCAGTTCTTCACGCATTTCTTGGGCTTTTTGTTTATGCCCCCATATTTCTAATGCATTTTGTTCTACGGCTGATGCACCAAACAACTTTTTAAACATTGGGGGTTTTTCTGCTTTAGCATGAGCATAGTCTAAGTCGCTCATAGCCTTTCCCCACTTGCCAAGTTGAGTTGCCATGCTTTGTATATCTTTACCTGTGCTTATTGCTGATTTGATTCCGCTGAACGCGGCTGTCGCCATTCCAATGGCTGAGATAGGATCGATCATCTGCCCTGCTTTCTGTTTTAATATTGCCCCTGGATTAATACTATAAGTACACTAGTATAACAACTGTATTTATTATTTTGACAGACTAAAATTCTGGTAGACCTTTAACTAAAAGCATGTTATACTAATAGTGTTTTAATGAGGTTTGATGTTGCGATTTACATTACCACAGCGCCGACACCCACATGTAGTTTTTATACATGGAGCCAACGCGAGTCCAAAAAGTTTTAATTATATATTAGAAAATTCTAATATCACAAACTGTACTAAAGTTAGATATTTTAGTTCAGACGGATTCTATAACAACTTAGAAAAAATAAAAAATCAATTAATAGATATAAACGAGCCAGTTTTTATTATCGCACATAGTTTAGGTGGAATATATGCTTTACATTTAAGTCAGTATATTAATGTAATTGGCGTAGTAAGTATAGCATCACCATTTGGCGGAAGTGCAACAGCAGACTGGGCAAAGTTCTTTGTACCTAAAAGATTGTTTAGTGAAATTGGAATTGCTAGTACTCCAATTACTCGAGGACATAAAATTCCCATTAAGTGTCCTTGGACACAGATAGTAACAACAGAAGGAGCAATCCCTGTACATATTGTAAGGAACGATGGTGTATGTACTGTAAGCAGTATGAAGCGAAGAAAAGATATGCAGCACAAAGAAATCCCGTATAACCACTATGAGATAATGAATTCACCAGAAGTAGTTAACATTATCAATAAGAAGCTGAAATCAAATTTCATTTACTTTGGTTAATCACCAAGCATGTGGATATCGGGCGCCATAGGATTCTTAACAGACATTTCAATAAATTGTGATAGAAAAGTAAAGTGCGTAGCAAGTGCTTCGAACAGTTCTCCATTCATATAATCAGCCGCTGTTGCATAACTTCCAATCCCAATGTCTTGATAGTATTTTTTATTAATACCATGCTTCTTTCCGTATTCTGGGAATACTCCAGTTACAAAAAGACAAGTATCACCTAGTTCTTTTGGGTTAGTGTTATTCATATAACTTTCTGCAAACGTGCCGTTAGGTAAGAAGTCAGGTTGATCTACTTTAGATGCAAGTAACATGACTACGTAAGCTTCGAGGTGATGTGGAAGAGTTAACCCGGTGTGTTCTTGAGTGTCTTTAACAACGCTATAGAAAGCGTCCATGTAATAATCCATTATAGTAACCTTATTATATTTTCACTAATAGTATTTATCGGTTGACCTTTTGTGCAATTATGCTATAATAGTAATATATGAATATAGATACACTACATACAATATGGGGAATAACTCCACAGCACATAGTAAATGACGAATTTACTGGATACGAATCCGTGTATTACCAATTAGATAAGTTTACTAAAGAAGTATACGATAAAGACCCTGAAGGCACTATTGATCGTGTATTTGAAATTTATCGTACTATTGGATTAGTCCCTATAACATATTATACTGAACAAGGTGTTAAAGATGCACTTAAAAAGTTTAAGCATCAAAGCTATAATTCAGTTAACAATAGTCGAATTGGATTAGGGAACAATCAAGGACAGACTATAAACAGATTTATGTTTCCTAATATGATGACTGCTGAACCAAAAGGTAGAGGCACTAATAGTTTAAAGGATAGATTTTGGCACGATGCAAAACTTAGACGGGCTATTCGAATATGTTTTGAGTTCCGTGAAGGTAACAATCTTGTATATCCTACTGCACTACGCCGTAGTCTTGAATTAGTTACTGGAGAAAATATACAAAACTTTAAAGCTCAAAATGCACGAGCTATTGTTGAACACCTGTGTCCTGTTATGTTTGGTAACGTATATGATTATAGTATGGGGTACGGTGGCAGACTTCTTGGAGTAACTTCAAGTAACATGCGTTATAACTATACAGGCATAGACCCCAATACTGAAACCATAGAAGGTCTAACTTACTTAAATACATTGTTGGACAACCCAGGAACGTTAATCCAAAGTGTTAGTGAAGAGTATCAGCCCACCGACATTGACTTAGCGTTTAGTAGTCCACCTTATTTTAATTTAGAAAAGTACAGTGAAGAAGATACACAATGCATGGTAAGGTATACAACATTAGATGAATGGTTTAGCGGATATGTATCTCCTACTATGGAGAGAATATTGCAAGGACTTAACCCAGACGGAATCTTTGCAACCAATATTGCAGACTACAAAAGTTACGGAAACAAAGAATATCAAGTTGTGGACCGGTGGATTGAAATGGCTGAAAAGATTGGGTTCAAACATACGGGCACGATTAAAATGATGTTAAATACTAGACCAGGAGTTGGAAATAATAAACTTGCTGGACGAGAAAAATTCGAAGGCGTATATGTGTTTAGGAGACAATAAATGACTATAGAATCGATTTACAAAAAAGAAGAAATCTTTTCAAATGTGGACAAAGAAACGGGAACAGTTGATATGACGATACCCGAAGAAGTACGAGCTCGAATGGGCTGGAAGGTAGGAGATACTCTACACGTAAAAGCTTCCGAAGACGGTACTTTGGAAATAACCAAAAAAGAAGTTGACGACCCAGGTAAGTAATGTTATACTAGTGTTAATATATTGTAACACACACATTGGAATACTAATATGGAAATGATAGTCACCGGTGGAACAGCTACACAACGCAAACATGCCGAAGGCATTGCGTGGTTTTCAGCGAATAAATTAATGCCTAGGATGGATAGTCTTATAGTTAATATTAAGATTAAATCATTTGGGAAGGATGATACTCTAGGATATTGTCTTCCAGACGACGATGCTAACGAAGCTAGGCCAAGAGAATTTAACATTGAAATTAATAAAAATACCCGACTACGTAGGATGCTCGAAACAGTAGCACACGAAATGGTGCATGTTAAGCAGTTTGCACGAGGCGAACTTTATTGGAGTTGTATTAAAGGACAAAATCGTTGGAGAGGGGAATGGTTAAGTAACCAACGTAAAGCAGTATTAGACTATTGGGATAATCCATGGGAGATCGAAGCACACGGCCGTGAAGCAGGATTGTTTATACGTTGGGCAGAACATAAAAAACTTGGCAAGCGTAAATGGGCAATTGAAAGTTAGGTAGAATGGATCAATCTTTCCGTAAGGAAGCGTACAGAAGATTTTGGCTAATAAAAGGACATTTAGCTTGTCACACCTGGTCCGATAAAGATATAATTGAAATGCATGACAGCTACCTAAAACGATTGTGGAACAATAACGAAAACTATATACATGAAGAAGGTTTCCAAGAGGCTTGGGAACTGTTAATTTTAGATGTAAGCGGCATAGCAGTGTTAGGCGGACATTTTGATTAGAGGCTAAAGCTAATGAAAAAGACTAACTGGGAAGTATGGAAACATGCCCTTGGTTCGTTTGATGAAGAAGATGGTTACGATGCAGCCAACGAAGATCGAATTGCACTAATAAGAACTATAATAGTTGTAACTAATCTTACTTGTGCATATCTTATAATAGCAAACATCATATGGGGATGGATGGATTGAAACAGTGTTCTAAATGTAGCCAAGTGTTAGCACTTGAGAACTTTAGTTGGGGGCTAAACTTTGGCATCCGCAAACAAAGACACGAATGTAAAGTATGTGAAAAACACTTACACAAGGTACGATCTAAACTAAGAAAAGAAACCCCACCCCCTGTACCAGAATTCTGTTGTCCTATATGCTTAAAGAACGAAGAAGAACTACAAGGCATAGGAGGAAAAGGACGAAGTGTTTGGTGTGTAGATCATAATCATGATACAGATGAATTTAACGGCTGGCTATGTCACAAGTGTAATAGAACATTAGGTGGATTTTACGATGACCTAGGCATATTAGAAAGAGCCGTTACATATGTTAAAAAAGTCCAAAGAAAGAGTAAAATTAGGTTGACATAGCTAGTATTACATGTTACTATAGTTGTATAGGCAAACAATATAACTTAAAGGCAAACAACATGGCTAACTGGCAAGATTTTAAATTCCAAGTCCAATATATCGAAACAGATAATTTATCATTCGCACGTAAGGCATTTGCTGCACACAACGGCAAAGGTAAAAAGCGGCAATCTTCTTTTTCTAAACTACGCAATGAAGTACATTGCGTACGTCTTGACAATGATACCTCAGATGAACAAGATGTGCTAATAGAACGTAAAGTTTCTATTGCAGAAAAGCATGATTGTTATCCTGTAGAAAAAGATTCAACACTTGCACAATATAATGGTACGTTTACTAACATTGCAACATTTAGAACATTATCCGAATCTGAATTAGAAATTACTTGTGATTGGCACAACACATATTTTCATTATTCGCCAATGCATGTTAGTTGTTACTTTATGTTTAGAGATATAATAAGAACATTTGGTGGCTTCAAGAAAGAGCTAACACCAAAATTACTGGAAGATATTGCAGCAATGGTACAAGGCTTGTTTGGCGACTTACCACAATACCAAAAAAATGTTGCTGAAGCATACCGCAGGTTTCACAAACAAAGATATGGCATAGACGGCAAATGGAATGACGAAGCGTATGCTGTAGCAATGTTGCTGTTATACAAAAGGTTTGGTGGCAAAGAAGAAGTTCCTCAGATTTTACTTGATCGTTTTGAAGACCTAGACAATTACTTTGACTCGTCAATCTTAGCAATGGGCAAAGGTTTTAATTTTCAATATTTAGATGTTCCACGTAGACCTAATCCTATGCGTAACATTAACGAACTCCAAGGCGGCACTAAAAGTGTTGTTACACTACAGGATAGAGTTGATCAACTTGCAAAAAGCCATAAATGGAAAAAAGCAGTACAGGTACTACAAGAATCAGATTGGCAGTTTGATATATTACGTTTGCCTAAAGTTGAAATGATTCAACTAGGCGACATTCTTCTAGATGAAGACATACAACGAGTATTAGATGCAGTACATTGTGCAGGAATTATTGATCCAAAAACTTTTGATCCAGCATTGTTAACAGTATTACAATGTATAAAGACATCTACCGGCAAGTTCATAAGCATAGATGGGCAGCATACTGCTAGTGTACTTGCAGGTATGATCGTAGCAGGATTGCTAGTATAATGGACGACTATTATTTTTATATAGTACAGGGTGACAGGACCGGCTTCGGTATAGCACAAGATATGAAAGACCGAAGTCAGAAGTACTCTAGTCATACTGGGCGAGTAGTGAACTTTCCGTATGTGTATGCAGGTTATAAGCCGCAAGCACAAGCATTAGAACGATCTATTAAGAGCGTGATGTTTGATGACATTTGGTTAGTAGAAGATTGGCGCACTGAATGGTTTAATGAAAATATCACTGTTGAAATGTTTAAGGAAACTGTTGATAGATTAATTGCAGAAAGACACATGAAGATAGAGTGTATTGCTAAAGATTATGACTTCACTAAAAGGTTGACAACTAGTATATAGATGCTATAATAAGTATATAACAATTAAGTAAGGGGCAGACTATGAAACAGACATATCCGACTCAAGAAGTATTAGCTTATGCATTTGCGGCGTTTAGAATCCGCGGAGGATACGTTAAGCATACTCAACGTTATAGTACAGAAGGAAAGCCAGCTGAGCATAGCAACGGTGAAATGGTCAAACAGCACTTTGGCGGATACACAGATCCTGACTTTGTAGACTTTACTACAATTGAAGAAGACTATGAGAATGTTGAACTTGCAAGGAGCCACTTTCGACGCTACACACTTGGACTTATAGGTGGACAACTTAATTCATTCCAACAAGATATATTTTCTGCAGTTAGCAATGATGAAATTACATCAAAACAATTAGGATTAGTTGCGTATGTTCCTGCACTAGTAGTGCGAGAAATAGCAGACGCTAAGTTTAAAAAAATGTTACGGATAGAATACCGTAATAGCAAAGACATAGGACAACCAAAAGATGTTGTCGATGGAGTTATTAAGTTCCTATCTAAGTTTTGGAGCGAACAGTGGGAAAGCTTTAACTATATTGCAGACTACGATGGCAACTTAGTTAGTTTTATGAACAAGTTTGATCACGAAGTAGGTACACGCAAGCGTATCAAAGGCAAAGTCAAAGCACATGGTAAAAATCGTAGCTTTGATGTATGCGAAACCCGTCTTAACTATGTTAAGCTATTAAAGGTATAAGAAATGAATAACGAAACATTAATCTTTTTAGCGATATCCTATGTAGTTGGCACTGGATTTGGATATTGGCAAGGTCGAGCTCATGGACTAGCTCAAGGAATTGAAAGTACTGTTGATAGCTTGGTGAATCAAGGATTTTTACGACATAAAAAACAAGCTGGTGAAATTGAAATTCTAAAGTGGAACGACTCCGCTGACCAAGAAGGTTAAATACTATTGCTATGAAGTATAATATAACCTTAAAGGAGAATCAAATGTCACATAAAGAATATAAGATTGAAGAACACAAGCTTACTCTACAAGATACATTAGAAAATGACGATTACGGTTTAATTGTTTCCAAGAATGGTGAACTTAAAGGAATTTGGATACCAGAATCTGTTTCCGATAAAGACAACTTCCCAGAAGAAATTGCAGAGTTATGCATACAAACGTTTGGGCTTGATCCAAACGCAGAAGACGAATCACGGCACGGGCATACATTACATTAGGTAGAGAATGAGTCAGAAACAAGCAACAATACAACAACTAGCCGCCTTAGCACAAGAAGGTGAAATGAAAGACCCAATTGAATGGGGCGAGCTAGCTGTTACAGAAGAGAACGCATTTTTAATGATGGCTGCTCAAGTACTTGATCAAATGGAAAGTTGTCCGGAAGATCAACGAGCAGTAGTAGCTATGGCAACTATGACAAAGCTACTAGTAGAAAATTTTGTCTTAAACCTTAGATTAGAAGGAAATGTTACGTGACCACAAACAATCAAGTAAGCTACGAAACTGAAGCAGAAATCAACTGTATTACTAGTAACGGAGACAAGACTGTTACTGCTGAGATTGATAACTTCAGATTTGAAGATTCACTAACTGCCTTTATTGCACATAATAAAATCCATATGACATGGACCGGTAAAGTGTATGTTGGTAGGATGGCCGGTCTAGAATTTACTACATATGGACCAAACGAAACAAGAACATGGAATGGGAGGCGATAAATGACAGGTGACGGACCGCTTAAATCAGCATTTGAAAGCGATACAACAGGCGTTGTAAAACAAGAATTTATTACATATCGTAGTAAAGACGGTGTATTTGTAAAAGAAGTAACTTCAAGAATTTTTACGAAAGGTGACTATTATGACAGTCACACAGTTATGCCATTAATTAAATTTAACGAGGAAACTTAATGCTAATACCTATGGTAGTTGAGAAAGAAGCAAACGGCGAACGTTCATATGATATTTACAGTCGCTTAATGAAGGACCGCATTATTATGCTTAATGGTCCAGTTGAAGATAACATGGCTAATGTAATTGTAGCACAGATGCTATACTTAGAAAGTATTAATCCGGACAAAGAAATTAACTTGTACATCAACAGCCCAGGCGGAGCAGTAACAGCAGGCCTCGCTATTTACGATGCTATGCAGTTTATCAAATGTGATGTCCGTACTATTGTAATGGGCCAAGCATGTAGCATGGGAAGTTTCCTTGCAATGGCCGGCACCCCAGGCAAGCGAGTTGTACTACCCGAAGCACGTACTATGATCCACCGTGTAAGCAGTGGCACACGTGGTACAAGCGGTAGTGTACATGTACAAGAGCTACAATTTGAAGACGCAGTACGTAGCATGGAAGAGTCTAAGAAGATTAACGTTCGCTTAACTGAACTCTATGTTAAACATAACACAGCAGGCAAAGACTATGCTGAGTTGTTTGAAACAATGAAGTTTGACACATTCCTTACAGCAACAGAAGCAGTCGAGTACGGACTTGCTGATAAAGTAGTAGAGAAGCGATAATGGCCGAACCAGTAGACGTAAGTAAGAAACACTTTTACATTAGTCTTGTTAAAAGTGCAGTACGCATTGTAGCCGGTGGCTTTTTAATTATGGGTAACTTTGTAGTTGCTGGTGCTTTGCTAATTGCAGCAGAAGTGTTAGGAATTTTGGAGGAACTATGAGTGCAGAATGGCATGGTGGTAAAGGCGATAAACAAAGGAAAGGTAAAAATGAACAATATAGAGACAACTGGGACAGAATCTTTGGTAGCGGAAAAGATAGCGGAACTAAAGGGGCTACCGACAAAGGCGGCTCTAATGGAACAGCTAACAACCGAAGTACTAGAAGTAACATTCCTAAAGATTAACGGCGACAAGCGTGTTATGACTTGTACGTTAAAGGAAGACATTAAACCAAAAGCAATCAAAACTGATCCTATGAGCCAAAAGGCTATTCGAACGATATCGGACAAGGTCTGTTCAGTATGGGATGTCAACGCTAAAGGCTGGCGCAGTTTTAGATACGATAATGTACAAGGAATTAGATTGGTAGACTATGAAGCATCCAGAGACATATGATTTATTTCCTAGTCTAGTGCAAAAGTATAGTATAATAAATGACAGTGTTATACTAGAAGATATTTTTGCAAATGAAGACTTAGGTGAACATCAATTGTTAATTGATTCTAAAAGATCCAAAGAATCTTATGTACTAGATAATTACGTTGATCTTAAAGGACAAATCCAAGAAGCAATTGACTTATACACAACTAAGTTAGGTATTAGAAGTATAAAAATCTCACAGTCTTGGTATGCTATTGCAAACAACGGCGGTCATATTACAAGACATAATCATCCTGGCAGTGTAGTAAGTGGAGCATACTATCCTTTTATTGAAGCTGGTCGGACGCTGATAGCAATTGAAAATCCAAATTCTCAAGAACTTTGGGAAAGCACGACAAAATATAGTCAATCAGCTTATGCTCACGATATTGATTTATATAATGACGATCTTTTGCTATTTCCAAGCCATTTATTTCATTTTACGGATCCAAACCAAGGTGGTACACGTATTTGTTTAAGTTTTAATACAAAATATGTAGATTAATGGTTGACATCACTTTAATTGTATGTTATAATAATACTATTAATAACACTATAACGAGGAATAAAAATGAATAAATTACTTATAAGTACCGCACTAGTTTTAACTATGGCATCCACTGCACATGCAGGAACATTTGTAGTTAAGGGCGATGTAACAAGTGTTAAGCCAAATTATGTTACAATTTCAAAGAGTGTTCCTACCCAACAGTGTCAAGAGATTGACATTCCAATCTATAACCAAAGTTCAAGCAACGGCAACAATAATCACGTAGGCAATATCCTTGGAGCAATTGTTGGCGGCGTTGTAGGCAACCAATTTGGTGGCGGCAACGGAAAGACAGCGGCAACTGCCGGCGGCGCAGTAATTGGATCAATTGTTGGTGGCACCCTACAAGAAAATAATAATAGCAACAATAGAGATGTTGTAGGATATCGTAGAGAAACACGTTGTACTATGGTTGACCATGTTACAACAGAACAAAAGATCAAAGATTATACTGTTAAGTACGAGTGGAACGGTTTCCACGGTGCTGTTATTACTTACAATCAATTTAATGTAGGTGACGCAATTACTCTTAATATGGACCTAAGAGCAAAGTAATAGGAGATATACTATGGTTACTACAGCTTTAAACAATGCCCTTAAAGTAATTGCAATATTACTAGGGCTACTATGGACTATTGGAGCAATACCTCCAGTAATTAATGCTTACTATTATTTGGACGATTTAACGTGTACAGATGACGGATGCTCAAACTACGAGATTTGGGATTCTGAAGCAGAAGAAATGATGTTGTTACAAGATGAAATAGCAAGACTAACGAGAGGGTTAGACACCTGTAATGCACTTGTAATTGACAACATCAAAAAATAGTTTTACGGACGTGGTGTTGATAGCACCTAGTAGGGGATAGCATACCCTACGATGAGAAGAGAGGTAACACTCTCGAATCCAAGGCTCGATGGAAGTACCCCGGCATAGGATGTCGTTAGATAGGTAAGGTGAGGCTGGTAAGGCTTTCGAGTACCCAGGTTCGACATAGTCGTTTTGAAACTATTCCTATCATCCTACCTATTTAAAGGTTGACACAAGCCAGATCTGATGCTATAATGTATATAACAATTAGATAAAGAGGGTTATGTTATGTCAGATATATGGGTGATAAGTGATACCCACTTCAACCATGCTCCAATTCTAACGTTCAAAGATTACGCCGGTAAGCCTCCTAGAGAAGGTTTCCGTGATGTTGATCATATGAACGAAATGATGTTGGACAACTGGACTAGTGTCGTAAAGCCAAATGATACTGTTATCCACTGTGGAGATGTATTATTTGGTATGGACAAAGTTGATTGGATGACTAATGTCTTTGCTAAGTTACCAGGCAAGAAAAGACTAGTACTTGGTAATCATGACAACGCAAAGATGATTGCACCATTCTTTAAGGATGTCCAATTGTGGATTGATATGAGCGACAGAGGTTTGTTGTTTAGCCACACACCGCAACATGCTAGCACACTTGCTGAGTCGCATAGGTTTGGTAACAAGCCGTTGTTGAACGTGCATGGACATATCCACAGTAACCCTTCACCAGAAGGTCCTTACAGGTGTGTTTGTGTTGAGCAAATCAACTACACTCCTATAAACATAGAGGAGTTAGTATGAGCAAGTTCAAACAGAAGTTCCTGGCGCCTACTGTCTTTAGTCCAAAAGACCATTGGATGGTAGGCGTCATTTGGCCTGTTAAGGGATCAAAAGATAACGAGTATAGTGTTGAACTACACGACAGCGGGTTTACTTGCGACTGTGCTGGTTTTACGTTTAGAGGTCAGTGTAAGCACTCACAGGCAGTGCTTAAACAAGTAGAAGGAGTAATGCAATGAAATGGGCACCACCAGAAGACAATCGCAAGTATGATGAAGAAGCAAGAAACTTAATTAGGACACTAAGCAACGAACGTCAATACGAACTGTATGACATTGTTATTAAGAAGCAAAAGTATTCTAACTCAGCAACACGCGATTTAGAACTTGGGGCTGTAGCAAAAGCAATTGAAAACACAAGGGGCATAGATCAGTCTAGGTTACAAAGAATAAAGCAAGGCTTTAAAAGCTCTATGGCAGCTAATGCCAATCCTAAAGATGGATTTACGAAACCAGCTAAAAAGAAGGCATAACAATGCAATACCTTAAAGAGGTTACAGTGTGGGACACCCCTGTCCAAAATCATACATACATTGTTAACGATGGTGGTAACTTAGCAGGCTATATTAAGCAAGGTACTACTGAAGAGATTATGTTTAAGAAACCAATGAAGCAGTGGTCTAAAAGTCGCAGGAAGTTTATCAAATTAAAGGTTGACAACCCTGCAATCTAGTGCTATACTGTATATAACAAATAGGCAAACAGAAGGGCAGTTACATGAGAATGCAACCGCAAGTAATTATCGAACGTTTAGAAGCTGACAACAGTAAGCTCGCTAAACAAGCAATTCTACTAGAAGCAATGCAGGAAGGACTGGACGAGTTCTTTGAAGGCATTACAATGGCACTTGATCCGCTTATAACTTTTGGAGTTAAGAAAGTTCCAGAGCGTTCCGACGTACTTAGTGGACAAGGGTTGGACTGGCTAACATTTAAAGTATTAGCATTCCAGCTTATTAACCGTGAGCTTACAGGACATGCGGCACGTGATGCAATTGAATTTGCAATGAGTGTTGCTACTACTGAACAGTGGAATGGCTTTTACCGACGTGTATTAATTAAAGACTTGCGATGCGGGATGAGCGAAAAGACTGTTAACAAAGTAGCTAAAGAATTTCCACAATACGCTATCCCAATCTTTGGATGTCAGCTTGCACATGATAGTGCTAACCACGAAAAGAAGATGACTGGTGTAAAGCAAATTG
>Ga0209816_1002665_pt1 | contig 12533 bp, 32 predicted proteins | sample CoawatmetaG01DNA_FD_187509 | JGI IMG/M metagenome (GOLD analysis project Ga0209816, IMG submission 187509) | Marine microbial communities from the West Antarctic Peninsula - Coastal water metaG017-DNA (SPAdes) (version 2) | ecosystem: Environmental > Aquatic > Marine > Coastal ... | reverse complement strand
GTCAGCAAGACACACTGCAATGGTGTGGTTATAATGAGAATGCAGGCAATATCTAATACGGTACAACACGACAATAAGTCACACACCGATTACAGTGCGCCTGCAAGATCATACTAAGAGTACTTCTAAATAGCTTTATTTAAAAGATCTCTTTAAAATCAATGACTTAAGCCTTAAACCGCTAGTATTGAGGACAGAGACAAAAGAATTTTACCGAACAACGTCATAGTTGTACTCCGGTAACGGCTGGAAAGCTTAAGGACCTTTTACAGTCGTACTTCCAAGCAGTAGCAAGTCTTACATGAGCTTGCTGCAGCAGCCTGAGATGGTGCCTCCTTCACCGATCAAAAATCTCAGGCACCTTTAAGCAACGACAGGGTTATTTTCTCCTAAGTTACCTGTCAATGCAAGCCTAGGAACAGAGCCTCTCCTCTCTGTATTCTAGGCACCTTTAGCAACAACAGGTTTATAGTTAGGCCTGTTAATGCAGCTGGCAGCATGGTGTTCTCCTTCACCTAACTGCCGGCACTATTGAAGCCGAAATCACCCGGGAGGGTGATCTTAGGGTATGGCCCTAACTGATGAGGCTATCAGGTAATACAAGTTCTTTAACAATTAGGTTATGATTTTTAAGTCCTTTTGCTGGACACTTCTAAGTGTGTAAGCTGGCACAATAAAGGGCTAATTTGGCTTTGCAATGCTGACATGTTTGTCGCATCGAGTTGTAAAGCACTCCGGGCTAGTATTCCCGCGTTCGTAAATGTCGCGTAGGATTAGTAGTATTCCTACTTAATATGAAGGGTGATATAAAATAAGCACCCCTTACCTAGTTAGTTACGGCTAACAATATGGTAACGCCAAGTTGTTGGATCGACAAAGTAAAACCAACCGTACGTCAACATTCGCACACGCCGAACTCAACCACCATGTATGCGCTTGGTGGCTACACCTCTGCCGGTGAAAGGGCTTAAAAATCAGTACCTTAATAGTAAAACCGCTAGTACTGAGAGCAGTAAAACTTTTTAATTACACAGGAAATAATAACATGGAACTAAGAACGTTAACAAAGCAAGAACATGTTGCACACATGGCTACAATGTCTAAAGCTGAATTAAAAAAGCACATGGGCACAATATATGACTTACTTCGTAATTCACATTGGGCTCACGATACAGACATCTGTGCACAGCGATTATCTGAAGTGAAAGCATTTGCTGGTCAATTTATGTTAGCTGAATCAAAAGCAATACAAGCTAAAAAAGATTTGATTGTAAACGTTAGAACACAGTTACTCGATGCAGTAAAGTTACGCAGTAAGAAGCATAGCGTGCACCGCGAGTTTAACGGTATATATCAAGATTTAATTGATGGCAGGTTACCGATAGACATTGATTATTTCAAATCTAAGTTTGAAGTAATACATGAAAATGGCAAGCCAGTATTTGTTTATAAGGATACTCACGAACCTGCTTCATGGCGTGGCAAAACAACTAACAATGTAACTCTTAATGATTATAGCAATGGAACACGTCGCTATAGAATATATCAGGTACATCGTATTGTTTGGGCTATGGCATATAACGAAGACATTTCTGATACAGACATCGGTTACATTGATGGCAACTCAAGAAATTATGCACTAAGCAATTTAATTAAACGTAAGTAATATTAACTAAGGGTTGTGGGCGAAAGCCCACAGCAAATAACATGAAAAAAAGAAAAAAAGTAGCAAGAAGAAACAGATACTTCACATGGAACTTAGGCAACTCTAAAGCTGATTATGCATTATTTACAGCTGGCAAAAGAAAAGAGTACGCTAACTACAGAGAAGGCATTGAAGAAATATAATAATACGGGGCTGAATTGGATTTCGACGGTTTGGTTGATTTTGAAAGCTTATTATCCGATGATTATGATACATCGTAAATACATCATTAAAATAGTAAATGCAAACGACTCAATGTTCGCACTAGCAGCGTAATAACTGCTAAAGATCCCATTAGGTTATCTCGCTAATGATCGATCTTCATAAGAGATATAGATCTATATAAATAATAACCGAATATAGATTGAACTAAAGGTATTTGCGATTGTCTAAAAGTTTGGTAACTTACTTAGATGATTAAAGACAAAGGTTACCTATGATAATTAAATGTTGATAACACAGCAAATCGGACCCGGGTTCAAATCCCGGCAGCTCCACCACTTTTTAACAATACAGGAAATAATAAAATGAACATTAAGAACAAGAAGCTTAAGAATTACAAGAATAAGTTGCGTTGGGATATCACTTACAACGCCGCTTGCAACAAGCTTGAGACTATTGTCGAGGACAGCTACATCTGGTTTAACGCCTATGATTGCAGCAAGCCTTGCTTTAAGGTCAAGGTTGACTACTGGATGATGAAGAACGGCTGGCACATTGCTAAGCTTGCGGAAGACATGGGTGATGCTAAGTCTGGTGATATTGTCAGCATGTATGCTGGTGAGCTTACTCAGGGTTACTATGATCGCTTGCACTCCGGTGATATCACTTCTAACACTCTTCCTACTATTAACGATTTTAAGGAGCCTCACGGTTGTTTTAACTTTGAGATCCTTTGGAAGGCATAGAATGAATTACGAAAAAATATATAACAGCATTATTAGCAAAGCCCAATCAAGAGACAAGCTAGATGGCTATATAGAAAGACACCATATTATACCTAGGTCTTTTGGTGGTAGTGATGATGAAAATAATATAGTTGTATTAACAGCAAGAGAGCATTTTTTAGCACACTTTTGTTTGTGGAAATTCAGCACTGGCTATTTTAAATGGAAAATGGCTAAAGCTTTTAATTTAATGCGAACTTCGTCATCAAAATTACACAGCAGATATAATAATTCAAGATTATATTCAAATTTAAAACAAAACTTAACATTAACACCTGCTCAAAAAATAGCTAAACGTCTTGCTCAAAGAGTAGCTTATTGGAAAGCAAGAGATTTAATAGAATCAACGACTTAAGCGTTAAACCGCTAGTATTGTAAAGCAGTAAAACTTTTTAATTATACAGGAAATAATAAACATGAACATTAAAGACTTTAGCACGAAAGAAAGACCAGCTAATTGGCCTTATGAAAATGCAACAATAGCGCCAACAGCTGCTGAAAAGCAAAAACACTTGGATGCATGTATTAACTACATACTTACCAATACACATAAACCAAACCTTTTAGGAGGTATATAACATGAAAGCAATATATGAAATATCAAAGCTGTATTGTTTGTTTAAAAACAATAAAGCATCAAAGTTCTCTGACGACATCGATAACTTATTCGCAACATGGTCTAAGCTACGCGATGATGGCAATGAGTACGAAGTAAAGCTAGTAGCAAAAAATCTGCAGCAACATATCTCGTACACAGACGACCGTGCTGAGAAGATGTTTAATAGCGATGGGACACTAAGACGAGATATCCAAATCTCAGCAGCAATAGGCGATGCCTTTGAACGAGCAGGCATTCAATACAACGACGTCGACTGGAATAGCGATTGGGAATGGAAAACTCAAAAGCGCATCGACCGCATAAACGGGATGGACTAATTATGAATGAAAAAGTACAGAAATTTGTAACACAGGCGAAATCATATGCAAACAAACAATCAATGCACAAGATGCCGCCTAACATGCAGTTAAAATATATAACAGATAAAGCTGAGCGAATTACAAAGCTTGCTTATATTACAGAAGCAGAAAAGCAAGAAGGCTTAAATGTTATATGGAAATTGTACGAAAAAGTACAAAAGTTAATCATGAAAAGAAGTTATACTGGTGATGAATCTTGGCACAACGCTAAAAGCAATGGTAAAGAGTGGAGTGCTGATCACAATCATGATATTAATTTCTCAACCTATGGTGATGCTTTTGATGATATAATAGATGCTTCATTAGTAGATGATGCTCGAGTTAAACCACATTTTGATTCGGGAGATTAGATATGAATGATACATCATGGCAAGATATAGCTACTGTTTTTATGATCTGGACAGTAGTTATAACAGTAGCACTTACAGACTTTGATTCACTAATAATAGGATTTTAAAATGAATATAGAAAAGTTAACACAAAAATTAAGTGTACATGAAAAGACACTTAAAATACCAACCACTCATATGCCAGCGATACTTAATCTTCTGGACTATATGAAATATCAAACACAAAAGAGGACTAAAAAATGAAAAAACACATTAACATGTTGACATACAGAATTGATGGTGAAACAGTAGTTAAAGTAGCACCATCATCAGCCCAGTTAGAAGCAGATTTTAAAAGCATTATGCCTTTAACTGATTACCATTTATTTACAAAAGAGGTATTATAAAATGAAAAAAACACCGATACATGCACTAACAATAACAGTAGTAATTTTAGTATTTGCTTGGCTAATGATTGAGCGAGCTCAAGCAGATGATCTTTTCGGGGGTGATAGTTTCTTTGATACACCACCAGCAAAGTCAGACACTAATTTTCTTTGGGAAAGCGATGGATCTTTAACCGTTATTACCGGAGCGAAAGAATCTGGCTACGTAATCAAGGACGGCGAAGTTGAAACTTATGTAGTACCGTCAGACACAGGAAACACATTCATTAACAACGGTTCAACTGGTGAGTTGCTAATATGCAACGCTGCAGTCGGCTGTTATTAATCAATAAGTTACACCATTTTTAAAACATAGTATGTAGAGGTAAAAAACATCTTACCTCTACAATTTATTTAATGAACACAGGAAACAATAATGCATTACTATAAAAAACATGTAAAAGATTATATAGCAGACACTTCGCATTTAACAATACTGCAACACGGCGCGTATAATATATTAATTGACACATACATATTACGAGAAAAACCATTATCATTAGATAAAGAAGAGTTATATTGGTCTATATCAGCAAGGTCAGATGAAGAAAAAGCTGCAATAGATTTGATATTAAAACACTTTTTTGTAGAAACAGAAGATGGTTACTATCATAAACGTATAGAATCTGAATTACAAAACTACATCGAAATAGGTGAAAGGTCAAAAATCAATGGTAAATTAGGTGGTAGACCAAGAAATAAACCCAGCAATAACCCAGGTGGGGACCCCAGAAATAACCCCGACATAACCTTAACCACTAACCATAAACCATTAACCACTAACCATATAGATCTTTTCAAAGAGTTTTGGGATAACTACCCACATAGAAGTGGTAATAAGAAAACTAAAAAAGACTCTATTAATTGGTGGAAGAAACAATCATTAGATACCTTAACGATTGTTCTTAAAGAAGTTAAGAATTACAAGAAGTATATAGAGAAATGTCATAATGACAAAGTATTTGATGGTGGTGTACCTGATCCAATCAGATATTTAAAGAATGAAAGGTACTTAGACGAACTAGATGTTAAACAAACTAACTCTGCTTTTGCAGGAGGATATAAATAATGTACAATGATATAAATAACTTTTTAGATAAAGTACAAATTGAAACACAAGATACACCACAGTTATTAGATAACGAAGTAATGATTAATAGATATAACCATATGTTTGAAGAGCTATCAGAATTCTCTCAAAGTAATAACATGTCAGATTTACCTGGCTGTGTAGATGCTTTAGTTGATTTAGTTTATGTTGCTCTTGGAACAGCTAGAATGATGGGTTTGTCTGAAAAGCAATGGAACGAATGTTTTAACCGCGTTCACGATGCTAATATGACAAAAACATACGGTAAGGTAGAAGGTCATAAATTTGGCGTTAAAAAGCCAGAAAACTTCCAACCACCTAATTTTGATGATATACTACCTCAAGTTAATGAATATCCAATTGAGGGAGAGTAGCTATGCCTGATGATAAAAAAGATCTTATAGTTGAGCTATCACTTTTACTCATGGACGAACCAATAGAAGTGGTAGTTGATTTAATTAACCAAGTGAATGGTAATGGTGATATAGTATTTATACCAGACACACTACATTAAGGGAAATTATGAAACATGACAAAAACAAAGTTGATTTATCTTTATTACCGCCAGAAGCTCTTGAATCTATTGCACGTGTATTCGAATTTGGTGCTAACAAGTATAGTGCTTTTGATTGGAAAGATGATGGCCCAAACACTGAATGGCGCAGGACTTATAGTAGTATTCAGCGTCATCTACATGCATGGAGTAAGTGCGAAGACATCGATCCAGAATCAGGACTTGATCACTTATCACATGCCGCAACACAATTACTTATATTAATAACCCATACTCAAGAACATCCAGAGATGGACAACCGATACAGGAAAAACAATGAAAACAGAACAAATACTAAAAGAACTAAAAAGAAAATATACACAAAAGATATTTACTACAGTCAATGATCAAAAGACTGTAGAAATTATGAATGCTTGTTTTGAAGCTGATTCAAGCTATTTAGTAAGAAAGCCAGACAACGATTACATAGCTCGTGAAATTAACTGGTATGAATCACAATCTTTAAATGTTAATGATATACCAGGTAAGACTCCAGCAATATGGAAACAAGTAGCATCTGACAATGGTTATATTAATAGTAACTATGGTTACTTGCTACACAGTGAAGAAAACTTTGATCAGTATGATAACGTGGTAGCATCCTTGCTTATGGATAAACACTCTAGGCAAGCTTTAGCAATATACACTAGACCAAGTATGCATTACGATAGCACACAACAAGGCATGAAAGACTTCTGCTGCACATCTACTGTCCAGTACTTATATAGAGACGGTAAGTTAAATGCTATTGTTACAATGAGATCTAACGATGCTATATTTGGATACAACAATGACTATGCTTGGCAACAACATGTATTAACAAAGTTATGTAGTGATTTGCAGCTTGATATGGGTGATATATATTGGAATGCAGGTAGCTTACATGTGTACGAAAGGCATTTTGATTTACTATCAAAGGCTTAGATCATTTTTAAAACATAGTATGTAGAGCAAAATATTTTAAACAAAACAGGAAATAATAATGAAATCAATAGATATAAAAGGTACTGACTATATAACAGTCAATGAGCGCGTAAAAGAGTTTAGACGGTTACATCCACAAGGTCAGATAGTTACACAGATCATGGCCAACGCGGATGCTCAGGTACTATTTAAAGCAGAAATCATCGTAGACGGCGTCTCTGTGGCTACAGGACATGCTTATGAAAAAGAAGGCAGTTCATTTATTAACAAGACATCGTATATAGAGAATTGCGAGACATCAGCAGTTGGTAGAGCATTAGGAATGGCGGGCATTGGAATAGATACAAGCTTGGCATCTGCTGACGAGGTTCAAAACGCTGTCAGACAACAAGAGAAAACTAACGTTTCTCACGAAGAGGGGGTATTTGACCTATGATCGAAAGAGATAATGTTTTTGAAGAGTTTGGTTTAGATCCAAGCAACCCGGATTCAATAGATAAGCTTATAGAGATATGCAACCCAGATGAGGATGACGAATATGACATCAATTAACATAGATACTATTAACACGTCAGCAATACCTCAAGGCAGTCCAGAATGGTTTGCATCAAGACTAGGTAAGATTACTGCATCACGTCTTAACGATCTAATGAAAAAGACTAAGTATGGTGAGTCACAATACATCACTAGACTGCGTATGGAGCTCGCTATCGAGCGTATTACAGGTAAACGTGCTAACATAGTCCAAACAAACCAAGCGATGCGAGATGGCGTTGAAAGAGAGCCTGATGCTCGTAAGTTGTTTGAAGCAATTACAGGTAAAGAAGTAACAGAGGTTGGAAGCTTTAATCACCCTTACTTGCCTAACACAGCAGCATCTCCAGATGGTTTGATTACAGAAGAGAATGCTATATTAGAATTAAAATGTCCTACACCAGTTACACATGGTAATAATTTATTAAGCGATACAATGCCTAAAAATTATATATATCAAGTTCAATGGCAAATTGCTTGCTGTGAAGCTGATTACGGATATTTTGCATCTTATCACCCTGATTATCCAAAAGATCTACGATTAAAGTGGATGAAGGTAGAGAAAGATGAGAAAGTTATTGGCGCATTAGTCAATAGAGTACGTGACTTTGATATTGAAGTTCACGGTTTAGTAGTAAAATTATCAGAGGGAAATAAAAATGGCTGAACAGTATGACAACACCTTTTCATTCGCGATGTTCAAAAATGAGAAGGGTGATAATGAAGCTCGTCCGGATTATACCGGTACAGTAACATTAGAAGATGGTAAAGAAATGCGCATGGCAGCGTGGGTAAGGGAATCAAAGTCTGGAGTAAAATATTTATCCGGTAGATTGTCTGAGCCTCAAGTACAAGCGTCTGCAGCTGGTAGCAATGCTGCTGTTGAAGGTGCTGATGTCCCTTTCTAAGGAGAGGAGAGTATGTAAGGGGTGTAAAAGCCCCGCGCATATTTTTGATAAGCACTGGTGGTGTGGCATAGATCGTGAAACAGCTCATGGTGCATGTACAAAAAACAAATTAAAACACAACATACCAAGTGAGGAGTTAAACGATGTATATAGAAGGTGTATTAAATAGATTTGATGGAGTTCGTGAGACAGGCAGCGGTCAGTATTCATGTCGCTGCCCAGCTCATGAAGATAAAAGTAATTCATTAGGTATTAAACAAGGCGATGGTGATAGGATATTATTGAACTGCTTTGCTGGCTGCGATGTTAAGTCAGTGTTAGATGCAGCTGGATTAGATTGGAAAGACATACTGCCTGATAATAAGTTATATCAAGCGGAGAAGCATAGCTTTAATCCTTTCTCAGTATTAAAGATGATTAGGGACGAAGTATTAATTATAGGTTTAGCAAGTGCAGATATTAGAAATGGTAAACCACTTAACAATAATGATCATGATAGATTAATGAAAGCTGTAGGTAATGTGCGAGACGCTTATAGCAAGACAAAATAGGAGATAGTATGGCAGCACAAACATTAGAAGATATACTAATAACTGATAAAGAAGTATCAGGGTATATGAGCAAAAGAGATAATCAAGAGCACTTAAAGATTAAAAGACCATCAGAGTATGTTGATGCTGTTGAGTCTTATTTTAGTGATGACTTAACAGGCGGTATTGATTTACCATTTGAAAAAACTCAGTATGACTTTAAGGTTCGTATGGGTGAAATAACATTAGTAACAGGCTATTCAGGTCATGGAAAGTCAGCTTGGTTAAACTATGTTATGCTGCACTTACTTAAACAAGAGAAAAGCATGATAGCTTCTTTTGAAATGCTTCCTAAAGCTACCCTCGGAAGAATGTGTCAGCAGACAGGTGAGCCTAATCCTAACTTAGTTTATATTAAAGACTTCTTAAATCAGTTAGAGCATAACTTATACTTGTATGATCCTGAAGGTGAGACATCAGCAGATAAAGTATTAGAAGTTATTTACTACTGTGCTGAAAAACTTAATATAAAACTTATGGTGATTGATAGCCTAATGAAGTGCGGAATTAATGAAGATGACCTTAACAAGCAAAAAGCATTTGCTAACAAACTTGCAGTAGCTGCAAGAGACTTAGGTATACACATCTTTATAGTAGCACATAGTAGAAAGACTGCTGATGAGTATGGTCGAGCTAACAAGTTTGATGTTGCAGGTTCTGCAAATTTAACTAATTTAGTTGATAATGTTATCTCTGTCCATAGAAACAAAGCAAGAGAAGAAGAGATACTAAATGGCGGTTTAGATGAAGAGGTTATGAATCAACCCCCTTGTAGTGTTCACCTTTTAAAGCAAAGACATGGTAGAGGTACTGAAACACGATGGGGCTTTGGTTACGTGCCAGAGACATTTCAATATAAGGAAACATGGTAATGTTAATTAAAGACTTTATAAAAGATTTTAAAAAAGAATTTGGTAAGATAGAATTTAAAGCTACCGAATTTAAGACTAACAAAACATATAAATCTGGAGGGTACGATCTTGAAGAAAAAAATATTAGGCAACGCAGAGGGATCAATACAAAGTCACTTTGGTAATTTAGATCCAGATAAGTTTTATGATGTTGAAGTAGCGGAACACAAAGACAGCCGTTCAATACAGCAGAATAAACTATACTGGTCTTTGATTACAGAGATGAGTAGTTACTTAGGTCATACAACGGATGAAGTACATGACTTAATGAGATATAAGTTTTTATCTTATAAAGAGTTGGTAGGTAATGAGGAAATAACAAGGGTACCATCTACCACTGGCTTAAAGATTAAATCTTTTAATGAATACTATGACCAAGTCTCACAGTTTGCTTATGGCTTAGGTTTCCGTCTTGATTTGGAACAGTATGGTTACTAAAGCATATAAAGCACACATGAGTAAAATGTCTGAGTTTGGATGTTGTGTATGCCGCTGGTATTGTGAGGAATCAGATCCTCCGCCAGCAAATATACATCACATCAGAGATAAGACTGGTATGGGAAGAAAAGATGCAGACATGATTCCACTTTGCCATCATCATCATCAAGGCAAAATGGGTATACATCATATAGGCAAGGAAACATGGGAAGAGCGTTACGGAACACAGCGTGAATTACATCAACGATTACAGGAGGAATTATGAATATTGAAAAATTAACTAAAAAAATGAGTGTACATAATAAAACACTTAAAATACCAACAAGACATATGACAGTTATATTGGATATGCTTGATCACTTTAAAAGGCAAACTAAAAAAAATGGCGTACAGCAAACAAGTACTTGATCACTATGAAAATCCTAGAAATGTAGGAAGCTTAGACAAATCAGACCCTAACGTAGGAACTGGTATGGTTGGCGCACCAGCTTGTGGTGATGTAATGAAGTTGCAAATTCAAGTGGCTAACGATGTTATTGTAGATGCTAAGTTTAAAACTTATGGCTGCGGTAGTGCTATTGCGTCATCATCATTAGTAACAGAGATGTTAAAGGGCAAAACATTAGATGAAGCTCAAAACATTAAGAACACAACTATTGTTGAAGAGTTAGCATTACCACCAGTTAAGATTCATTGTTCTGTGTTAGCAGAAGATGCTATTAAAGGTGCAATTAAAAACTTACAGGATAAACAAGATGAAACTAAGTGATAGCGCAGTAACTAAGATTAAAGAATTGTTACTTGACGAAGACAATCCTGATTTAAAGCTAAGAGCTTATGTTCAAGGTGGTGGCTGTTCAGGTATGCAATATGGGTTTACTTTTGATGATAAGGTTAACGATGATGATACTAAGATAGAAAAAGATGGTATCATGTTACTTGTTGACCCTATGAGTCTTCAGTATTTAAATGATTCAGAAGTAGATTACAAAGATGGGTTGCAAGGCTCAGGATTTCAAATAAGTAATCCAAGTGCTAAAGCAACTTGTGGTTGTGGTAGTAGTTTTGCAGTTTAATTAAAACAGGGAATAAATTATGATGATGATATTAGCAGTAGTGATATGGGCATGGTTAGCATTTTATGTAGTATTTGAAGGAACAGCAGTCGCTAAAGATGCGATAGTTCGTAAGGTTAAAAACAGGAGGAAAAAGAAATGAGTTACTTAGGTTACAAAAAGATTACACAAAGAAAATATCTGCGTGAACAAAAAAGAGTTGCTGAGTGGAAAACAAAGCAAAGAGAAAGAAGGCGTAGGGTTAGAGAGTGGTGTCATGTATCTACTATAGCTATACTTCAGCTTATAGTGGTTGCATTACTGATAGTGTTTTATGGTGTGTTTGCTATGGGTGTTATGGCTGACACTAAGAAGTTTGGTGATGGCCCATTTGTTATGGCTATCAGTTACACAGACTATAATAACTTGCAGTACGTAGGAAACTTTCCAACATGTAAAGATGCTGAAGCTTATTACTACGCTAACTGTGTAGATGCTCCAGTCATGATGTGTCAATTGGAAGATAAGATGTACATGCCTATCAACCATGATTCAGACAATAAATTTAGTTCGTTTGATTTTGAGGTAGGTGATTCACAGTCCTGCGGTTTTGTTAAGACTCAAGCAGGTTATTCAACATTTGTAGAGGAAAATTAAGATGGAACGAGATTTAAATCCACCAGAACTTAAAGAAAGCTATGAGCCAGACGTAGATTCTATTAACGATGAAATATGGTTACGCGAACAGGAGGAAGAAGATGAGTAAAGGCAGCGGAAGAAGAAAACACTACATAACAGACGCACAGTTAGAGGAAGCATGGGAATCTATATTTGCTGGGCATCCTAATGAAGACCAGTTTGAGCAAGTTAAAGGCAAGACTGTGTTAACAAAGCCTACTGTAGATGAAGATGGCTACATAAAAAGAGATGAAGCTATTGAGTCTGCTTTAGATGATTGGGCTGGTAAAACTAAAAAACAAAAACCAAGAGACCCTGACAGGTTTGTTGATGACTCAGGAGATGCGTAATGGCTATATCACCTACACAACGAACGTTAAAAAGAATGAAGGAAAGTGGAGACTACAAGCTAATTCAAGTAGTTGAGAAATGGAATCCATTTGCAAG
>Ga0209816_1002662_pt1 | contig 12543 bp, 3 predicted proteins | sample CoawatmetaG01DNA_FD_187509 | JGI IMG/M metagenome (GOLD analysis project Ga0209816, IMG submission 187509) | Marine microbial communities from the West Antarctic Peninsula - Coastal water metaG017-DNA (SPAdes) (version 2) | ecosystem: Environmental > Aquatic > Marine > Coastal ... | reverse complement strand
ATACTATTGTTTTATTATCAGTAATACTAAACTCATATTCAGATTGGTTAATGTCAGGCGCCATAACTATCACGCCGTTTTTCTTAGACTCTCCAACTGTAAACGCAACTCGGTCAGTATCATCCATTCCTCCTGATAAAACTGCCGCCATAAATGGAGCTGGAAAATGCGCCTTTAGCCAAGCTGTTTGATACGAAATATACGCATAAGCAACTGAGTGAGATTTGTTAAACCCGTAGCCTGAAAACTTATCAATGAGGTCAAAAATTTCATTTGCCTTACTCTCTTCTATATTTTTTTCAGCTGCTCCTTTTACAAATACTTCACGCTGCTCAGCCATTTCTTCAACTTTTTTCTTGCCCATCGCGCGTCGTAAAATATCTGCCCCACCTAAAGAGTACCCAGCCATAACTTGAGCAGACTTCATAACTTGCTCTTGATATAGAAATACCCCATTTGTTGGTTTTAAAATTTCCTCTAACATCTCATGCGGATATCTGACTTTTGCGCCATGTTTTACCTGTATGTAATCATCTACCATTCCAGCATCTAGTGGACCTGGCCTATACAACGCCAGCATAGCAACAATATCTTCAAAAGAGTCAGGTTTAAGTTTTTTTAAATAGCCACGCATACCATCTGATTCAAGCTGAAAGACCCCAGTAGTATCGCAGTTTTGAAGTAACTTAAATACTTTTGGATCATCAAGACTAAGCTTATCAATATCAATCAAACCCTCACTTAAGCCTTTTTTAGCTATTATTTTTACCGCTTTATCTATTACAGTTAGGTTTGATAATCCTAAAAAATCAAATTTAACAAGCCCTACAGCCTCAACATCATCTTTATCAAATTGAGACACAACAACGTCCGACTCATCAGAGCCTTTATAAATTGGACAGAAATCACTAATTTTACTTGGCGCAATTACAACTCCACCAGCGTGGGTACCAACATTTCTAATAAGCCCTTCCAAATCTTGGGATAAATCAATGAGCGTTGAAACACTTTCTTCAGAATCATATCTTGCTTTCAATTCATTCGAATCCTCTAAAGCTTTACCTAATGTCATTTTTAATTCATTTGGTATCATCTTAGAGATCTGATCACTAAAACCATAAGGATGCCCTAACACCCTCCCTACATCTCTGACTACACCCTTTGCTGCCATAGTTCCATAAGTAATAATCTGCGAAACTTTCTCTGACCCATACTTATTAGAAACATATGCAATAACTTCATCTCGACGGTCTGTACAAAAATCAATATCAAAATCAGGCATAGAGATTCGCTCTGGATTTAAAAAACGCTCAAATAAAAGATCATGCTGAATAGGATCTACATTTGTGATAGAAAGCGCCCAGGCAACAAGAGAACCAGCACCTGAGCCTCTACCTGGACCAACTGGAATTCCATTTTCTTTAGCCCATCTTATAAAGTCAGAGACAATTAAAAAATAACCTGGAAAATCCATTGCAAGAATTACTGATAGTTCAAAATTTAGCCTTTCAAAATAACTCTTTTCATTTACATTAAGGTCTTTAAGTCTTATTTGGAGTCCCTTATTTGACTCTTCACTAAAAAACTCAGCTATTGACTTTCCTTTTGGTGTTGGAAAAGCTGGAAGGTAATTCTTTTCGAATAATTTAAAGTGCAAGTTACATCTTTTTGCTACTTCAGAAGCATTTGCTATAAGCTGTGGAAAGTCTTTAAATAATTCAGACATTTCATCAGCAGTCTTTAGATATTGATTATTACTAAAAAATTTTAATCTCCTAGAATCATCTAGCAAAGCCCCTTCAGCTATACAAATTCTAGCTTCATGCGCATCATAATCACTTTTTCTTAAAAACTGTACATCATTAGTAGCAACAACTGGGATATCTAACTTCAATCCTAATTCAATAGTAAGATTGAGCAAATTTTCATCTGAATGTCTACCGGTTCTTTGTGCCGAAATATAATATCGATCTTTAAAAATAGCTTGCCAGTTTTTAGCTTTAGTATGCGCAAGTTCTAGCTCATTTGCCAAGAATAATTGAGATATATCAGAGCTGATTGGAGTTGCAATCATAAGCAAACCCTTTTGGTGAGAAATTAATTGCTCTTCTGTAACACTAACAATAGAAATTCCTTGCTCATTAAGATAGGCCTTAGAAATTAACTCAGAAAGATTTAAATATCCCTCGTGATTTTGACAAAGCAAAAGTACATCATAGTGACCTAAGTCAAAATCTACAGATATTTTTGCACCAATAATAGGCTTAATGCCAGCACTAGTTGCTTTCTGATAAAATTTAATCGCAGAGAAAAGGCTCATATCATCAGTCAAAGCAATGCTGGTCATACCCAATTCTTTAACACTATCTATGAGTTTTGAAACGCGAACTAAGCTATTCTTAACAGAATACTCACTTTGGCATTGAAGATGAACAAAATCCACAGAATTCAATTATCCGAAAAAAAATGAAATTTAATGATCTATTTTACAAACAATTTTAATATTAACTTTTAGCTTTTTAAAAAATATATATTTGAAATTCAAAAATAAAAAATAAACCAATTTATAGGTTAGATATTTTGAGCAGCCTTAATTAGAGCTTGCGCTTTATCCATTGTTTCTTGCCATTCCATTTCTGGCACAGAATCATAAACAATTCCTGCTCCAGCTTGAATATATAGCCTCTGATCTTTAATAATCGCAGTTCTAATAGCAATTGCAAGATCCATTCCACCATGCCAGGATAAGTTACCAATAGCTCCAGAATAAATATTACGCTTTAAATCTTCAACCTCATCAATAATTTCCATTGCTCTTACTTTTGGTGCGCCACTTAATGTACCTGCTGGAAAAGTAGCTTTTAATACATCAATAGAGCTCATATTTTCTTTCAATTTACATTCCACATTTGAAACAATATGCATAACATGCGAATAACGCTCTATAAACATTTTATCAGTAAGAGTAACACTACCTGTTTTGGCAATTCTGCCTAAATCATTCCTACCAAGATCAATTAACATTAGATGCTCAGCAATTTCTTTTTCATCTGATAAGAGGTCTTTTTCTAGATTAAGGTCTTCATGATCTGTTTTTCCTCTTGGGCGAGTTCCTGCTATAGGCCTTATAGTTGCAACATTGTTATTATCCACTCGAGTAAGTATTTCTGGAGAAGAACCAACTATTGCAAAGTCATTTAAATTAAGAAAATACATGTATGGAGAAGGATTAAGTATTCTTAACTGTCGGTATAACTCAACAGGATTTGATTTAAAAGTACAGCTTAATCGTTGTGATGGTACAACTTGCATAACATCACCAGCTTTAATATATTTTTGAACTTTTTCAACAGCATTTATGTAATTTTCCCTTCCAAAACTTGAGACAAAATTTTCTGGCTTGATATTTTCAGAAGGAACAGATGGATGATTAAACGATTTTTTAATATTTTTTATTATCAGATTGAGTCTGTTAAGTCCATCATCAAATGACTCTTCATTGGGGTTAACATGAGTAATTATATGTACTTTACTTGTTAGATTATCAACAACCAAAAGATCATTTGAGACCATTAATAAAATATCTGGGACATTTAGCTCATCAGTTTTATTTATGTGCGCTAGTTTAGGCTCTATGTAACGAACTATTTCATATCCAAAGTAACCAACTAATCCACCATTAAAATCTGGCAGATTATCTAATTGTGGAACTTTAAATTGATTTTGATACTCTTCAATCCATTTAAGTGGGTCTTCTACTTCAATCTCTTGAGATAACTTTCCATTTCTTTCAACTCGAACTTTATAGTTATTAACTTTAATTACTGTTTCCGCTGCCAGTCCAATAAATGAATATCGCCCCCATTTTTCACCACCTTGAACAGACTCTAAAAAGTAACTATAGGGATTATTAGCGAGCTTGAGATACAAGGCCAAAGGCGTTGAAGTATCTACAACAACCTCTTTAGAAATTGGAATATGATTAAAGCCTTCATTAATTAGGCTATTGAATTTTGACTTTTTCATGGGTATATTTTAGCATTACCCAGATTATGGAATCTTTTGATTAATAGCTTAGCAAGTAATTTTAAAACATTAAAATTTGGAGCTTGCTTTATCTTATGAAAAAAGGCACTCCAATTTAAAAATAAACGGGAATGCCTTAAATTTTAACTTAAAGCTTATTATTCTTCTGCTTCAACTTCAACTTCACTCAACTGAGCGGAAAGTTCTTGCTCTACCTCACTTAACTGCATTAAGTCTGTTAAGCGACTCTTTCTTTTCTCTTGATGATGTTTAAAGCCTGTTCCTGCAGGTATTAAACGACCCACAATCACATTCTCTTTAAGACCTCTCAAGTCGTCTTTCCTACCTGTAATCGAAGCCTCAGTTAATACCCTAGTAGTTTCTTGGAATGATGCTGCAGAAATAAATGATTCAGTGGAAAGAGACGCCTTAGTAATACCCATCAATAATCTTTGATAAATTATAGCTACCTTACCTTGCCCTTCAAGTTGTTTATTTTTTTCAATAATATGTGCATATTCAGCAGTCTCACCGTTGACATATTTAGATTCACCACTATCTATAATTTCAACTTTCCTGAGCATCTGCTTAACAACAACTTCTATATGTTTATCAGAAATCTTCACACCTTGCAGACGGTAAACATTTTGAACTTCTTTAACTATATAGTTTGCTAGAGCCTCAACACCTAATAAACGAAGAATATCATGAGGGTTAGATGGCCCATCCGAAATTACATCTCCTTTCTCCACAGTCTCACCATCAAATACATTAATGACTCGCCAATGATGAATCATCATTTCAGTACTTTCTCCATCTTCCCTTGTAATGATAAGGCGAACTTTAGATTTTGTTGGAGAACCAAGACTTATAACTCCTGAACATTCTGCTAGAATAGCATGATCTTTTGCTTTTCTAGCCTCAAATAAATCAGCTACACGAGGCAACCCGCCGGTGATATCACTAGTCTTAGAAACTGCCTTTGGAATTTTAGCAAGTATCTCTCCAGCACTAATAAGCTGACCATCTTCCAAATTAATTTTAACTCCAGAGGGTAAGTAGTGAGTTGATAGAATTTTTTTATTATCTTTTTTATCAATCAACATAATCATTGGTTTCATATCTTTGGCAGCTGGAGTTCTTTCTGTCTCCTCAATCATCTCAAAGAAATTTAATCCTGTTAATGGATCTGAATTTTTTAATACTGTTAATCCTTCAACAAAATCAATGAAAGATACTCTTCCAGAGTTTTCAGCAATAATAGGGTGTGTATGAGGATCCCAGTCTGCTATTTTATCTTTAGCTTTAACTTTGCCTCCATCTTTATAATGCACAACTGCACCATAAGGTAATTTGTATCTCTCTTTCACTTGTCCCAAATCATTTCTAATTGACGCTTCAGAAGATCTTGAAATAACAACTAAGTCACCATTTGAATTAGTGATAGACTTCATATTTTCAAAATGAACAACACCATTTGTATTGATATTGATACTATTAACAGCAGTGGATGAACTAGCAGCGCCTCCAATATGGAAAGTTCGCATCGTCAACTGTGTTCCTGGCTCACCAATTGATTGGGCAGCAATCACTCCAACTGCCTCACCAACTCCAATCTTATGACCTCTAGCCATATCATTACCATAGCAAGAAGCACAAACTCCATATGAAAGTTCACAAGTAATAGCTGAACGAACTTTAATTGTTTCAACTCCTAATTCATTAATACTTTCAGAATCAGATAGGGTAACTAAATGCCCTTTTTCCAAGAATATCTTCTTTGAATTTGGAACTAAGATAGCCTCAGCTAGAATTCTTCCAAGCACTGCAGTTCCGATTGTTTGTACAACATTACCACCATCAATAACGGCCTTCATTATTAAACCATGTTCCGTTCCACAATCATCCTCTGAGATGACTAAATCTTGTCCAACATCTACAAGACGACGAGTTAAATAACCTGAATTAGCAGTTTTTAGAGCGGTATCAGCCAATCCTTTTCGAGCACCATGAGTTGAAATAAAGTATTGCATGTTATTTAGACCTTCACGGAAATTACTTGTAATTGGAGTCTCAATAATCGAACCATCTGGCTTAGCCATTAGACCTCGCATACCCGCTAATTGACGTATTTGTGCTGGTGATCCTCTAGCTCCCGAATCAGCCATCATATAGATCGAGTTAAATGAAGGTTTTTTCTCAGTATTCCCATCAGCATCTGTTATATCATCATAGCCCACTTTATCCATCATAGCTTTTGCAACTTCTTCAGAAGTACGTGACCAAATATCAATTACTTTATTGTATCTTTCTCCATTAGTTACGATGCCGGAAGCAAACTGCTGCTGCACATCCTTAACTTGTGAGTTAGCTTTATCAATCATTGCTGTTTTTTCGCTTGGTATAATCATATCATTTGAACAAAAAGAGATGCCTGATTTGGTTGAATATTCAAACCCCATGTACATCATTTGATCTGCAAAAATAACTGTTTCTTTGAGCTCTTGAGTACGATAACAAACGTGAATTAAATTTGAAACTACTTTTTTTGTTAATGCTTCATTGATTAAATCAAAATTTAAACCTTTTGGTAAAATTCTTGAAAAAATTGATCTACCTATTGTGGTATCAACTATACGAGATTTACTAGGCATAAACTCAGTTTCTGTTTTCGAGTAATCTTGAACTCTCAATTTAACTTTTGCATGAAGACTTACTAAACCCTCACTGTAAGCTAAAAGAGCTTCATTAGTATTTGCAAAAATCATGCCTTCACCATTCTGATTTACCATTTCTCTAGTCATATAGTAGAGACCTAATATTACATCCTGTGATGGAATAATAATTGGGTCACCACTGGCCAAATGAAGAATATTATTTGATGCTAACATTAATGTTCTAGCTTCTAACTGAGCCTCTTCGGAAAGTGGCACATGAACTGCCATTTGATCTCCATCAAAGTCTGCATTAAATGCTGTACATACAAGAGGATGCAGTTGAATTGCTTTACCCTCTATTAAGAGAGGCTCAAATGCCTGGATTCCTAGTCGATGGAGTGTTGGTGCACGATTTAATAGAACTGGATGCTGATGCACGACCCTCTCCAAGATATCCCAAACTTCAGGAATTTCACTTTCAACCATTTTTTTAGCTGCTTTAATTGTTGAGGCTAGACCATTAGCTTGAAGTCGATTATAAATAAATGGCTTAAATAGTTCTAGTGCCATCTTTTTTGGCAATCCACATTGGTGTAACTTAAGGTAAGGGCCACAGACAATAACCGAGCGACCTGAGTAATCAACCCTCTTTCCTAATAAGTTTTGACGAAAACGACCTTGTTTACCCTTAATCATATCTGCAATTGACTTAAGTGGGCGCCTATTATTTCCCATCACTGCGCGACCACGTCTACCATTATCAATCAATGAATCAACTGCCTCTTGAAGCATACGTTTTTCATTACGGACAATAATTTCAGGCGCATCAAGCTCTATTAGCCTACCAAGTCGGTTATTTCTATTAATCACTCGGCGATACAAATCATTTAAATCAGAAGTTGCAAATCGACCACCATCTAATGGAACCAGAGGCCTTAAATCAGGTGGAAGGATAGGTAATACATTTAAAACCATCCATTCAGGTTTATTGCCTGATTTAATTAAAGAATCTACCAACTTCAAACGTTTGTTAATTTTTTTCAACTTAGTTTGTGATTTTGTAGTAAGTGCATCTTCTCTTAAGTTTGCAGCCTCTTTTTCAAGCTGCATCTCTGAAAGAACGTCTTGTATACCTTCAGCACCCATTTTAGCAACAAACTCATCATCACCATACTCATCTAATGCATCAAAATACATCTCTTCTGTAAGTAGTTGTTTTTTAATTAGCGGTGTATTTCCTGGATCTGTGACTAAAAAAGCCTCAAAATAAAGAACTCTTTCAATATCCTTTAATGTCATATCCATTAGCAAGCCAAGTCTTGATGGTAGTGACTTTAAGTACCAAATATGGGCAACTGGGGATGCAAGTTCAATATGTCCCATTCTTTCTCGTCTCACTTTAGAAAATGTAACCTCTACCCCACATTTTTCACAGACAACATTACGGAACTTCATTCGTTTATACTTACCACATAAACACTCAAAGTCTTTCATAGGGCCAAAAATTTTGGCACAAAACAAGCCCTCTCTTTCTGGCTTGAAAGTTCGATAGTTTATAGTTTCAGGCTTTTTTACTTCTCCAAAAGACCAAGAACGAATTTTTTCGGGAGACGCTAAACCAACTCTAATTGCATCAAAGTCTTGATCTTTATTTTGCTGTTTTAATATTTGTAATAAATCTTTCAAGGGACTCTCCTAATTTAATTTTGCTCAAGTTCAATATCAATACCTAAAGATCGGATCTCTTTCACCAGAACATTAAAAGACTCCGGCATTACTGATTCGGTTCGATACTCGCCATCAACTATATTTTTATACATTTTTGCTCTACCAGTAACATCATCAGACTTAACAGTTAACATTTCACGAAGAGTATAGGCAGCACCATATGCTTCAAGAGCCCAAACTTCCATTTCACCAAACCTCTGACCACCAAACTGAGCTTTACCACTCAATGGTTGTTGAGTTACTAATGAATATGGACCAGTCGAACGTGCATGCATCTTATCATCTACTAAATGATTTAGTTTTAACATATGCATATAACCTACAGTTATGTCTCGATCAAAAGCCTCACCCGTTCTTCCATCAAATAATTGTATTTGACCACTTTCAGGTAAATCAGCCATTTTCAATAGAGATTTGATATCTTCTTCTTTAATACCATCGAATACTGGTGTAGCCATAGGTACGCCTGAACGAAGATTATTTGCTAACTCAAGTATCTCATCATCACTAAAAGATTTGATATCTTCTGTTTTTCCATAACTATTATAAATCTGATCAAGCATGGAACGAACTTGCTTAATAGTATCTTTTTGATGTGCATCCAATAAGGCTCCAATTTTATAGCCTAAACCTTTAGCAGCCCAACCTAAGTGAACTTCTAAAACTTGTCCAACATTCATACGTGATGGAACACCAAGAGGATTAAGCACAACATCTACTGGTGTACCATCAGCTAAATGTGGCATATCTTCTATTGGGGAGACGCGAGAAATAACACCTTTATTTCCATGACGTCCTGCCATTTTATCACCAACTTGTAAAGTTTTTCTTGTAGCCACATAAACTTTAACCATCTTCTCAACACCAGGAGGCAATTCAGCGCCTTCTTTAATCTTTGCTCTCTCCACCTCAAAGAAAAGTTCAAATTCTTCTTGCTTAGTCTTAGACTGTTTAACTAGAGCAGCAACATCTTTATTAACACCAGAATCCTTAACTTTTAATTTTACTATTTCAATGTTTTCAAGCGTCTTAAGATTTGCAGCAGAAAGTTTATCACCACTTTTTATAATACCAATATTGCTTGTTGAGGTATTACCAGAGAGCTTTAATCGGATACGACGAAAAATATCACCATCAATAATGCCAAATTCATCATCAATATCTTTTTTAATGCTCTCTAAACGTTCCTCATCAATTACTAATGCACGAGCATCTTTTTCAACTCGATCTTTAGTAAAGATCTGAACATCAATTACAACGCCAGATTTTGATGCACCCATTCTAAGAGAAGTATCTTTTACATTATTCGCTTTCTCACCAAAAATAGCTCTCAATAACTTTTCTTCAGGTGAGAGAACCGTTTCACTTTTGGGTGTAACTTTTCCAACTAAGATGTCTCCACCTTTAACTCTTGCTCCTACATAAACAATACCAACATCATCAAGCTTTGATAGGGCTGATTCACTTACATTTGGAATATCTGAAGTAACTTCTTCACTACCAAGTTTTGTATCTCTAGCATAAGCTGTCAATTCTTCAATATGAATTGAAGTATAACGATCTTCTTGAACAATCTTTTCTGATATTAAAATTGAATCTTCAAAGTTATAGCCGTTCCAAGGCATAAAAGCAATCATCATATTCTGACCCAATGCAAGTTCACCTAAATCAGTAGAAGGACCATCAGCAAGAACATCGCCAGCAGTAATTTTATCACCTGGTTGGACAAGTGGCTTTTGGTTTATACATGTATTTTGATTTGAACGTGAGTACTTAACTAGGCTATAAATATCAACACCAAGTTCTCCAGCCTTTGTTTGTTTGGAATCTACTCGAATTACTATTCTAGAGGCATCAACTGTCTCAACAATTCCATCATGCTTTGCAATTACACAAACTCTAGAATCTGTTGCAACAACTCGCTCAATACCTGTACCAACTAATGGTTTTTCAGCACGAAGTACTGGAACAGCCTGGCGCTGCATATTTGATCCCATTAAGGCTCGATTGGCATCATCATGCTCTAAAAAAGGTATTAGTGATGCGGCAACAGATGATATTTGCTTAGAGTCGATATCAATTAATGTAACTTCAGACTTGTCCACCAAAACAAATTCATTTTTATGTCGCCCAGAAACTAGATCATCAACCAAATAGTTTTTACCATCAACTTTTGAATTTGCTGTAGCAATTGTATGGTCTATTTCATCAATTGCAGATACATAAATAATTTCTTTGGTAACAAGTCCTTTTTTAACAACTTGATAAGGCGTTTCTAGAAACCCATAATCATTTGTTCTAGCATATACAGCCAATGTATTAATTAAACCAATATTTGGACCTTCAGGAGTTTCAATTGGGCATAAGCGTCCATAATGAGACGGATGAACATCACGAACCTCAAAACCAGCGCGTTCACGTGTTAAACCACCTGGGCCTAAGGCTGAGATACGACGTTTATGAGTAACTCCAGATAAAGGATTTACCTGGTCCATAAATTGAGATAGCTGAGATGAGCCAAAAAACTCTCTTATAGCGGCAGAAACTGGCTTAGAGTTAATTAAATCTTGTGGCGTCAACTCATCTGTTTCGGCAAGATTTAAACCTTCTTTGACTGCTTTCTCAACTCGAATTAGACCAATTCTGAATTGATTTTCAATCATCTCGCCAATAGCTCTTACTCTTCTATTAGCTAACGTATCAACATCATCAACAACATCATGACCATTTTTTATACTAATCAACTGTTTAATAACATTCGTAATATCATCATGTGTTAATACATGAACACCAGTTTCAGAAGCCACGCCAAGACGCCTATTAAGTTTCATTCGTCCAACACGAGATAAATCATATCTATCATTATTAAAAAATAAATTTGAGAAAAGAGTATTAACTGCATCTTCAGTAGCCGGCTCTCCTGGTCTCATTACGTGGTAAATTGACATACGAGCTTCGATTTCGGTTTGTAATTCATCCAGACGTAAAGTATCTGAAATATAGATACCATTTTCAGCATCATTAATAAATATAATATTTATTTTTTTAACATTTGTTGCAGCTAAAACTTCAATTAATTCTTCAGTTAATATAGAATTTGAAGCTATTAATATCTCACCTGTTGAAATATCAACTACATCTAAAGCTACCACTTTACCCAGAAGATACTCACTAGGAGCTTTGATAGCTTCTATTTTAGCCTTAGAGAGAATATTGACATGTTTAGCAGTAATTCGACGACCCTTTTCTACAACAAGATTTTTACCTGACATAATATCAAATTCAGCTATTACGCCCTTTAAGCGTTCAGGCTTAATTACTAAATCACATGACTTAGATTTAAGCTTAACTGAAATGTGATCAAAGAATGAACTAATAATTTCATTAGTTGACATACCCATAGCACGAAGTAAAGTCGTTACAGGAAGTTTTCTTCTTCTATCAATTCGGACAAATAGATGTTCATGGTGGTCAAATTCAAAATCTATCCACGAACCACGGTAAGGAATAATTCGAGAAGAAAATAATATTTTTCCTGATGAATGAGTCTTACCTTTATCATGCTCAAAAATAACTCCTGGTGAGCGATGAAGCTGAGAAACTACAACTCTCTCTGTGCCATTAATTACAAAGGTCCCAGTATCTGTCATCAGTGGGAGCTGCCCAAGATAAACTTTTTCTTCAATAACTTGTTTTACTCTGCGTTTTTTCTTTAAGTTAGAACCATTTTTATCAAATAACACCAAATTAAGTTTAACTTGTAATGTTGCAGCATAAGTAACTCCTCGGAGCTTACATTCTTTAACATTATATTTGGGCTCTTGAAGCTCGTAATCTACATACTCAATTTCAGCATACCCATTTAAAGCTGTAATCGGGAAAACAGATTTAAAAACAGCAGTAAGACCAACATCTTTCTTTTCAGTCACTCCATCTTGAATAAAAGAATTAAAAGAATTAATCTGAATAGATAATAAATCTGGTTCTTTAAGAATAGATTCTCTAGTTCCAAAATTATTTCTGATACGTTTTTTTTCTGTAAATGAATAAGTCATGGATGCCCCGTAATAATCAATAAATGGTTTTCAAAATTACTTCTAAAAAAACACCAAAATCCCCTTTTGGGGATTTT
>Ga0209816_1002656_pt1 | contig 12548 bp, 12 predicted proteins | sample CoawatmetaG01DNA_FD_187509 | JGI IMG/M metagenome (GOLD analysis project Ga0209816, IMG submission 187509) | Marine microbial communities from the West Antarctic Peninsula - Coastal water metaG017-DNA (SPAdes) (version 2) | ecosystem: Environmental > Aquatic > Marine > Coastal ... | reverse complement strand
TATGTAATCCACCCATCATGTAATGGCAGACAGGTCTAATGTCAAGCAAATCTTTAGCAGGATCGATTCCAGAAAATTTAATAGAAATTTCTCTAATTCCACCTAATTTTTCTTTAATTTTCTCATCGCCAAGATGTCTAATGTCAAGTTTCATACAATCAACACCAGTCTCATGTTTGAAACCATTACCTTGTTCAATTTCAGTCATAATAGATCTTGAAACAATATCACGCGGAGCTAATTCCATTTTTCCAGCAGCATAATTTTTCATAAATCTCTCTCCCTTGTTGTTAAGTAAGTAACCGCCTTCACCTCTTGCACCTTCAGTGATCAATATTCCGGAAGGTAAAATTCCAGTAGGATGAAATTGTACAAACTCCATATCTTTTAATGCCATACCAGCACGGAATCCCATATCCAAACCATCAGGAGTTGAAGAAAGAGCATAAGTTGAAAAACTATACAACCGTCCTGCACCGCCAGTTGCAATTATCAGAGCTTTTCCTTTAATTGTATAAAATGTACCAGAAGATAATTCAATAGCAGTAACTCCCATGAATGTTTTTCCATCATGAATAATTGATGTTACAAACCATTCGTTAAGATATTCAATATTATCAAATTTTTGACATGTATCATACAAAGTTTGCATTTCAAAGAAACCAACTTTATCTGATGCATATGTTGCTCTTGGAAAACTATAACCACCAAAATTTCGTTGATCAATTCTACCATCATCTCGTCTAGACCAAGGCATTCCCCAATGATCCAGTTGATGAATCTCTTGCGGCATCTCAACACACAATCTTTCAGCTACATCTTGATCTGCAAGAAAGTCACTTCCTTTTACAGTATCATAAACATGAGATTCAATTGTATCCCCTTCATCTTCAAAAAGTACTGCAGCAGTTCCACCCTCTGCAGAAACAGAATGAGAACGCATGACTTGTACTTTAGAAACAACTGCAATCTTTAGATGTGGACCTTTTTTTGCAGCTGCAATTGCAGCTCGTAATCCTGCAAGACCTGAACCACAAATAATTAGATCATATTCAAGAGAGTTAACCATTTTTAAGACAAATATACTATTTTTTGGGTTAAATATGAAGTAATGTCGGTCATATTAACAAATATTAAAATATATCACTAGTGATATTACTAGTGATGATTTCTGAATGGTTTCAAAGAGTAGGAAGTTCAATTCCAAGAGGATTTTCACGATATTTTGTTTTGGAATTATTAAAAGAAAAAACATACACTGGAAAAGAAATCATTGATTATGCAGTAGAGCAAAGTAATGGAATTTGGAAACCATCACCGGGATTAATTTATCCATTATTAGGTCGACTCCTAGATGAGAATTTAATTCAAGAAACAAAAAATGGAAAATATCAATTAACAAAAGAAGGTGAAGAGACAGCAAAAGATGTTGATAAAATGAATGATATTATTAAAAATCAATTAGAAGTTCTTTTTAGATTAGGGAATGTTGGAAGATTTGTTGCATTAGATATACTTGAAAAAATTTCTTCAATGGGATCAATTCTAAGTTCAAACATAGCAAATATGACAGATGAAGAAACGCAAAAATATAAAGAATTTCTTCAAAGTGAATTAGATAAAATGAATGAAAATAAAGTAGTAAAAAAAATTAAAATAGAATAATTAGGAATTAAATAAAAATAATTAAAAACATAAAGTGAATTTAAAAACTATACAACAAATAAAATAGAATTATCATGAATACATATTATCACTAGACCTGTAAAATATATAATAAAATTTATTTCAGTATTTTTATTATTATTGTAGAACCGATTGTAGTGCTTACTACGACATAAAAGTACAATTTACGGGATATACAAATAAGATGAAAATAAAGTCATTGAAATGCAAGTAACTAAACTAAATCTACTAATTAATTTCGGTTCTCATAATACTTTTGTTAAATTATTAAGTTTTGTCTAATTTTAAATAATAAATAATTCAAAGGAAATAAAAAATTTCAAGTAAAGTTAACTTGTATTTTTCTTTACTTCAATTTCTATTGTTGAAACATTTCGTTTTCTACCATCTTCGGATTCCAATAATTCTGAATCAATTTTGATATTTCCAATAGAATATCCAGTATTTTCAGTTTTCCGTGCAACAATTTGAGCTACATCCACAGCACGGCCAATACTGAGTCCCCGAGCTTTAATGTTAACTGATGGTACATTTGCTAATTGAATTAGCGTTGATGTCACATATGCCATCAATGGTTTCTTACCAATAAATATAGTATCTCTAGTTTCAGTTGACATAATTAGTATAATACCTAACGACAATTTAAAGTTAAAATGAATTTTTTATAATATTTATAAAAAATTTAAGGATTATTAAGTTCAAAATAGAATTTAATAATATCTTGGAAGATATTATAAAAATATTAGAACTAGGAAAAACTGAAGAAAAAATTAAAATCTTAGAAACGTTGCATAATACTAATGAATTAAAAATACTAGAGCAAATAATTTTAAGATTAAATGATGACAGCATTCAAGTTAGAGGAGAAGCATTTAGTGTACTTTTATTAAACCAAAATCAAATTTCAAAAATTTTAATTGATAATCTTAATTCTTCAAATAAAAATATCAGGGGCTTTACATCACTAGCATTAGCTAATCGAAATGAAAAAAGTGCAATTCCAGAAATAATAAAACTTGTAAAAGATAAACATGCAATGGTTAGATCATGTGCAATTGGAGCATTGGGGTATCTAAAGGCTAAAAAAATTACAGATATTATTTTAAAATTAATTTTAGATTCTAATTTAGAGGTACAAAAAAGTGCATTACAAGCAGCAATTCAAACAGACATAATTGTTTCAAAAGATAAAATTAAAGAAATTGAAAAAAGTACTGATCTACAAATTAAAAATTTATTATTAAAATTAAAAAAATAAGTGGACCGGAAGGGATTTGAACCCTTGATCCGATGCATGCCATGCACCTATCCTACCAGACTAGACGACCGGCCCAATAATCAGAATACTGATTGAATAATATTTCCTAAATTGGTTATTAACGTTTAGCGATTTTATTAAACAAAAAGAAAGGTAATTTACTAAAATTATCACAATATATTTAAGCTTCAATATATTTATTCAATTGTTATGGTAGTAGACAACAAAGCAACTGTCACATATGTTCAATTAATAAAAGAAGATCTTCTCATAATGAGAATTGTTCCAAATGAAGGTACAGTTCCAGATTTTCAAGCAGGTCAATTTCTTACATTAGGTTTACCAAATCCAGAGAACGAAGGTAAAATTGTTAGAAGAGCATACTCAATTGCATCTCATCCAGAAAATAAAGAGTATATTGAATTTGTAATTAGATGGGTTAGAAAACCACTTCCAGGAAGATTGACTACACAATTATTTAACATAAAAGAAGGAGATGAGATCTCATACTTGAAACCTACAGGTAGAGCATTAGCAATTAGTGAAGAACTATCAAATGGTGAAAAAGATACTAGAAGAATAATTTGTATCGGTGGCGGAACAGGATTAGCACCATTTGTGAGTTTTGCACAGCATTTCCATGATACTAATGATAAAAGAGAAATTATTGTTTTGCATGGTGCAAGTTATGTTGATGAATTAAGTTACAAAGATTTGCTAACAGGTCTTGAAGATGAAAGTGAAAAAAATGGAAGAGACAAATGGAATTTCAGATATAGAGCAGCAATCAGTAGACCACAAGAATGGTTTAACAGAAGCTGGGCTGGTCAAGTTGGTAGAGTTGAAACATTTCTAAGACCTAGAGATAGTGGTAAATCTCCGCTTGAGGAATTAATTGGAGATAAAATTACTGTAGATAATACAATATTCTATGTTTGTGGATGGCAAGGAACTATTGATGGTGTTATGGACTTTCTAAAACCTAAAGGATTCATGACTGAAAATGCTAAACGTGAAGATGGAAGCTTTGAAGTCAAATACGAGTCATACGGATAGATTTAGTAAAAAATTAATCATTGAAATATGAGAATTATTTAGAAATTATAATTGATTACAGCTCTATACCTTGCACATCTAAATCCAGTAACGAATGCTCATGTAGAGATCATTAAGGAATTGAAAAAAGATGCAGACATTGTAAAAGTAATGCCTGTAATTTTCAAGTACGATGATAGGGAAGTAAACAGTAAAAGTTTTCCATTTAATTTTGAAACTAGGAAAAAAATGCTTGAATCAATTTTTGGAGATTCAATTAAAATAACTGATGATTATGCATTTCTAGCTCCATTTAAAAAATATCTTCCACCATTGATAAGAAGAAAATCATGGAAATTAAGAAAACAAATTCTTAATGGAGTTGAAGGGGATTATTTTTCATACACTGGAGATAAGGCAGAAGGATATATGTTGAAAATGTATAGATTAAAACCAAAAATTGGTGAAAGAAAATCTTTGTCTGCAGCATCAGTTAAAGAAAAATTATATGATGCAGCATTAGAAAAAAATTCTAATTGGAAGGAAGACGTTCCAAAAGAAATAGTCAAAATTATTGAAGATGAATGGAAAACTGTAGAAAAATATTCATCTGGTGAAGATATGACTACACGAGTTGTAGGAATGAAATTTCCTAAAGAAGGTTGGTCAAAAAAATAAAAAAAATTATTAGTATTGAATCAGTAAATTAATTGAAAATAGATTAATAGAGATTGTCTAAAACTTTTGTATGAAACTTCCTTTATCAAAATATGTATGGTTTGATGGAAAATATGTCCTTACAGAGAAAGCCCAAGTGCCAATAACTACTCATGCTCTTCATTATGGAACATCAATTTTTGAAGGAATAAGGGCATATTGGAATGGAAAAAATCTTCACGTATTTAGATTAGAAGAACATGTAAAACGATTTAGAAAATCAGGTCAATTTTATAATATTTCATTAAATTTTACAGATGAACAAATTAGTAATGCAATTATTGGTATTTGCAAAAAAAATAAAATAAAAAAATCATGTTACATTAGACCATTTTATTTTGTAGGGGATTATGGAATTAGTCTCCATGTAACAGAAAAAGCACCAACCAATGTTGCAATTTTTACATTCCCATTTGGAGATCTATTTGATAAAAATGGAATTACTGCAGCAATAGTATCTTGGAGAAAATTCTCAGATAATTCTACACCTACACAAGCAAAAATGGGCGGAAATTATCTAAATTCAATTATTGCAACGCAAGAAGCAAAAAGAAATGGTGTAGATGAAGCAATTCTACTTGATCAGAATGGAAATGTAAGTGAAGCCCCAGGAGAAAACATATTCATTGTTAAAGATGGTCAATTAATTACACCGTCACTATCATCTTCAGCATTAGAAGGAATAACTAGAGATTCAATTCTGAAAATTGGAAAAGATTTGGACATAGATGTAATCGAGAGAGATTTCAAGAGAAGTGAGTTAGTTATAGCAGATGAAATTTTTCTAACAGGTACTGCTGCTGAAATTACACCAGTAATTTCAATGGATTCCAAAAAAATAGGTAATGGAAAACCAGGAGATATTACAAAAAAAATGATGCAAGAGTATTCAGACATCATAATGAATAAAAATATAGATTATTCTCATTGGTTAACGAAGGTCTACTAGATGAAAATTGTTCAAATTGGAGTTGGCGGATGGGGTAAAAACCATGCTAGAATTCTATCAGAATTAGGTGTACTTACAGCGATATGTGATGCTAATCATGAAAAAAGTAAAGAGTATGGGGAAAAATATTCTGTAAATCATTATGAATCATTAGATGAATTATTAAATTCTGAAGAATTTGATGGTGCAATTATAGTAACACCTACATCAACACATACAGAAATTGCAATGAAATTAGTGAAATCTAGAAAACACGTATTTGTAGAAAAACCAATGACATACAAATCGGAAGATGGTGAAAAACTTGTTAAACTTGCAGAAAAAAATAAAGTGATTCTTACTTGCGGATATATTGAAAGATTCAATCCAGCAGTAAAGACAGTAAAAAAAGTAGTGGATGAAAAAAAATTTGGAGATTTAGTAATGCTTGAATTTCACAGAGAGAACAGAATACCACTACATGTCAAGGATGTTGGAATTATCCATGATACTTCAGTTCATGATATTGATACTGCAAATTGGTTGTTTAATGATATGCCTCAAGTGGTTTTTGCACGTGCAGGAAAAATTAAACATGAGTATGAAGATTTTGCAAACATTATGTTAGGATATAAAAATAATAAAGTTGCAATTATTTCATCAAATTGGATTACACCAAAAAAAGTTAGAAAATTTAGTGCAGTATGTACAGAAGCAATTATTTCATCAGATTTTCTCACTCAAGAAATCATAATTGAAAAAGAGGAGGAATCCCAAACTATCAAAAATGAAAAACAAGAACCACTAATATTAGAAATTCAAAATTTCTTAGATGCCATTACGGATAAAACTAAACAAATTGTTAAATCACAAGAAGCAGTAAATGTTACAAAAATTGCCGAAGCGGCACTTTTATCTAGTCAAAAAGGAACCCCAATTTATCTGGATTTAAAATGAATAAAACAATGATGGAGATACTAGCATGTCCAATAGACAAGAATTATCCCCTAGAATTATTTGAAATTAAGGAAAAAGATGGGGTGATAATTGAGGGTGCAATATTTTGTTCAAAATGTTCTAGATTTTATCCAATTATGGAGGAAATTCCAATAATGTTACCTGATGATCTTAGAGACAAAAAACATGAAATTGAGTTTTTAAAAAATAATGAAGACAAATTACCTGAAAAAATCATTACAAAAGCAAATCCATGGCATTTGTAAGGTAATGATTACAAATTTTATTTCTGAAAAAGCAATAATTGGGAAAAATGTCCAAATCTGGCATTTTGCATATGTAGGAGATAATGTTGAAATTGGAGATAATGTAAAAATTGGATCCCTTGCACATATTGATTATGATGTAAAAATTGGAGATAATACAAAAATTGAAGGGCAAGCATATATTCCACCATTATCTAGAATTGGAAAAAATGTGTTCATTGGTCCAGCAGCTGTTTTAACAAATGATCCATTTCCAATGTGTAATAAAATGGCAGGAGTTACAATTGAAGATAATGCAATAATTGGTGCACGTGCAGTTATTAAAGCAGGTATTACAATTGGGAAAAATAGTGTAGTTGCAATGGGTGCAATTGTAACAAGAGATGTTGATGAAAATATGGTTGTTGCAGGGTCACCAGCTTTTCTAAGATATAGTAGAGAAGAATATGATAAAAAAAGAAAAAAATGGATAGAGAGTTAAAATTTTAATTCTTTTTTAAAAATCCAATTTTTTAATGCAGATAAAATTAAAATCCAAATTACAACTAAAATGATTGCAATAGTTCCTTGAATCACAGAACCAAAAAATGAGTTAAATTCGCCATATTGACTAATTGAGATTGGGCCCAAAACAAGGATAACAATTGCACCACCAATAATTATCAAAATCCACATTGCAAACAAAAAACCATAGAGAGTGTATTTCAAACGAAAATATCCATAAAAAATGCAGTAATAATTCCTAATATTCCTGAAAATATTGCCAGTTTGAAAATTTCTAATCCAACTTGTTTTTCAGATAATGGTCCATTGGTAAGAATTAATCTCACTAAAGTTACAGGTGCAGTCTGATCTTTAGTTGCCTTAAGTTTAAAATCATCAGTGTGTTCTACAGGTTTTCCTTTGATTTGTCGATGTTCAACTATTCGTTTAACACTGGATAGGAACAAAAATGAGTTAATTATAGCAGGTAGTAGGATAATTGCTGCAATAATTTCTACACCTCCAACAATTGCAATTGCACCATACATGGCACCAAATGCTAATGCTCCTGAATCTCCAGGAAAAATCTTACTGGGTATCTTGTGATATTTATAAAATGCCAATGAAACAAATCCCAAGGGTAAACTAATAACTGCAATTTCATAGTTTTGTAAAATAAACAAACAAATTGATAGTGTAAAACTTGCAATAACCATAAATCCACTAGCAACACCATTTAAAACATCAATAGAATTGATGGTATTTCCAGTTATAGGAATCATAAAAATTATTAATCCAAAATAAAGTAATGGGATTTGCACATCTCCAAATAGTGGAAAAGTAAGATCCGAATCATAAGCACCGATAAAAATAATTGGAAGTGCTGCAATTGCAAGCATTACAGGTTTAAACCAACCACCCATAGTTTTTCTATCATCAACATATCCAATAAAAAATGCTAGTGTAGTTGTAATTATTATTGCAAGGATTTCATTTAGTTGTAAAAATACATAGAAAATAAGTTCTGAAATAATAATTCCTAGGATTATAGATAATCCACCAGGTCTTGCAATCATTACATTTCCTTTTTTATTTACATCTTTTACTACAAAATTTTTTTTTTCTAAAATTTTGATTAGTGGAGGAGTGATAAAAAATACAATAAAAAATGCAAGTAAACAAGAAATTATTGTAGGAATAATTAATTCAATCAATATCTAACTTTCTTTAATTCAGCTTTTATGTTATTTGCAACGGTTGAACCGATTTTATTAATTTCTCCCAATTTATGAGTAGGAATTTTTGTCAAATCATCTAAATTTTTTATGTTATGCTTAAACAATACACGTGCCCTAACTCTTCCAATTCCTTTTACACGTACTAAATCTAGCAATTCCTCTCGAATTCCATAAACTACTCTTTTTCTTAAATCATCAAATTCTTCAAGTAAATCAGGTCTTTCAATATGCTTAGCAATCTCTCTTAAACAATAAGATAGCCAATTGGCATTTTCTACCATTCTATGCATGTCTCCAGCCTCAATTCCAAGAGTATCAGATAGAGAAAGTTCACTAGATTCAGTAATCCACATTTGTAAAGCCAAAAGACTTCTAGAGCAATCATATTCCGAAATAGGTTCAATTAATTCTGAAGAATGATTTTCAATCATAAGACTAGTTGATTCATAGTCTTTGTTTCGAAGTGAGAATTTAGGAAAAAATTCTTCGCAATTTATCATTAAATGTAAAAATCCAAAAGTATGTTTCCGTTGATTAGATACATTATCTATTGCATCTCTAAAATATGTTGCAGTAAGTGGATCAATGTAAAGCATTGAGGTCTTTTTTCCAAATGCAGTTCCAGCATATCTGTCACCTTTTTTAATTATCAATTGTTGTGAAGAAAGAAAACGTAAAGAAATGTTAATTGCAAAACTCAGTGTAGCTTTTGAAGATTGTAATCCACCCAATGTTTGTAAAAAGAATTTGAGAAGGTCTTCTTTTTTTATTCCAGGATTAATAACAATTACACTTAGAATATGTGTTCTAAGAGATTTATCCTCAGTAATTTTTGAAACTATAGGTTCAGGTTCACCATGAATATAATATTCAGTTAAATCTTCAGTGTTACCATTTCCAACAATAATGGATTCACCATAATCATCGTATTGTGGCCTTCCAGCTCTACCACAAAGTTGTTTATATTCTAAAATACTAATCGGTCTATTTGCACCAATTTTTGCATTGTATCTATTAATATTTGAAATTACAACTCTTCTTGCTGGAAGATTGACACCAGCAGCCAAGGTTGGGGTTGAGGATAATAATTTGATATTACCATTACGAAATTCTTTTTCTACAATTTCTCTACATTTTTGATTCAACCCTGCATGATGAAATGCAACTCCTTTTTTTACAAGAACTGCCAAAGTTTTTACAATTTCCGTGTGTTCATTTTCTGCAAGGATTTGTTTTGATGTTTTTTCTAATACTGTTAATTCTTTTTTTTGTAAAAATTGTGAAATAATATCAGATGCTTTTGTTGCAAGTGATTTTGAACTTACCCTAGTTGCTGCAAAAACTAGAGATTGACCACCTTCTTGAACACATTGTACGCCTAAATCAATTGGAATTCCCCTCAAACTAGGTTTAACCTCAAATGTTTTACCATCACTCATTGTAACTTGTCCTCCATCACATACTCCTTCAGATAATGGAACTGGCCTCCAATCATTTTTTACTAATTTGCAATCAAGCCATTTTGCAATTTCATCAGAATTAGTTATGGTTGCACTAAGACCAACAATTTGAGGTTTAGTATCTAATAATTTTAAATGAGTTAAAATCATTTCAAGAGTTGGTCCTCTACTTTCATCTCCAATGAGATGAACTTCATCAGATATCACTAGACCAATTTCTTCAACCCATTCAGCACCATGTCTAATTATAGAATCCATTTTTTCATTTGTTAAAATTAATACATTACTATTTTCTAAATTTTTTTCAATATGTTCAAAATCTCCAGTAGAAATACCAATTTTAATTTTTTTTCCAATTGAAATTTTTTCTAATTTTTTAAACTCTGTAAATTTTTCAGCAGCTAATGCACGTAATGGACTAAGATAAACTACCTTTCCATTATTTTTTGAAAGGTAACTAAGCATTGCAAGCATTGCAATCAAAGTTTTTCCACTAGCAGTAGGTGCAGAAACTAAAATGCTTTTTCCATCCAATAATCCAAACTTAACACTATCAGCTTGTGGCGGATATAATTTTTCATACCCTTGTGATTTTAAAAAATTAATTGCAGAGTCTGGAAGTGCTAGCGTATCTATTTTCATACTCGATTATAATGACCAGGTTTTGATTCATAAATAGATGCTTCTCTAAGCATTCGTCTAATGTAATTTCTTGCTTCCTCCTCACTAAATTTTTCACTTTTTTCAAGTTCTTGTACAAATGCTCTTTCCTCAACTGGAACTTTATTGTCACCTTCAAGACTTTTTAGTATGTCCATGAATAATTGCATTTTTGAAACCTCACTTCTAGGCCTTCCTTGTAAAACACCAAGATCAACTTTACCAGTATTGACATCAACACCCGCATCTTGAAGCATGCTTTGAATTAGAAATATTGCACGGTTAGCATCTTCCTCTTCAACCTTATCTTTCATGAGTAATCTAGCCCTGGCTGTTGAAAGTCGAATAATTCCTTCCAATTGTCTTGGAGTTACAGTAATCATTTCTTCAGATTCCACATTTCTCATCTGTAAATAATAATCAAGAATTTTTGCTTCAGCTTCTTTTGTTAATTCAGGCGTACCACGTTTTGCATATGAAAGATATTTTGTCAACAAATCAACTTCAATTACAGATTTTTTATCAGTTCCAGAGCTAGTATTTCTTCGAATGATATGCGTTGCAATTTTTGTATCTTTTTCTTTACTAGGAATATCCCTAACAACAAAAATCAAATCAAATCTTGTTAATAGTGGAATAGGTAAATTTACATTTTCTGTAATATTTTTGAATGGATCATATTTTCCATACATAGGGTTTGCTGCAGCCAAAATGGATGTCCTAGCATTTAATGTAGCTACAATTCCACCTTTTGCAATACTTGCAGATTGTTGTTCCATAACTTCGTGTAGTGCACTTCTATCTTCAGGTTTCATTTTATCAAATTCATCTATGCTAACTAAACCTTGATCGCCAAGTACAACTGCTCCTGCTTCCAACATCATAATTCCAGATTTGTCACGAACTACAGCAGCTGTAAGTCCTGCAGCTGTTGAACCTCTACCAGAAGTATACAAACCTCGTGGTGCAATTCTTGCACAAAATTTTAACATTTCACTTTTTGCAGTACCAGGATCTCCAACTAAAAATACATTAATGTCACCTCTGATTTTACTACCATCACCCAAGATTCTTTGATTAGAACCGACAATAAGTAAGAGAATAGCTTCTTTGATTAAGGATTGACCTTGTATGTGTGGAGCAAATGAATCTATCAATCTTTGATAAACATCAGAACTTTGACTAAGAGATTTAATTCGTTTTTCATCTTCTGGAGAAATTTCTTCTCTACCAATTTTTCTATCAGTTTTAGAACCACGGCCACTTAAAAATTCAATATTATTACCTTCAATTCTTAATCTATACAATCCACTATGACCTCTTTGAACGCCGGCAACAGACTCTTGTTCTACTCTTACTACACCTGTAAGAATAATTCTGTCCCCAGGTCTTGAATTATCAACTAAATCCTGCCTAATTGTGACATCAACATAGTGAGGCAATTGTCCTGGAGGTAAATCTTCAGGGAGTTCTTGTAATCTAAGAATTTGAAAATCAATAAACTTACTTGCTTCTGGTTTTAATTCAAAATCTCTTTGTTTACAACTAGGATTATCACAAATTACAGGTATTTTTGCATCCATTCCTTTTAGTTGAATTATTTTTGTAACATGCTCATCAGGACAAGTAAAAACTAATTCTTTTGCAAGTGGTTTTACTTCTGAGGCTCTAACAACCATTCCTGAAACACTGGTGATATTTCCAATTGTTTCAGCATTAATTTGTCTTAAACTTCGCTCTAATGGAAAATTAGCTATTCTTACACGAACTTCTTCCTTAATTTTTTCTGCATAACTGGGAAATCTTGTTTGTAATGCTTCTTTAATTGCTCTTCCAAAAGCATCAAAAATTCTATCAGGG
>Ga0209816_1002643_pt1 | contig 12579 bp, 8 predicted proteins | sample CoawatmetaG01DNA_FD_187509 | JGI IMG/M metagenome (GOLD analysis project Ga0209816, IMG submission 187509) | Marine microbial communities from the West Antarctic Peninsula - Coastal water metaG017-DNA (SPAdes) (version 2) | ecosystem: Environmental > Aquatic > Marine > Coastal ... | reverse complement strand
GACATGTACAGCGCCTTTGCAGCACCGAGCTGTGGGTCATTATTGACGGAAAGCTCATATACTTCGGTTAGATCTGATGCCGTAGCATGCATCCCAAAGAAGGATAAGCAACTAAGCCCTAATATTTTCGCGACTTTCGAATTCATAAAAGATCCTAACATTACGTAATCGTCAGCAAGGATACTGATAGAGCGGGCTACATACCAGTTTCCTGCGACGATTCGTGATGTTTATACGGTTGATAACAGTGGCATATCTTTATTTTAAACTAATTGTGCCTATGGGTTAACACAGATATGCCCAATAGCATGGGTAAGGTGCCTGTGGCAGCTTCGACCTTTAAACCACCTTCACCTGCTACTTTGACGTTGTAGCGGATTGAAAGGTTTAGTCAGCATAGATCGCGGGCTTAGGGAATTCGCCAAGTTTTGCCTCCAACCATGATGCGACCGCCAGACAATGATCCTCGCGGAACGGTTTGGCGAGGATCTGGATGCCAATCGGCATGCCGTTTTGGTCCGACCCGCCGCGAATGACGACGCCGGGCCAGCCCGTCAGGTTGTAAGCGATGGTATAGGTATAGGCCATATTGTCTTCTTCCTCACCCAGAGGCAGTGCCGTTTTGGCGTTAACCGGGCAAATCAATATGTCGTAATCCTCGAAGTAGCCGAGCATGGAGCTGCGATAGTTGTCCCAAAGACTGATGACCTGAGCAAATTCCCTTTGGTCTAGTGGTAAGCCGGGTGCAGCCAGATTGGCCTTGATTCGCGGCGAAGCCTCGGTGGTGTGGCAGTCTTGCAATAGACCTTCAACCATCTCACCGCCGTCAGCGGCGAAGACCCGGCCTGCAATGAAGTTCGTCATTTCGAGTCCGGCTGGACGTGCATCAGTGATAGTCTGGCCAGAATCCCGTAGCAGCGAAATGGCATTTTCTATTGTGTCGATAATGTCTTGGGTAGGCGTCTTAATGCCGTTATCGGTGTGGTAGCCAATGCGTAGTTTAGAGACATCAACGTCATCAGGGTCGTGTAACTGTGCGTCGACCGCGTAGGGATCAATCTGGTCTGGTCCTGAAATAATTTTCAGCAGGTAGCTAAGATCAGACACATACCTGGCCATCGGACCCGGTTGAGTCAATGGTGCAATAAGGCCTGAGCTTGGCAATGCGTTGCCGGTACAAGGCACGCGACCGGTTGTCGGTTTAATCCCTACGATGCCGCTAAAGTGGCTGGGCAGACGAATACTGCCGCCTGTGTCGGTGCCGATATCAAAAATCGAGGCGCCGGCGGCGATGATGGCTGCCGCACCACCGCTGCTACCACCAGGTGTACGGGTAAGATCGAAGGGGTTTTTTGTTTGACCATAAACTAGATTGTCGGTCTGAAACCACAGGGTGAATTCCGGTGTGTTGGTTTTTCCCAGTATGATACCGCCGGCGCCTCGCAGGCGCGCGACGCAGGTTGCATCGGGACCCGGGCGGTAATCCTTGCGTCCCATCGTACCCCAAGTGGTAATCATCTCGCCTGTATCAAGGCTGTCCTTAATGGTCATGGGGATGCCGTGAAGCGGTCCGTGCAGATTACCTTGGTCAAGATCCGTGTCTGCTTTTTCTGCCAGCTTAATGGCATGCTCAGCATTGGAGAGGACCACCGCATTAAGTTGACCGTTTACTTTTTCGATACGGTCAAGAAAACCGCGCACCAGGTCAACAGACTTAATCTCCTTTTGCCGCACAGCATTGGCTATTTCTGTAAGGGTTTTGTCAAAAATTTCCATCAATTTTTCCTTTCGCAATACGCAGTATGACTAGAGCCAGAATGAGCTTAGCTTGTGTAGATCATAACCGTTGAAGGGTGGGCTTGCACATGACGAGGATAGGAGGGATGTTGCGGAAAATAATGATATTGCAATCATCGATGTCGAAACAGATATCGATGATTGCAATCGTCGGCCTGCTGACTAAACAGCCTTGCTGATACTCAGCGATAAACGGTGTTCATCAATCTCAAAGCTCAAAGACTGGGCTACGTCAGATTCTATGAGATCCGTCGTTAGCGTTTCGCTCATCACATATTCGCGATTGTCCTGGATCGCTTTTAAAAGCGCTTCACTGGCGTGAATAGTCAATTGAATTCTATCAACGACATTGAAACCTTCTTCACGACGAGATTTCTGAATTCGATTTACCACTTCACGCGCCAGCCCCTCTGAGAGCAATTGCTCGTTCAAAGTGCAGTCCATATCGATTGAGATAAATCGATTCGAAACGGCGTTGGTACCTTCCATCGCTTCACGGAAAATGAGAATGTCATCGACACTAAACGTTTCGCCATCCAACGCAATACTGCCTGAGTCTTGCAACGCTTCAATGGCCTCTGAGGTTAGTGACTCAATGGCGGATTTGTAAGCTTTAAATTGTTTGCCAAGCCTTTTACCCAGTACCGGTGAATTAGGTTTAGCGAAGAGATTGATGAATTGAGATTCATCCGTTGAGTATTCTACCTTTTTAACGTTCAACTCCGTCTCGATATAGTCCTCTAGTCGGGCAATCTCCTCAAGCATCTCAGTATCCTTGTGGATCACAGTAAGTGAAGACAAGGGGTACTTGGTTCTGATTTTTTCATTGTTGCGTTTCTGTCTGCCCAGCAAAATGATGTTTTGCATGCGGGTAACAGCCTGTTCCAATTCGGGCTGGATAAGCTTCTCATCTGCAACGGGGTAGCTGCAGAGATGGACAGATTCAGGTTGCTCTGAGCTGAAGACTTTCATTTCTTGATGTAATGCTTCGGCCAGGAACGGCGTAAAGGGCGCCATGCTTAAATTCAACTCATTGATGACCGTATAGAGAGTCTGATAAGCAGCCTCTTTATCAGCGTTCATTGCTTCCTGCCAGAAGCGGCTCCGATTGAGACGAATATACCAATTGGTTAGATCTTCAATGAAGTCGAACAATGCGGGCACGACATTGTAAAGCCGGTAGCTCTCCATTTCGTCGGCAATGTTGGATTTCAATGTCTGCAGCCTCGAAAGCATCCACTGATCCATGATGTTGCTCGACGCGACAGGTATAGCTGCAGGCTTCCAATTGTCGATTTGTGTATAGTTTTTAAGACGCTTTGACATTTTTTTGCCGTCTTCCGCCATAACAATGCCGTTCACAATGACGTTTTTAAATGGGTTGGTATCGAATAGCGCAGTACCAAGTACGATCAGGGTGTAGAACCAGCCGCGGGTCTGGTCTAGTCCTTCGGCGATAAACTCAGCGGGGAAACCTTTGTCGAACACGTCTTGGTTTTCAAAGGGGTAATGTAACTGTGCATAGGGCATTGAACCGGATTCAAACCAGCAGTCCAACACTTCTTCGATACGATGATAGGTGCCTGGCTCGCCGTCGATTTGGAAACTTAGTTGGTCAACGTTCTCGCGATGGAGATCATCAACTTCAACACCGCTGAGTTGTTTGAGTTCCTCTATGGAGCCTATGCAGATGCGATTGTCTGTTTCATCATTGATCCAGATCGGCAGAGGTGTACCCCAATAACGATTTCTCGAGATGGCCCAATCGATTGAGCCTTCAAGCCACTTACCCATACGTCCCGTTTTGATATGTTCAGGTACCCAATTGATGTTGTCGTTAGATGCTTGCAGTCTATCTCGCATAGATTCGACGCTGACATACCAAGAATCGATGGTGCGATAGATAATCGGCGTGTCAGAACGCGGACAGAAAGGATAGCTGTGCATATAGGTCTCATGTTTGAACAGAGCGCCTGTATCTTTAAGATGTTTGATGATCTCTTTGTCTGCTTCTTTGACACCTAACCCGACAAAGTCTTTGACCTCCGCCGTGAACTTGCCGCTCATATCAACAGGGCAAACGAGAGCGGTGATGCCGGCGGCCTTCAAGACCCGGTTGTCATCCTCTCCAAATGCCGGCGCTTGATGCACGACACCGGTACCACTATCTGTTGTGACATAGTCATCGGCGAGAATCTGAAAAGCGCCCTCGGCCCGCAGGTCTTCAAAATAATCAAACAAGGGTGCGTAGGTCCGACCGACCATTTCTGAACCTTTCACCTCGGCGAGCACTTCAAATGTTCGACCTTTACCGACTTCTTCAAATCGTGCTTTTGCCAGATAGATTGTCTGGCCTAGTTCTTCATCGCGTACCTTTACGTAATCAATATCGGCGCCAACGCAAAGCGCGAGATTGGACGGTAGAGTCCAGGGTGTCGTAGTCCAGGCCGCGACATAAGCATCTTCGTCGTCAAGTTTGAAGAGAACAGTCACTGCAGGGTCTTGGACATCCTGGTAATTAGATGTCGCTTCAAAATTTGATAGCACTGTGCCAAGTGCGGTCGAGAAAGGTACAACTTTCACACCACGGTAGATAAGTCCCTTTTCCCAGAGCTGCTTTACAACCCACCAAACGGATTCCATGTACCAAGGGTCCATGGTCTTGTAATCATTTTCAAAATCGACCCATCGCCCGATTCGCGAAATGGTTTTCTCCCATTGCGAGGTGTAGCGTTGAACAATACTGCGGCATTCATCGTTGTAGCCCTTAATGCCGAGTTTCTCGACGGCCTCTTGAGACGACATGCCGAGTGACTTGTCTATCTCATGTTCAATGGGAAGACCATGACAGTCCCATCCAAAGCGGCGCTGCACATGAAATCCTTTCATTGTGAAGTACCGAGGTACCGCGTCTTTTAGAATTGAGCCAACGAGGTGTCCGTGGTGAGGTAGACCTGTCGCGAAGGGAGGCCCGTCATAGAAAATATAGGGCTCTGCGTCACGGGTCTGGTCAAGGGATTGCTGAAATACCTTGTTCTCTTGCCAATAGGAGAGAATCTTGTGTTCTCCAGCAACGAATGAAAAATCCTCAGCTGTTGGATTCGATTTAGTACTCACTGTTTGTCACCCTGCTTGATTGAACATACTAGACATCGGTCTAGGGTCTTAAGATCTATGCGCTTGAGATCGACGGTCTGAACTCAATTACGATTAACACTGCAAAAAAAAACCCGCCTTTTGGCGGGTTTTTCGAATTCTTTAGCTATTTTTGTTAAAAATACGTCACAAGAATCAACCCACCGCGAAGTGTCGGATGCAAATTATAATAATGGGAATAATGATTCTTCTGCGCATCTGTGCAGGATCGAGCAATTCAGTGAAATTGTCAAGAAACCCTCGCCTGCGACCATAATTTGTGACGTGGCGCTCCTCACTCTCTGTCTTGCTGAACTTGGGTCACGCTCCCCCTGGAATTGATTTTTTGAATGATCGTCGCTAATAGCTTCTCTATGTGGAATACGTGATACCAATCAGGCGTATCCGTGTGTTGCACGGTGCTTGTGCCGACAAAATCAAATTTCCAACCTTCCTTAATAGAACGCTCTTTGAGTTCCGACATTCGCGCCCAAGCAGGCCCCGACATTATCGGGTGCGTGCAGGCAACGACGATATCCTTAGCGCCACGTTCTTTTAACTCACTGATTGCCGCAACAACTGATCCGCCTGAGTCAACGATATCGTCAACCAATAAAACGTTCTGACCAGAAACATCACCGATTAACGTTGATCGAAACACCTGATTGGGTTTTGAATAATCACGTTCTTTTGATAGCGCTGCAAGATCTGCCGATAGCTCTTCCGCATAGGCGCGAGCACGCTCAAGATAGCCAACATCCGGTGATACGACCACATCACAGGTGATTTTCTCTTTCTGCAGCCACTCGACCAGGTGTCTCGTCAGAAATACATTCTCCAAGTGGGCCAGAGACGGGTTAAACATTCCAGCGATCGCATCATTGTGAATTTCGACAGAGACAACTCGGTTTGCACCTGCACTTTGTAGCATGCGTGCAAATAGACCTGCGGTGATACCCTCTCGGGTTCTGCCTTTACGTTTGTCCTGCCTAGCTCCCGGGTAGTAGGGCGTGATCGCGGTTATATATTGCGCATCGGACAGTGCGGCGGCTTCGATTGCGTGTAATAGCATGATGAATCTATCGTAAACCGATAGGTCGTCAACGCCGCCGACGGGGGATTGAAAAATATAAACGTCATGGCCTCTGACATTGGACTTAATTTCCATCTTTCCTTCGCCACAGGCAAACCAGGTTTCATTGGTTGGAATGAGGTCCATTTGCATATGTTTGGCCACTTCTTCTGCGAAGGGGCGTCCTGACTCGCAAGTCATGAGTGCGATTGGTGCTCTTGGATTCGTTATCATTATTATATGTCACTCCAATCGGGCATAAGGGTAGCTAGTGTTTCAATTAGCAAGTTGTGTTCATGAGTTAGTACTTTTTTTGCCAACGATAAGGCTGTGTCATTGGGTTCAACGGCGACAACTTGCTGGGCGATGATGGGACCTGTGTCATATTCTTTGTCGACCCAGTGAATCGTGATGCCTGTTTGTAAATCGCCGGATTGAATCACAGACTCGTGTACCTTCATGCCGAACATCCCTTTACCACCATGTTTAGGCAGCAACGACGGATGTACATTGATAATCTTGCGCTCATAGGCTTTTAGGGTTTTTGGTCCGAGTTTTTTCATATACCCGGCGGTAATGACCAAATCGACTTCGTGTGCTTGCAGGGCATCAAGCATAGCGCTGTCTATCGCTGTTGAACTGCAATGGGTTTGGCTCGAAAGGTGTAATGTCGCTATTCCTGATCGGTTTGCACGAGCAAGTGCTTCAGACTTTGAATTGTTTGATATCGCCAGAACCGGCGTAGCGTTCACCTTGCCAGACTGGCATGCATCAATGATGGCTTGAAAATTGGTGCCTCGGTGGGAAGCGAGTATACCGAGTCGTTTCATATCTTGATGATGCGATTCATGACTTAAAGCTTTGGTCGAAGTGACGGCGCGAGTGTAGCAAGAAATTGGTGACAGCTCTATGATGTATAGGTTTCTCTGAGAATATTTTTTTGCACCTTGCCCATCGTGTTCCTTGGTAGCGAATCGACGAAGTGAACCTGCTTCGGGACTTTGAAACCGGCGATTGTCGCCTTCATCTCGGTAATGATTTGTGTTTCTGTGAGTTGACCTTGTTTGGTCAGATAGGGGTCGCGAACAATCACGGCGACAACCGCTTCACCAAAATCTGCGTGTGGAACACCGATTACCGCCGATTCAGTGACGCCATTTAACCTGTCTAGGATTGATTCAATCTCTTTTGGGTAAACGTTTAGACCTCCCGAGATAATCATGTCTTTGTCGCGTCCGATGATTGAAATGTAACCGTCTTCATCGAGACTGGCGATATCGCCGGTCTTAAAAAAACCGTCTTCGGTGAATTCCTCTGCTGTTTTGTCTGGCATTTGCCAGTAGCCCTTGAATACATTGGCGCCTTTTACATACAAAGTGCCGGCCTGGCCGTTTGAGACCTGTTGACCTGAATCATCACAAATCTTTGTCTCGACGCCGGCGAGTGCCGGTCCGACAGTGCCGGGTTTTCTTTTGCCTGACAGAGGGTTGGATGTGTTCATGCCGGTTTCAGTCATACCGTATCGTTCGACAATGGTTTGCCCTGTACGTTGCTCGAAATCTTGAAATGTTTGGGCTAGTAAAGGTGCTGAGCCGGACGTGAATAATCGCATATTGGCACAAATATCGCCGTTCAGGCCTTCATGGGCGAGCAGTCTTACGTAGTTGGTCGGCACGCCCATATAAACTGATGACTTTGGCAACCAATTAACCACCTGTTCAGGATCAAACTTCGTCATAAAATTCATTTCACTGCCATTGAAAACGACGAGGTGCGTCGCGACGAATAATCCATGTATGTGGAATGTAGGCAGGGCGTGAAGTAGCACATCGTTGGATTGCCAGCCCCAAGCTGTGCTCAATGTCGCCGCATTGGCGAGCAAGTTGCCATGGGTAATCATTGCGCCTTTAGGGTTGCCCGTCGTACCTGACGTGTAGAGTATTACCGCGATGTCTGATGCATCGCAGGCCTCATTTTCGAAGAAGGTGTCTTCAAAGTCTCCATAGTCTGTATCTTCGGCACCACCTGTCTCAAAATCTGCATGGCCGAAGCTGTCTGCCAATGCATTGTCATCTAGAAAATTTCCCTCACCATCCAACGTGCCAATTTTACAACGCGCGTGGTTTTCAAAAATGGCGCGTCGCGACGGATCACACAGAGCGAAGGAGGGTGATGCGTTGGCGATAAAATATTCAATCTCATGCTCTAGGTAGGCGGTATTAAGGGGGATGTAAATAAACCCCGCGCGCATGCAAGCGAAATACCAAAACAGATTCTGTGGACTTTTTTCAACTTGGACAATTACTCTATCGCCTTTGCGAATCCCAAGCTGGGTGAGATAATTTGCGATTCGGCCACTTTGGTGGTGCAAGTCAGCGTAACTATAAGATCGTCCATTAGGTAGATTTAGAAAGGGATTAGAATTGCTGAAATTTTGCTGGCATCGGCTATAGAAATTTGAATCGGTCATTTAAGCGCAGGCACGGATGAGTTCGAGGACATTACCTTGCCTTAATTGTTTTCAGCATTCCAGTCTCGCTAATGGACATTTTTTTTATGGTGCTGAGCTGCGTTTTGGGTCCAACAAAATCCTAATCCAATTTTTATTGATCGGCGTAGAAATAGCGCTAACACAAGCGGGGTATTGAGTAAGAATATCAAGCAAGTGCAATCGTTCTGGCGGGTTCGATGTTAGAATCAGATATAATCACTTGCTGGCATCTCCTGGGTACTTTTGAACGCAGGATGAGCGCTCACTTTAACGAAAACCTTCGTGCCGCAATCCAGTATTGAGATACTTTCATATCCGCAGACGCGCATTGGCGTAATGGCAGATTTAAGAAAAATTTAAGAAAGATTAAAGACAACGCGGTGACAAAGTTTCACAGGCGTGTCTCAAAAAACGGAGTCTTTATGTTCGAGCGAAAGAGAGTCTTTATAGCCACTTTGGCACTGGTTTTCACATTGAGTGGTTTGACGACGAGCCCTACAGCGCTGGGTAGTTCTGAGGCAGAGAGTGCTGATACAACGATGCCTGATCCAGATAGTTTAGTGCCGGTTAGTTCGATGGTCGCCGATCAAACAGCCGATCAAACAGCCGCTAAAACGATCGAGATTACGCGTGCTTGGTCTAGAGCCACGCCGCCGGGGTCGCCAATGGGCGCTGTATATATGGATTTTCGCAATCACTCACTGGAAGAAATCAGCATTGATGATATTTCGACTGATGTGGCGGAACTCAGCGAAGTCCACCAGAGCATCGAAGTTAATGGCGTCATGCGGATGAGTGAGGTTACACCTTTCTTGTTGCCGAAGAATCGCACAGTGTCGCTTCAGCCCGGAGGTAAACACGTGATGTTGATGCGATTGAAGCAATCGCTTCAGGCAGGGACGGTGTTTACGTTAACGGTCACGGACAGTTTGGGGATTGTTCATGAGGTGCCCGTTAAAGTCGGTGGATATGGGCAGATGTCATATCCTAAGTGATGTGTGAGGGCGTTCTATGTCATACAAGGCTCTTGCGCAGTCCAAACAAGCCCAGATAAGCGCAGGCCAGTTGCGATAGAGGGAACTGGCGCATAGAAACCGCCAATTATAATGGCAGCGTCCGCCAACCCACTAACCCACCGGCCAACTTGGTAACAATCGTAAGAAAGACTTTACCCGTGAGGCTTGATTGAAATAACCTTAATAGTGCTGCTTTTATCTTGAGGAGAACGATGTGCAAGAGATGTCCTGGGGAACACTTGCGGCTGATGCCGCTGAGATTGCTGCGTTTGGTAAAGCACGAATTGACGGCAAGGTTTCTTATTTAGCAACCGTAAGACGGTCAGGTAACCCCCGTATACATCCAGTTACCGCTATTGTTGGCGATGATCGCTGTTTTATTTTTGCCGAACCGGCTTCATCAAAAATCAAAGATCTTGAAAATAACAATGCGTTTAGTCTTCATTGTGGCATGTCGGACAGCTCTGGTAGCAGTGGTGAATTTCAATTGGTCGGCCGGCTAAGGCGAATCGATGATGAACAGTTGCGAGCTGAGGCTGAAAAGATTTGCAGCTATCGCCCCTCGAGTAACTATCACCTTTACGAGATGTGCTTGTCCGAGGCCATAGCAACCACCTATAGAGGCGGCAGAGCGGTTAGGAACAAATGGTCATGTTCATCGAGTGAGTAACCTATTGTGTACTGTTTTTTTGACTTCTTTTGAGTAACGATTGTCGTACTAACATGAGTGTCTTATGGTCCATAGGACTATTTCGGAGTAGCGTCTGATGGGTTTCTTTTAACGATAATTGCCCCGTAACAATAACCTCGGTCACCGTTGCTTCAATCGATTCTGCCAACTGCCAGGCTTCGAAGTTTTTCCCCGGGTGTTTAAGTATCGAAATTATTTCCGCTTCTATAAAAGCCTCACGGTAGGGCAGTTGACTCGACATGAATAGCTCGGCCTCCTCAACACTCCATTGACCTGTATGCAGTTGCAAATCGACTAGTGCTTTGGTGAGGAAACGTTTATATCTGACCCGATGTCCGATGCGTGAAAGGTCTTCAACATAAAATGACGGATTAGCAATCGGTAGTGTTTGGCTGTATTGATTCCAGGCCAACGTAAATGCATCAGCCATAGGGCTTTGTCCCGTATGAAGGTCAGTCCATGGGGCTAACATGTGTGCACCGGGTACGACGAATTGATAGGCCAGGCTTTCATATTCAAAATCGGGTAATGCCGTCATTGTTTCGAGGTCGAACGCGACTTGTCCATTTTCGTAGTGAATCATATCCGAACTGAGTTGGTCGGCAGCGACTAACAAAACCTCATCACTTGGCCGTCTGTAAAACCAGGTGGTAAGTTCAAACTCGATGTCTGCAACGTACAAGGTCAAAAGGTTTAGCGCCATTTGTTTAGGTTTTGGTTTATCGGCTAATAAATAAGCTGGGTCAGCGTAAAGTGTTTTTATATTGATGTTAGGCGCGAGTTCGACGATCGATTCATCGATGTCGGCCAAGCTGAGTTTAAGTTGATTAACGCGCTCTCTATTTAAGCTGGCATCAACGGCGCCAAAAGAACCCGTAAGCAGAAGAGGCTTTTCTATATTTGATTGTGAGTCCAAGGACTCAAGAAAACTTAGGAATGCTTTAAATGCGGGTTGAATAAGTTTATGGAACCGACCTGTGAAGGCCTCAAAACGCTGCTGCTTCTGTTGATCTGTGATGGATGCGTATAAGAGTTGTTGTTGAAAGCGCAACAGGTAGGGATTGTCTTTATTCGGACTTCTACTCGTCGATCTAACAACTGCTTTTAATCGACTCTTTGAATCGGTCAGGAGTAGTTCGGGATATAACTGGCCGGCGGCATATTGCGCTGTGATGCGTAATTGCAGATCAACCAGTTTGCTCTTAGTTGACAAAAGATAGTCTTCTTCAGCGGCTAAGTCCCGTTCTGATAGAGGTTCAAAGATGAGCTTTGGCCAAAGAGCATCCAATTCATTGAGATGGTTCAGTTCCGCCCAATGGCTCGCAACTCTTTGCCGTGATGCTTGCAAGGCCGCTAACTGGCGTGTCCTATTCCGATTTTTTTCCCTGAGAAGTTTTTGGTCGAGGCGTTGTAGCTGTTCATTTGCGATCGTCAGGTGAACAGCATTTTGTTGCAGAGCATCTCTAGTCAGGAATTCACTCCTTGCATGGCGCTGATCGGTACGAGACATCAAGTAGTTATCGATAACCTTGTCGGCGATTTTGTTTTCGAATTGCCTCTTCATTAAGGCTGAGTTTGGCGCTGCTTGTTTTTTTTGATTTGCCGGTGATGTGTTTGACTCAGATTGACTGGCTGCACTGGTGCTCTTTTCTGTTTTTTCGGTTGAGTTCAAGTAGGGAATTTTGAGGCTGCAGCTGCTTATTAAGCTGACCAGTGTCACAAGGGCTATGCCTCGCAATATTAAATAGGTGTTGTTGTAGGATTTTGTACTCGTTGTTGCAATGAGCTTCAGGCAATTTATTGAGGTGCCGGGACACTTGTTTTGAGCGATCACTGTAGAGACGATCAATTGAGAAGAGACGTACAAATACTGTCGGCCAATTTAGTCAGCGGTGAAGCTTGGCTAGTTGCCGATTCAAGAGCGGCCAGGGCATTTTTTATAAACTGCTCATCCTGCATTGATGATAGGTTGATTAGCACGTTCATTCTTGCTGCTTGTACGGTTGCGGGTATCAATAATGCGGCAATACCGACGTCAGTAATGAGGTTTTTGTTGCCAATTTCACTGAGACGTTGAATGTCTTGAGCAAGACTGCTCGCTAAAGTCGCTGTCTGCAGTGGTGCTTGTGCTGCGTGTTTTAACGCGTCTTGTAACGTTGTGTGCTGATCAGACCGCTCTTGCGGGTTTGACTTTGGCATTTTGTATGCGGTCATTACCGCAGTAAAGCCTTCGATATCATCGTCAGCGAGCTGGTCGAACTGTGCCCGTGCTTGCTCTGCCCGCTTGTTGATTGCCTGTATTTCTTTTGCCTGATCGTTTGGTTTGTCGTTTGCATCATCGTCTGCACTGTTGCTTGCGGCGCGCTTGGTCTTGCTC
>Ga0209816_1002641_pt1 | contig 12582 bp, 13 predicted proteins | sample CoawatmetaG01DNA_FD_187509 | JGI IMG/M metagenome (GOLD analysis project Ga0209816, IMG submission 187509) | Marine microbial communities from the West Antarctic Peninsula - Coastal water metaG017-DNA (SPAdes) (version 2) | ecosystem: Environmental > Aquatic > Marine > Coastal ... | reverse complement strand
AGTGTGTCTGTTGCGGCATTACCTAATATAATATTTCCGCTATGAGTAACAATACCATCTACATTTACATTACCAGAAAAGAAAGCATTTTTAAATTTTAATGAAGAAGAACCTAAGTCTACTGTGTTATTTGTTTTAGGAAGTATAGTAGTGCTCGATATTACAACATCTTGTGTTGGTCCTAATTTAGTTATTGGCGCTCCTTCTCCTGTAGAACCATCGTGTGTGTGTCCAGATGTACTAAATGCTTCAACTAACTGGTCATATTCATCATTAAATAATGCCGAATTAATTGTATCGCCATCTGAAAACGATGATTGTCTAGTGTAAGGGTTAGCCATTCTTTATCTCCTGCTTGAAGGTATTAAGTCAACATACATACCCTGTATAGAATAAGGGGGTAGTTTGTCATTACTTGTAAATTTAAAACTGTTTGAGAAACCGCTCCCCAATAAGTTAATTCGTTTCATAGGAACTTCTGGAGTTCCAAATTTTGCTATTCCAAATAAAGCAAATCCAAAAAGAGAAGGCTCTAATATAGACCCAACATTAAAACTAGACGGCTGAGCAACACTTGGGTCTTCAAAATCATACCTAACGTCTAAATTTATATCTGTTGTACCTTCTGGCTTTATTGAAAGTTTAGTAAAGTGTAGTGTTTTTCTAATACCTATATCACCATAATCAATATCTGGAGTTTTAAACTCAGCATTAATCTTAGCTCCATTAAAATTATCGCCTTTGTTATGCCAGTGAACAAAGCCAGTATAATCGCCATGATGTGTTATCTCAGTATCTTTTGTATCAAACCCAGAAGCCATTGCTGAAACTTCTATGCCTTGAGTTTCTGACCATTCCCAAACCGGAAGACCTTGAGGACTTATTTTAAATGTTCCTATAATTCCTTTTTGAGATACTGTTCCTATTGTTGGCTTAGAATAAAATAATCTATATTGATTTTGAGTTCTTATAATAGAGGCAGATAAATTAAATGAGCCTAAGTTACTAACTATGTTACTTATAACTGGAAGTATCTTATGTGATATAGAAGATAATTCAATATCATCAATACGAGCTGTTGCAGCAACTGTTCTAATTCCATCAGGAGCTAAGAATACTAAGTCGCCACCAATCTCAGCAATAGAAAAACCATCCAAGCAACCTATGTTTTTAGTAATATCTTCCATTGCTATGGTAGAATTAGAACTAATATTTATTATACGGCTTATACTATTAACGCCAAATATAATTATCTGGTCACGGAAAGTTTTTATTCCAGATATTTTATCGCCTATGTTTATAGAGCCTGCAGATGAACCTGTAAAATCTATATCACTATAACGTGAGCTGTAATATAAAGTTTCTGGCTTGTCTGCCCAAGCACCTAATACAGTATGGTCTTCATGTACAGTTGTATATTGTGGTTTAGGAATATTTGCAAACACTGGAGTAGATGTAGAAAGTCCATAAGCTTTGTATAAACCCCTCTGAAATCTAAACTGTCTTGTTCCACTTACTAATTTTGTTTCTACATAAACTACTGGGTCTGAACCATTAGCACATGTAATCCTAGAATCTGGAACTCCTGTGGGAATGTACTCAGAAAATTGATAACGAGCTGTTGTGTTTAAAGCAACTACTGGTTTGTTTGTTAATTGTGAAGCCGTAGCAAATGTTGCTGTCCAAGTTTGGTTAGCTTCTTCTGTAGTTTGTTGTGTTGTAGTAGAACCGGAAGAAGGTGTTCCACAGTCTTTATTAACTTGAATCCACGTATAACCATTTTCTGTCCAAAATATGTTTCCATTTTGAAAAGCCCAAAAACCTTCATTGTGAGAAAACAAACCATTAATAGGTGTTGTTCCTCCTGTTGGAGTTGTTGGAGTATTTAATGTAGTTTCTATTACAGCAGTTGTTGTAACAGAATTTCCAAAAGCAGTAAGAGATAAAGTAGGTGGAATTTGATAACCACTACCAGCGTTTGTTAAAGATACCCCTGTTATAACTCCATTGCTTATTGTTAATGAAGCTGTAGCACCTGTGCCATATCCTTCTGCATCTGTAATATTAGCTGTAGTTAAATTGCTATAACCAGCACCACCATTTACTATAGTAAAGCCAGTTACTGGACTTATTAAAAATTTTCTATATCCATTAATTCTTCTGTAACCACCATGGATAGAGGCTTCAAAATTCTTTAATCGTGTAGCACTTCCCGGAGTTTTAAATAATTCATAAGAAGATGAAGTCTTATCAAGACCTCCTCCAATTGAAATTGATACTCCTTGTTCTACTGCCATTTATTATACAAACCTTACTCTGTCATCCATCATAGTAGATGGTTGAGGGTTTCCAGTATAAGCTTGCATTAACCTTATACCTTTATTATATTCTTGTAAAGCCATAGCTGAAAGCTCTGTGTTTTCTTTAAACTGCCAAACATAATATCTAGCTCTTGCTAACAAGACAGATACCCATTGTTCTGGATATAATATTGTATCTGAGTGTGCTGTTAACTCTGCTATCTGTTCCCAAGAAAAGAAATAAATTCTATATACTTTATCAGGTAACGGAGAAAGACCAAACTTTCTGCCATCTGGAGACATCAATACTCTTGAAGGGACAGAATATGTTTCTGTATCTTTTTCGTTATCATCAGACTCTCTGTGATATTTCCTCCAGTTATCTACACTTACAAACTTTAAAGTATTTCTTTCGTGTGGAGAAGCATGTGTTGAAGTCCATGTTTTACTAGCAGCTGTACAAACAGCTTTACTATCATAGTCAGTCCATGTTGCACCTGCTGCTATGCAAGTTGCTGGTGTACTGTAAGAAGCATTAGAACATACTCCCACTGTAGAACATGTGCCTACATCTTCAGTAGTCATGTAAAAATTATCCCAGTCTACTCTTCCAAAATCTTTTGCAGTTCCGTGTGAACCACTTGAATGTTTTTTTAAAAAATACCAACGCTGTCCCACTACAGTATCTACAAAACTATTTCCATAGTCATCTGTATCATACCCTGATGTTAAGGTGGCTAACCAAGGAAATTCTGGATTCTCATTTGCAATATCAAAATAAGCTCTGTTGATAGAATCCTTTACAAATTTTTGAATGCTTGTAGCATTGGCAAAACTTGAAGAAGTTAGTTGAACTTCATTAAGTTCTCCTAGAATATCATTAGCTAAAGTTAAATATGTTTTATGTGACATCTTCCCTCTTCTATAATTAGGATAAGGAGTCCCCGAAAGGACTCCTTAAAGTTTACTACTTAGTCAATCTTAATGATAGCTAAGGCTAGTGCTTCAGGACGTAATACTTTACGACCCCAAACCAATAGTCCGCGAACAATGTCTTTGAAAGAAGCATTGTCTCTGATTGATTCAACTGTAGATAACGACTGCGCACAAGAAATAGCAGACATATGTCCAGCTAAAATGTGGTGCGTAGGGCTACCAGAACCAGAAGGTGTGCTAATGTTATTAGACTTGTACATCTTAAAGCCGCGAAGCTCACCTGATGCAACTAGTCCATTACGCAACCCACCGTTTCCTTGGTTGTAATCAACTGATAGTAACTTAGAACTAGTTTTAGCTAGCTCTTCGTAGAACGCTGGTTTTGCAACGACCCATCTGTTCTCTTCTGGAACATTGTCTTCGTCTAGTAAACGCGCTAAACGTGCTAACACGTCTAATGGGTCTATTTCGCCTGATGCGTGACCAGTATCAATTGGCGCTGCAACTGTACCGTATGCGTTAGAACCGATTCCTGCGATAGCAGCGGCTAGTACGTTTACGTCAAATGCATCTTTCAATTGATAAGCAGCGTTATCAGATGCAACTGTTTGCCAGTTTACATGTGAGAAACGCTTCTCTAAATCATCAACTTTGAACTGGAAATATTTCGCTTGGTCAACCTGTAACACTAGTTCCGCGTCTGTTAGGACTGTAGATGCTAGTGTAGTTGTCGCACGAGTATAATCAGTTACTGTGATGGTTGGCTCTTTGATGATGTTAACTGTATCACCGAACTGAGAGATTTCTCCCATGTAGTCTGTGTTACAGATAGCTTCAGCTACTGCCGATTTACGAAAGGCAACTTGTACCTTTTTTGAAAAAACTTCCGGTAGCCAGAACGTATTTGTTTGTCCCGATGTACCTACGAGGAAGTTATTGCCTGTGCCTGCTTCTAAGCCCATGACTGTCTCCTATTTTTTAAAAATCAACAAACGCTATTTTTTTAACGCGTGAAAACTTTTATTAGTTACTTAATAAAGCTAACCATTTACTACTCGACCTGCTGTAAAAGCTTCGTCTATTTGAGGCTGAACTTTTTCATACTGGTCGACAGAAAGATTAGCAATCTCTGAGGTAGTCCAGATTTTCTCTTGAGGTGATGGGTCTTGTACTTTAGACTTGACCGACACTGCATCTGCAGCGCTTCCTCTAGAGTCTTCTGAACTCTTTATTTTTGGCTTAGCTTCAGTGTTAGAACTAGAAATACCCGCATCCAGTTTGTATAATTCAATAGCTCTTCCCGCAAGAGACGCATCACCTGTATTTTTATAAACCCAATCTTGGATTGCTTCAGGTTGTACTCTAGCCCAATCATGAAAGTCTTCAGAATCTCTGATTGTTCTAAAATCTGGATGAACATTTAATAACTCTTGTTCAGCCGCTCGTCTATTACTAGATGACTCTTTTTCTGAAAGCCTTGCAACTTCTTCCTGTAAACCAGAAAGTTGTTCCGTTGCTCTCAAGTGTGCTACTGTTTCTACTACATCGTAAACATCAGGATAGTCTTCCTTAAAAGTAGCCAGTTCTTCTGGTGTTTTAGGGGCAATGTAGGTAGTCCGTCCTGAGAGCATTTCCGCTTTTAACGATTGCTCTTTAGATTTCCAATCACCTAACTTTCTATCATAGTGTTTCTTTAAATCATCATAACGCTTTTTGAAATCAACCTTTTTAAATTTCTCATTGGTCTCTTCCGGTATTGAATCATTAGTAGTTTCTTGAACGGCTTCTCTCATAATTTCAGCTTCTTCTTCCTTTCCTAAGATAGGAGCTCCGCTGGAAATAACCGCTTCTCGTTTCTCTGCTACATATGCCAAGGAATCATCAGCGCTTTGAAAACCTCTTGAGGCTTCTGGATTGCTGTTGTCCCACTTCTTTTTTTTGTTATAAGGATTTGGTTCTGCTTGTACTTCTTCTGTTGCTTCTGTTGCTGTTGCCATTACTGACCTCCATTAAGTGCCAGCAAATGCTGGGTAGCTTTCGGGGTTTTAAAAATCCAGAGTGCAATTAAGGTAGCTCTGGGGTTGTCGCTACAGAGTCAAGGTGTATCTCGATAATACTTTCTTGGGTCTCTGTAGTTAAGTTTAGTTACATTCCTTTTCTATCTAACATAGAAGTAGGCTGTGCCATATCTCTAGCCATCTGTGCATCTGCCTCTTCTCTATTTAGTCTTATAAAATCTGCTTCTGACTTTGCTGCTCTTTCGCCTTCATAGTCTGTATCTGGGTCTATTGAATTACTAGGTGTGTTAAATGCATCAATCATTGCATCAACAGGTCTACCCAAAATTGCATTAGCTCCTCTAGCTACAGCATTAAATATTTTACTTCCCAAGCCTTGATTACTTTTTGCTTGGTTTGCATTCATATGTTTTTCTACTGAACCGCCATCTGCATAAGAACTTTTAGGTTTTTTCATTATAGAATATCCGCCAGCTGCATAACCTTGGTCACCCATTTGAGCAAACTCCTGTCTTTCTTCGCCTTCGTTATAATCCATTTCAGCTTTAGACATCATCTTTCTAAGTTTGTCTACACCTAATTGTTTTACAGACTTAGCTGTAAACACAAACTCACCATCTGATAACTGAGCAGGTATTGAATCGCTTGTTCCTGTGCCAGCTCCTTCAACTTGACCCGAACCTGTAAACTCGCCCATTGACATATCTTCACCTAAGATATTTAATATCTCCTCTAGCTCAGGATAGTCTGATGTAGCTTGTTGTAAAATTTCTTCTTGCTCAACACTGAGACCACTGTCTGGCATCATATCATCTTCCATCATCATGTCGTCCATTGGCATTTCGTCTTCAAAGTTTAAAGGAACTTCTGGAGTTAACATTGAACCTGTTGTATCCATGTCGACTTCTCCGCCTTCTGCATAACCTCTTTGTAATGGACTGTACATAAATTTTTCCTCTGTTGGTTTAGTAGGGACTGCACCTTTTTCTAAACTACGTGCTTCGCCTTTTGCTGATTCAGGATAGGTTGATTCCATTCTCCAATTTCTTGATGAGTCTTCTAGTAATCCGCCTTGTGCCATTTTCATTCCCCTATTTTCCATTGGTGTTGGTCTTCCTAAAATACGACAAGCTTCTGCATTACCTTCATCACAAGCTTGTTCTAAAGAATCTTTAGTAGTTGCTTGACTCATTTTAGTATTGTTGTTCTAATATTTAAAATCTGCTCTGTTAAAGCAAACCTTCCTTGTGCTTTATATATTTCTTTATCTTCAGAAGAATTCATTGCTCTTTTAACAGACATTTTTTGTTCGTCTTGTAAGTACTCTTCAAACAAGTGCCAAGTAGGTGAGGATACTAAACTTTGTAGTTTGCTTATATCCATTACTAACCTTGAGGCATTTGCATCTCTGGCGGCATTTGAGGAGTGTTTGCACCTCCACCTCCACCACTAAAACCTTCTTCTCCCGGTTGAGCCGGAGCTCCCGGAGCTATCTGACCACCCATTGCATCAGCAGGTCCTGCTTCTGGAGCAGCTGGTTGATTCTGTCTACCTATAATCTCTGCGTATATTGCTGCCTCTTCAGGCGAGTTGATTATTTCTTCTGGGTCAAAGTCAAGACTGTACGCCAGTTCTTGAATAATTTTTGAAACTTTGACAAACGGAGCAACAGCTGGGTTTTGTACTGACTGTAAGAAAGTTGTAAGTCTTTGAGACCTAACTTCTTTTTGCATGAGTGAACTAGTTCCTGTAGCTTTAACTTCAAGGTCTCCAATAACATTTAAATCTCCTTCATAAAATTGCATGTTCCATTGGTAAAACGCTACACCTAATGGTTTCAATAGGAAGTCATCTAAATTTTTCACAACCGTCTTAATGTTTAAAGAGGCTGCTCCCATTAGCATTGACATTCCTGATGCTGTTCTTGTCATTCCCTGTACACCTGTGTTGCCATGAGAGTATGAAGGTATTCCTGTTGCTTCGTCTGCAAGCTGTCTAAACCTATCAAACATCTGCATATTCTCTGGTGCTGTGTTAGGAAACTTTAATCCATATATAGACTGACCGGGCATACCCGCTTGTCTTTTAAATATCTTTCCGGGGTATATCTCCATAGACTGTCCACTAACCAACGCAGCTTCATCTATATCAAATACCAATGAACCCGCTAAAGCTAAGTTATCTATAGCCATTCTAGCATGTCCATTCATAATCTGTTGTGCATCTTCCATATTCTCTGGAACTCCTACGCCCCAGAAAGAATAAGGATTCTTTTCATAAGGGAAGGCATGGTAAGGTATTCTGTTTGGTTTAAAAGGGTTTGATACTATTCTTAGTATCTTGCCCATACAAACCCAAGCATTTATTTGAATTTCTTCTAAGTCATCTATATCAGCATCAACATCAAGACCAGCTTCTCTAGCAAACTCTGCGTCCATAACGCCCCAGTATTCTAGTACTTCATACCTTTCGTTCTCATTCCAACTAGTATTGTTATCTAGTTTTATCTCACTCTCAAAAGAACGCTTGTTATAATTGAATCCTTGTCTGATACATTCTAGAATCTTTTCTTTATTAAAGAAAGGACGATTCATTAAACCTCTTAGTTGAGATTTATTATACTTGTGTCTATGTACAGCCCATTCAGCATCTGCTATTGAGGTTGCATTAGGGTCAGGATAAAAATCCCAAGCACTAACAAACTCTAAGCGGGGAACTCTTACTGAGTCCGGTGTGTAAGTTCTCTTACCGTCCTCGTCATTTTCCCATGAATGTAATGTTTTATTATGATTAAATGGACCTTTGATGATGCCTGTCCCCAAAAGTACCGCTTCAAATAACGCATTACGCAGCTCCGTTGTTCCATTAGATTCTTCAATTTGGTCATGGATTAACTTTTCCATTCTTCTTGCTGCTATCTGAGCTGGTTGTATCTGTGGCATTTCAGGAGAACGCGCTGGTCCTTCTTGTACAACTACATCACCTTCTTCATTAGTATACTCTTCTTCTAACGAACCAAGGAATTTATCTGTGTCTGTTTGTATTGCTCCGGGTTTTAGCTCGTTGCCATCCCCAGCAAATCCAACATCATAGGGATTGAAGTTACCTACGTTGTCTTCTGTAATCCCTTCTTGTGGTTGGTAATTTAGATTGCCTTCTAACTCAGGAGACACATCCATAGAATTACCCATGGTTTCTTTCAAAGGATTTAAGTGTGCGGACTTTGCTATGCCATCTGGTACAACAGTTTCTTGAATCTGTAATGGAAACTTAGAACCGGAGAAGACTACATCTGCAAGTTGTCCGTATGCTGCTAGTGTCTTTGTCTTAGTTACTTTAATAAAGACTTTAGACTTTTCGTTTTCTTTAAACTTTACGTTCTTGTTATAAACGCCGCGGTAGTTATGATAAGAGTTTAGCCAACGAGTTTCATCGTCTTGTCTTCCTCTTTCCGCTTGTTCAAATTTTTCTTCAACTAACCCTGCAAGCCGAGAGACGAAGACTTGGTTTTCTTCAGGTAGTTCTTGTTCTGGGCTTGAGAGTTCATCAGCTGATTGAAATGGCTGCTCTGCTTCATTAATGTCATACTTAATTTTTTCGTCAGCCATCTTCTTAGAATTTTAATTAAACTAATAAGTATACAGTATAGCACCGTTTAGAGTTCTTGTCAACCCCTAATACTAAAATAATTATAAAATAGTTTAATAACCGAAGACTTCATCGGAAGCCTGCTGTGTATCTAAGTTTCGTTTAAATTCAAACATACTATCTTGTAGTGTTGAACGAGGTCTTGACATTATTAAATAACGCAGTGCATCATAAGCATGGTCAGGAGCTTTAGTATCTACATCTTCTGGTCTTGTTTTATCTATAGGTATTGTTTGTAACTCTCTAATAAGATGAGGACAAGAATTAAATATTTGCATCTTAGGTCTACCATCTGTCTTATTAGGTTTAAGTCTTTCATGTATTTGTATTTTGCCTGCTAACCTATTCTTATCTGCTGGTCTTAGCTTGTGTCCGCCTCTAACTAGTATCTCTCCTATAGTTGGACCAGTATAACCTGTTCTGTTCCAAGCTGCTCCGTCTAACACACCCGGTATAGAGTAAGCATCTTCAGCTTCATAAGCTGTCATGCGTTCTGACAAAGCTTCACCAGTTAATCCTTTTTGATATAGTTCTCTATATATAATGAGTGTATCATCGTCTGGGTCAACCGCCGCCCATATTACAGCAGACTCTGCAGAGTAACCATAGTCAACTCCTTTAAGTCTTGACCAACTAGGAGGTATATCAAAAGGAGGAATAATATGTTTTTCTGTATCAAATTCTACGAATGCAGCTCCCTCGTTTATATCCCAGTTACCTTCTAGTAATTGTTTCCTCTGCACTGGAGGAAGAGACTCTAACATCTTTAGGTAGTCTGTGTCTGCTAAGTATGGATTGTCTTGTAGTAAAGCAGGTATGAACTTTCTAAACACTCCGTCCTTACCTACAAAGGTTTGGTTAGCGGGTGCTTGTTCTATATATCTTTTCTTTACCCACGCTGCTCCGCTACCACCGGGGTTAGCAGTACAACGCATATAAGTTATTATTTCTGGGTCTGTTGTTCTTAGACGTGAAGCTAAGTAGTTCCAAGCAAACTCAGTAGGTAGATGTGTTATTTCATCAAAGCCAATCCAACTGTAGGCTTGTCCCTGAAATCTATATACATCTGAATCTTTCTCTAGGAAAGAGAATTGAATAGTAGCACCGGAAGGGAACTTCCATATCTTATCGACTTCTCTAAACTTAGCACCAACAAAAGCTCTAGGGTAGAGTTCTCTACTCTTATCTATTAGTTCTCTAAGTTCAGGCATAGAGCGTCTTAGTATCAATGCTCTGTGTTGTTCTCTATGTGCAAACCGCAATGGGTCAACTAACATAGCGTAAGACTTACCACCACCGGCAGCTCCACCATACAGTACATCCTTCTCAGGAGCTGCGAGGAAATCTGTTTGTGGTCCGGGGTTTGGTTCAAAGAGTATTCTTTTGCCAGCTAGGTTGGCACTCTTCATTAACTCTTTAGATATTATACTTTTTCTTTTACTCTCCGCTACCTGCTTAACAGCTCTGGTAGCAGTCTTTAATTTTTTACTGGCTATTTTTTTATTAGCTTTCTTTTTCTTATCAGCGCCTATGACTTTACTAAAGCGTCTAACAGCACCAGTTTTGAATCCCCGCTTCTTAGCAGGAGTACCATCCATCTTTAGTTTTACTTTACCATCAACAACAGCGTACTGTTCTATGTCTAGGTCAGGGAAGTCTTTCTTAAATTGTTCAAGACTTATATATTTAACAGCAGCCATTACTTCACTTAGCTTTAGCCTGTGCTTTCTTACTAAGCTCATTGTAATGAAATAGTTTTTTACTTGATGCAGTGTGTGTCTTACCTGTATGTAAAGAGCCGTCTTTCATTTTATGCATCTCACCTTTATGTACAGTACCATCTTTTTTATAATGCTTTACACCTTTCATATAATCACCACTTCACCTTGTCTGCCCAATAAGCGGCGGACAGTTTGCCTCTAGCTATGTTCTTTCCATGTCTAGCTTTAAATGATTTGCGTTTGGCTTTCATCTTATCAGACTCACCTGCTTTAGGTTTACCTGCAGTAGACGCACCTTGCTCACCGAACCTAATCATTTTAATAGTACTACCTTCTTTAGCTAGTACTACATGTGACTTAGTGGGATGGCTGGGAGTTCGTTTAGGTTTGTTGTAGCCTGCAAAAGTTTCGCCTCTATATTCTATTGACATTATTTCTCCTACATGCTTTCATAAATCTGGTTAACTAACGTAACCTTCTTCTTTCTTCTATCTAATTCTATATTGTAGTTACGACCTAACAGTTCTAACTCAACCTTAGACATCATGAAGAGTTCTGTTTTAGCTAACGACTCACAGTCTTTATTAAATAAACATTTAAATGTATGTACACATTTCTTAGCTGCAGTTGGTTTAGTAGCAGTTATAGAAGTCATGTACCTTTCATCTAACGTAACCATAACATCTTTAGTTATTAAGTTCATAGTTATTTCTTTTCCTTTGACCTTTAAGAATTTCTTTAAGAATTGTTTATTTATTAGTTAATATAAATTATAATAAAATATTTATAATAATTGTTCTTTAAGATATTCTATAAGAATATTATACAGTAAGATTTAAAGATTGTCAAGCGATTTGTACCTTTTATTTATTACTTTCATTAAACCTGCTGGACTAATCTTTCTATCTGTCTTGTGATATAAGTACTCACACCCTTCTCTTAACGACAGGGCTTTGTTCTTAACATACTGAGCTGTCTCATCTAAAGCATCGAGCTCAATCTTTATGGGTTCATAGAAACCTTCGTGGTGTTCCGCATTTTTGTAACCAAAAGGAATGGTAGAACCTTTCTTTCTAATTAGACTTACCTCACTAGAGGGTATTTCCATTTTATCTAGTAGACTATTCACTGATTACCTCCGCATCACTTGCATCTATTATTATTTCTTCCTTGGCAGGCATAACAAAGATACCCCCAGTAACCGAATGGTCTACTGTTACCTTACTCTCTCTGATAACACCCACTCTATCTAACAAACCCTGTGCAGCATTAAGCTTTTGGTTAGCTTGTGGTATAGGAACATTACTATCCATTATCTCAACTAGCTTATTAGCAGCCTTTGGAGCACTACGCGCGAGAATTAGCGTAGCTATCTCTATAATCTCTTGCTGAAGCGAACGAACTAGAGCAGTTGACCCCGCACCTTCCTTATATCCCGCAGTAACCATAGCTTTGTTAATGTTTCCTTGTGCGTCTTCGTACAATGCATTGAGAAATAACTCTTGTTTCTTAGTATAGTTCCTTCCATTCTTCTTTGTAGCCTCTGGTAGCATAGGGGTTTCCCGATATTAGTTATATAATTAATATATCTATTATACAGGAGGTTTAATGGTTTGTCAAGTAACTGGTTAACATTCTTTTTTGGCGCAAAAGGTGTGACATTGCTATAAATACAGATGGGGGGCGGGGTGGCACATGCGTACCCGTACATATCACGCGCATGTGCGCGCAATTTACCGCGGATATGTGCGCGAATGTATACCGCGAGTGTGTGCGAATGTATATCGCGAGGATTTCTGGTAAACAATTTTAAAGAGTTGTTGACAGTGTGTAATTTTTATGCTATTACGCGCGCATTACCATGATTTTTATTGCTATAGCACGCTTAAAAAGATATTAAAATAATTCCACTGGATAATATCGCGGTTAACCCTAACAAAATAAAGGCTTGAGCATATG
>Ga0209816_1002640_pt1 | contig 12586 bp, 12 predicted proteins | sample CoawatmetaG01DNA_FD_187509 | JGI IMG/M metagenome (GOLD analysis project Ga0209816, IMG submission 187509) | Marine microbial communities from the West Antarctic Peninsula - Coastal water metaG017-DNA (SPAdes) (version 2) | ecosystem: Environmental > Aquatic > Marine > Coastal ... | reverse complement strand
CAACTTGATGGCGCGCAGTTCGGCCGCCAGCCGCACCGCCTCGTTCGTTCCCGGGACCGCGACGTAGGCGACGCGCAGGCCGGGACTCGCGCATTTGGACAGCGTCGCGATGTGCCACGTGATGTCGCTCGCCTGGGACGCGATGGGAGCCGGAGCGTCCAGGGGCAGTGCGCCGTACGCGTCGTCCTCGATGATGGCGACGCCGTGCGTTCTGGCAATCTCGGCAATCTGCCGCCGCCGGACCGCCGGCAGGGTCGCGGTGGTCGGGTTGTCGAGCGTCGGAACGAGGTACAGAGCCCGCGGACGCTCGGTTTCGCAGCGTTCGCGGAAGGCGTCCGGCTCGAGCCCTTCCGCGTCGCCGGCCACCGGCACGAGGCGGACTCCGCGGCGCTCCGCGGCCGTGCGCAGCCCGGGATAGGTGAGCGCCGGGACGCAGAGGGCGTCGCCCGGCTTCAGGATGGCGGCGAGCACGGCGGCGAGCACGACCTGGGCACCGCCCGCCACGAGGACGCGCTGCACCGGGAGTGTCCCGAGCCGTTGACCGAGCCAGTGGGCCGCCGCCGCCCGGTCGGCCAGGTTCCCGGCACTGTCCTGGTACTGCATTCGGGCGAGGAAGCCGGACGATCCGGCGAGCCGCGACAGACCTGCCTCCAGGCGCTCCGCCAGTCGCGCCGCCGCGGGCTGGGGCGGCATGTTCATGCTGAAGTCGATGCTGCCGGACGGATCAGGCCGTGGCACCTCCGCGGCCGGCGACCGGGACCCCCGGACGAAACTGCCCCGGCCAGCCGTCGCGTCGATCAATCCCACTCGGCGCGCCTCGTTGAAGGCGCGCGTCACCGTCGTGAGATCGACGTTCAGCTGCTTCGCCAGCGCGCGCTGCGGCGGCAGGCGCGCTCCCGGCGCGAGCCGGCCGGCACGGATGTCCGCGGTCAGCGCCCGGACAATGGCGAGGTACTTGGGCCCGGTCTCGCCGGCGATTGTCGGGCTCCAGGATTCCAACATTGACCCCTGTTCTCGCGCTGGCGTATGCATACATTCAGAGTACGACCGGCGTGCACGGCCGTGCGTCCGTTCCGCGCTCGGCGGACGATTCGCCGGATCGCTCGGTTTCCACCGCCATTGTATGGTTTAATATGCCATACAATCGACAGGCACAAGCCCGTCCGTACAAGGACCGGCCCGCTGTTCAGGAACGTGGATGATGCAGAGGACTACCGATCAATCGCTCATGTCGGTCGGGCTGCGCTGCCGCTGCCCGCGCTGCGGGGAAGGCCGTCTGTTCGACGGCTTCATCACCCTGCGGCCGCGCTGCGAGGCGTGCGGCCTCGACTACAGCTTTGCCGACCCGGCGGACGGGCCCGCCTTCTTCATCATGATGACGATGGCGTTCCCCGTCACCGCCTTCGGGATCTGGCTGGAACTGGCCTACGATCCGCCGCTCTGGGTCCACGCGGCGGTGACGCTCCCGCTGCTCATCCTGGCCTGCGTGCCGATCATCCGGCCGCTGAAGGGACTCTTCATCGCCAGCCAGTACATCAACAAGGCCGCGGAGGGACGTCTCGCGGTGCCGAAGGCGCCCGTCGCCGGCCCGGCACCGCGGGACTGACTGCGTCGCAGCCCGCTCCGGCCTTGGTCCTGGCCGAGGCGTGGCCCCCGCAGCTCGCCGGGATCCGAGTTCTCGATCGCGCCCTCCGTCTCGGGCGGCTCCCGCCTCCGCCCAGCGCAACATCCGCCTCTTCGAAGACTGGCAGCGCGGCCGCGGGCCTGGGCGTTGCCCTCGGCCGGGGCGCGCCCATGGAGCGGGACATGCGCGACGGCACCCTCGTCGGCGTCGGCCCAGCCGTCGCGGCGGCGACGTCCCGCTGGCTCATCAGCGCCGAGGGCGTTGACGATCGGCAGGAGGCCGACCGGTTCCGGACCCGGATGCGGGCGGAGGCGAGCCGGTTCGCGGCCGAGCAGAAGGCGCGATACCCGCTCGGACGCGCCTGACAGCCCGAAGGGAGGGGGTCAGCGCGTCTCGCCCGAGAGCGCCGCTCAGGGCTCGAGGATATCTTCCCGTTTGTCGTCGCGGCCGCCGGCCGCGACCGCCTCCGCGAAGGAGACCGCGATCGCGACGCTCGGGCGTGCGCGCGCAGCGCGGCGGGGCCGGCCTCCGGTGGCGCCGGTGGCAGTCGCGGCCGGTTCGGCGACGCCCGCCGCGATGTCGGACCCATCCCGGCGGACCGATCCTCGCGCGGTCGCGCAGGCCTATCCGGACTTATGGCGCAGCTGCAGCAATCGCGCGATCTCCGAGCGCTTGGCGGCGTAACCCGGAGCGACCATCGGATAGTCGCGCGGCAACCCGTACTTGGCGCGGTAATCCTGCGGTGTCAGGCCGTGCGCCGTCAGATGACGCTTGAGCGTCTTGTAGGACCTGCCATCGATGAAGCTGATCAGGCCCTCGGCCTGGATGGACGTGCGGATCTCCCGCGCGGTCGCGGCTTCAGGCGTCGCGACCGCGGGCGCCGGCCCCACGCTGATCTGGCAAAGCATCTCGTACGTACTAACCAAAATCTCACAGAGCTGGGTGTGCGAGACCGAATTTCGGGAGACGTAGGCACAAACGATCTTTATTGAATTTTTCAAAGCCGCGTCAAAAACATTTCTCCCGCCAGTACCAACCTCAGGTAGCATACCTGCCAATCCCCCTCAAGACACGCAGCGCAAGAGTTGTATATCAATTTTCGCATGTCAATCCGTTGCCTTGATTGAGCTTGAAAAAAGAACCCTGTGATCGATATTCTACTTATGGAAACATCGATAGAGAAATAGCTCAACCAGAAAGGGGCGTTATGCATATCGCGCACCCTTCACACCTCGTCCGTATATCGTCCGCCAATCGTCCCACCGGACACTGAGCGCGATCCTCGCGCCGCGGACAAATGCGGACGCGCCGCGGGGATGCAGACCTTCGGCTCCGAGCGTGCCGGGCGCGTCACGGTCCGAGGTCGGAAGGGGCTCCTCGGACGGCCCTGATGACGGGACCCGCGCCGCAGATCCTCTCCAATCCCGGCGGCGGACAACGTCCACGTCCCTGTGTCGGCCACGGACCAGAACTGATCTCTCAAGTTGCATCACGCGGATATTGACAATCTACGCGACGACGATAAGTCGGTCAAAACCTGTCTTCACTATTTTTTAAGTATGATAACTGACACCTAGCACATCAGACACTGACGGGGGCCGTGATGTTGCGCAATACTAAAGTCCTGGTGAAATCGTTCCTGCCACTTCTGCTGATGGCGGCGCTCTCCGCTGGTTTGATCTTCTACGCGAACGCTAACCTGAACGATCTGTCGCGTCAGACCCGGGACATCGTCGATCTGCAGGTCGTTCGCTTGGAGAAGATCCTCGCCGTCCGGATCAACGTCAACGAGGCCGCCGTCAACGCGCGCAATCTCATTCTCGAGACCCGCGAGCAGGAGATGGGCAGCTACCGGGCCCGCTACGATGCCGCGGCGAAGGGGGCGTTCGACGCGACGAAGGCGCTGATCGCGCTCGCCGACACCCCTGAGCGGAAGAACACCAATCAGGCTCTCCAGGGTATCCTGGAGGAGTTCTTCGCCGCCATGGACAGGTCCAACAGCCTCGGCCTCAAGAACGACAATGAAGCCGCTGCAAAGATCCTGCTGACCGAAGGTTCCGTCGCCCGCGCCAAGGTGCGAGACTTCGTCCAGGGCCGGGTGGACCGGCTGACATCGGAGCTGCGGCAGGCGCGCGACGGCGCCGAACAAGCCGCGAGCACCGCCAAGATGGTCCTGGCCTCGGCCACCGTCGCGGGGCTGATCGGCGCGATGGCGCTCTCGGCGCTGATCGTGATCTTCGGGATCACCCGCCCGCTCGGCAGCCTCGTCGGCGTGCTGCAGCGGATGGCCCGCGGCGAGGTCGACGCGGAGATCCGCGAGGCCGGCCGCGGCGACGAGATCGGCGCCGTCGGCAAGGCGGTCGAGGGCATCAAGGCCATGGTCGCCCGCAAGGCCGCCGAGGAGGCCGAGGTCAAGCGCCTGGCCGACGCGGCCGCCGCCGCCGAGCGGAAGCGCACCATGATCGAGCTCGCCGACGGCTTCGAGCGCGCCGTCGGCGGCATCGTCGGCCTGGTCTCGTCCTCGGCCACCGAGCTCCAGGCCACCGCCCAGCAGATGACCGCCACCGCCCAGGAGACCGCCGCGCAATCGACCACCGTGGCCGCCGCAGCGGAAGAGGCCGCCACCAACGTCAACACGGTCGCGGCCGCGGCCGAGGAGCTCGGCTCGTCGGTGCAGGAGATCGGCCGGCAGGTGCAGGGCTCGGCCCATCTCGCCCACCGTGGCCGCCGCAGCGGAAGAGGCCGCCACCAACGTCAACACGGTCGCGGCCGCGGCCGAGGAGCTCGGCTCGTCGGTGCAGGAGATCGGCCGGCAGGTGCAGGGCTCGGCCCATCTCGCCCAGGCCGCGGTGGGCGAGGCCGACCAGACTGCGCACCTCGTCCAGGCGCTCAGCCAGAACGCGGCGCGGATCGGCGACATGGTCGGGATGATCTCGGGCATCGCCGGCCAGACCAACCTCTTGGCGCTCAACGCCACGATCGAGGCGGCGCGCGCCGGCGCGGCGGGGCGGGGCTTCGCGGTGGTGGCCTCCGAGGTGAAGGCGCTGGCCGAGCAGACCGCCAAGGCGACCGAGGAGATCGCGCGCCAGATCGGCGAGGTTCAGGGGGTGACCGCGCAGGCGGTGACGGCGATCGGCGGGATCACGGGGCGGATCCGGGAGATCGACGGCGTGGCGACGTCGATCGCGGCGGCGGTGGAGCAGCAGGGTGCGGCGACCCAGGAGATCGTGCGCAACGTGGCGCAGGCCTCGACCGGCGCCGGCGAGGTGACGGGCAACATCGCGGGCGTGGCGCAGGCCTCGGAGGAGACGGGGGCCGCGGCCGGTCAGGTCCTGTCGGCGGCCTCGGAGCTGTCGCGGCAATCCGAGCATCTCCGCGCCGAAGTCGCACGCTTCCTCGCCACCGTCCGCGCCGCTTGAGGTGATCGCGGCGGAGATCCGCGTCCTCCCGGTCCGGCCCCGCGGCTCGGACCAGTCCGCCGGCTGCGCGCGGATCTCGTCGCCGCGCACGCGCGCGGCGAGGATCTCGGCTCGCGCTCCGCACATCCAGGGCTGCGGAGAGCGGCTGCCCGAACTCAGCCACGTGTTCGAGCAGGCCATCGGCGGGATGGATCAGTCGCTGGACGACCTCACGCTGCGGGATCCGGGAACGGGCGCAGCCCTCCGGCACCTGCTCGGCTCCTGATCGCGACCGCGACCCCAATCGGTCACGGCGTCGCGCACCCCGACTCAGGGAAGCCGGCTTGGGCGGGCTGCTGTTCGTCTCCGACGACCTGTCCCGCACCGAGCGTCTGGCGCGCGACGTCGATCCGGCCCGGCCGTGAAGCACCCACGACCTCTATGACGAGGCCGCGCCGGCGGCCGGAGCCGACCTCGTCGTCGGCGACGTGGCGCAACTCACGTCGCACGCGATCGTGCGCCTGCGACGGATACTGGCGCCGGCCCGCGACACGGGCGCGCCGTCGCCGCTCCTGATCCACGGCAACGCCGCGCCGACCGAGGCCCTGGCGCGGCTGCTGGGTACGAGCGAGACCCTCCCGGCCGCGTCGGCGGTGAGAATCGTGCAGGACAGGATCGATCGGCTCCGGGATCAGGGCGGCTCCGCCGCCGCGGCCGGGCTGACGGAGGTGGCCCGGCCGTTCCCGTCGAGACCTTCTTCTCCGGCCGGACGGTGACGCCCGGCCTCGATGAGGCCACCCATCGGCACTGCCTGCGGGTGACGGGCCTCGCGGCCGCCTTCGCGATCGAGCTGGGCTTCGGCGATCTCGACGCCTACCGCCTGACCGAGGCCGCGCGGCCGCACGATGTCGGGAAGACGAAGATCCCGCTGTCGATCCTCAACAAGCCGGGGCTGCTGACCGCGCGGCGGCCCTACCGACCGTCGATGTCGGATGAAGTGGCCTGCGGCCTCCTGCGATCGATGTCCGGCAACCTGGATCCCGCCTTCGTGGAGACCTTCCGTCCCGTGATGACCGCCTTCGACCTGAGCGGCGCGGCTCCGGCGCGCCCGCTCGATGACCCGTCTCCGGCCCGGTGGCGTTACGGAGACGCGGGTCCGAGGCCCCGCGGATGGCCGATCGGATCACCATCGATGCGTCGGCAGGCCCGCGCGCGACAGCGACGCCTGCGGCTGCGGACGTCCCAGGAGATAGCCCTGAACCTGCCCGACACCCTCGGCCCGCGCGAGTTCCAGCTGCTGCGCCGTCTCGACGCCCTCGACCACCGTCGTGATGCCGAGGCTGACCCCCAGCCCCGCCACCGCCCGGATGATGGCGCGCGCGTCGGCGCTCGTCTCGGCCTCGCTCATGAACGAGCGATCGATCTTGATCTTGTCGATCGGGAACCGGCGCAGATAGCTCAGGGACGAGTACCCGGTGCCGAAATCGTCCATGGCGATCCGGATGCCGGCGCCGTGGAGCGTGGCGAGATTCTCCCGCGTCGCCTCGCTCTCCTCCAGCAGCGACGTCTCGGTGATCTCGACCTCCAGCCGCGCCGCGGCCAGACCGGTCTCCGCCAGCACGGCGAGCACTTCCGCGCCGAACCCCTTCTGACGCATCTGGACGCTGGAGACGTTGACGGCGACGTCGACGCTCTCGGGCCACGCCAGGGCATCCCGGCAGGCGCGCTCCAGGACCCAGCGGCCGAGCGGCAGGATGAGACCGGTCTCCTCGGCCAGGGGGATGAAGGACAGCGGCGGGACCAGGCCGCGCGTGGGATGGCGCCAGCGCACCAGCGCCTCGACGCAGGCGACATGCCCGTCGCGGGCATCGACGAGGGTCTGATAGTGCAGCTCGAACTGATCCGCCGCCAGGGCGGCCTGGAGGTCGGCCTCGATCTGGCGGCGCGCCTCGAAGGCCTCGGACATGCTGGCCTCGAAGACGCTGAAGACGCCGCGCCCCTCGGTCTTCGAGTGCCGCAGGGCGAGATCGGCGTCGTGCAGCAACGGGTCCATGTCCAGGTCCTGCACCGCGCGGATCGCGAGGCCGATGCTGGCGCCGGTATGGACGCGCCCGCTCGCGAGATCGAACGGCTCCGACAGGACGTTGACGAGGCGCTGGGCGGTCGACGTCGCGGCGGCCGCGTCGACGACCCTGTGGACCAGCGCGAACTCGTCGCCGCCGAGGCGGGCCACGACGTCACCCCGCCGCGTGTTCCTCCGCAGCCGCGCGGCGACCTCCTGCAGGAGCTCGTCGCCGGCGGCATGTCCGTAGGTGTCGTTGACGAATTTGAACCGGTCGAGGTCGATGTAATACATGGCGAGCAGCGGTCGCTCGTCGTTCTGCGCCGCGATCAGATCTCGGTAGCCCTGGCGCATCGCCCGCGTGTTGGCGAGGTCGGTCAGGGCGTCGTGATGGGCCAGGTGGGCGATGCGCTCCGCACTCCGCCGCTGCTCGGTGATGTCCTCGAATGTCGAGACCCAGCCGCCGCCGTCCATGACCCGGTGATTGATCGCCAGCGTGCGCCCGTCGCAGAGTTCGCGCGTGATCGGCGCGGGCTCGGCGGCCTGAAGGGCGGCGCGGGTGCTGCGCTCGATCTCCGCGACGGTGACCTCCGGCGAGTAGAGGCCGCGCGCGACCAGAGCTGAGCAGATCGCGTGCTGGGCCATGCCCGTGAGGACCATGTCCTGCGGGATGTTGAAGATATCGCGGTAGCGCTTGTTCGACACGACGAGGCGGGACTGCGCGTCGAACATGCACAGGCCCTGGTTCATGTTCTGCAGCGCGCCCTCGAACAGGCGGATCTGCTCCGAGAGGGCCGCGTTCAGCGCCGCGAGCCGGTCGATGCCCTCGGCTCTCGGCCGCAGAACCGGAACGCACTGCGAACTGTCCGAAGTCTCGCTGCGCCGGAGACTGGTATGCGGCACGATGATGTCCTCGAGTGGGAAAGGGGCGCCGAGCCGCGCGGGGCGGCGCGATCGGTCGGGCGCTAAGCGATCGTCCGGGAGGCCGCCGCGCAGGTCTGGCGTGTGACCGCCTCGAGCGCCGGGATCGTCGGTGCGATCGGCGGATGGCGGGCGGCCCGTGATCGCGGACCGGACCCGGTGGGCTGGGACAAACCCGTCACGCGCGTGATCCCGAATTAGAGCCGTGCAGAAGGAACATGTCGGATGCAGGAACAAGAGACCGCTGTCGATACATCCTCTACGTAAGTACATCACGTTCCGAATTGCAAGCGCGCCACTATTTTGAGAGCGAAGCATTTTAACAAATATCGACGGAAATTTACATTAGGAGTAGAATTTTGGCCCGAGACCACTACCGTCATGCGAAATTCTCGATCTGCCGATAGGGGACCTCGACGCACTTCTCGTCGCCGATCATCCGGCTTTGGCCGCTCATGGATCGGCGGAGGGCCGTGAGGTTGCCTGCGGCCCCGTCCCTGCATGGCAGCATTGCTTCCGCGCAGAAGCTGGGGACAGGACGACCCCTAAGGATCGGCTTTCTCTCGCGGGGCTCGACTTTGATGAGGGTCAGTCGCCCGTCTCGCGGTGTCGGGCGCCAGATCGTGCGGCCCGGACCCTGGACAGACGGGCCCTGACCCCGGATTGGTCCGGTATCCTCCGACCTCCCTCGGGGCCCGGCATCCCAGGGCCAGCATCAAATCAACCAGCAGTAGACATCTTCGGCGAGTTCTGGGTAAAACCGTTCTCACGGCCTATTTACTTTGCCACAACCTTTCACGGCCATTCGGACACATCAGTGACATCGAATTTTAGGCCTGAGATCGCGCAGGCACGAGGAACGGGTTCATCAAATCACCCGACAGACGCCGAGTTGAGCCGGGATTCGGCGAACTCGCAGGCGCTGTCGACCCGCCAGTCGGTGAGCATGTTGGCCCTGTCGCTGGCCAGATCCGCCCAGCAGGGCATCTTCCTGCTCCTGCGGTAACAGCGTCACGCCGATTCCGACGATCGACCCGGCGGCCAGGGCGACGCCCAGCCGCTTCTCCATGTCGTCCGAAATCTCGCCGACGTCGGTCCGCATTCTCCGCGTCGAACAGCGACACGCGGTCGGACACCGGGGTCGAGCGCGGCCCATGCCCGTGGCGCGGATGGCCGTCCCAGGATCGACACGGCCCGCGCGGCGCGACGGTGCGCAGGTGCGCGAGGACGGCAACCCCGCGCGACCCGGTCCCGATGCGCGTCCCGGACCGCGGAGGGCCCTTCGAACGAAAGCCCCGGGAGCGGTCGGCTCCCGGGGCTCTGTCGACCTCGCGCCAGTTTGATCGGGCTGGGGATGCAAGGATCGAACGAAGGTCATCGCCGCCGCGCGGCGACCGGCATGCAGAGGACCAGTCCCATGCCGAGCCGCCGCGCGGGCCGATGCCAACCCTCGAGGCGCGGGTTCGGCTCAGTACGAGCCGAACTTGTAGTTCAGGCCGGCGCGGACGACGGCGAACTCGGTCCCGGCGGCGGCGCCGTTGAGGTAGGCGACGCCGCGCGGCGGCAGCAGGTTCGGGATGAAGACGCCGCTGGCAGTGTTCTTCTGGCGGTCGAGGTTCACGTACAGGCCTTCGACCTTCAGGGTGACGGCCGAGGAGCGGAAGAAGTTCAGGAACGAGTCGGTGGGCAGGGCGTACTCGACGCCGCCGCCGACCGCGTAGCCGTTGCGGAAGCTGCTGCGGAAGTTGCGGCCGGCGAAGGTCTGGTCGTCCTGGCCCGAGCCGTAGGCGTAGCCGCCGGTGCCGTACACGAGGGTGCGGTCGAAGGCGTAGCCGAGGCGACCGCGGGCGGTGCCGAAGTAATCCAGCCCGTTGCCGCTGGTCGCCACGTAGGCGCGCGGCGCCGAGAAAGCGAAGCCCGGGGTGCCGGTCAGCCCATAGTTGAGCGTGCCGTTGGCGCGGCGGGCGAAGTCGACGTACTGGGCGTCGGCCTCGAAACCGACCACGATGCCCGAGCCCGGGGTCAGCTGCCAGTTGTAGCCGATCTGGGCGCCGCCCGAGAAGCCATTGTTGTTACTGCGGTTGTTGACGCTGACCACCGCGTTGGTGTCGGGCGAGTTCGCCAGCGTGCCGCCGCGCAGGGCGTAGTTGGTGGTGTTGCGGCTGTTGGCGTCGAAGCCGTAGCCGGCGTTCACGCCGACGTAGAAGCCGGTCCAGGTGAACACCGGCACCGGCGTGAACACCGGCGGCGGAACACGACGCGGCAGGTCGGCAGCGGAAGCCGCGGCGGTGAGGGCAGTGAAGGCGGCCAGAGAGGCCAGAATCTTGGTCATGTCTGCGCAGTTTCCGTTGGTGCCATTGAGTGGCGATGACTTATCAGGCGCGCTTCATTGACGATGTAACGCACCGGCAACACTTTGCATGTCTTCAGGGATTGAATTACATAGAGTTACCAACTCCTCAACGTCCATAATCTACTCAAAGAATAGAAGTCACAAACCACATCGTCTTTGAGTTGTGCTTCGCGCGGGTCCGGGCCGGACGGCTCAGCGGCGCGCGGGCTGCGGCTCGAAGTCGAGACCGCAGCGCTTCTCGGCGGAAGCCTGCTCCAGCGCCTTCACCTCGCCCTTGAGCCGCGCGAGTTCGGCCGTCTGGTGATTGTCGCCGTCGATGAACAGGAGCGCCGGCAGGAACACCACGGCGCCGACCGTCGTGGCGACCTGATCGCCGCGGCGCTTCTCGTCCTGCGCCCCGGCAGCCTGCGCGGCGCGCACCGAGACGCGGCCGGCCTCCTCGCGGATCTGGGTGCAGGACAGGTTGCTGTACTGGATCGGCGACACGTACGTCGCGGCGACCTTGTCGGAAGAGGTCGCGCAGGCACCGCACAGGATGCCCACGACCACGGATGGAAGAACGATTTGCTTCATGACCCCGCCCCCGCACGATCGTCGTCGCGATCTTTCGCGCGACCTCGACGTCGTCTGCGTCCGCGGAGGTCCGTAAGGTCCGATCCGTGAAGCCGCTGTAGCTGGCCCTACACACCGCGGATCATACCCGTGTTTTGGGACGCAGAAGACCGATTTTGAGACAGAGCGTCCTGCCGAACACCGAGCGGACATTTGGCGACATCGCGATCGCGCGGCCGCCCATGGCGAGGGATCAGGTCGGAGGATCGGCGACACTTTGTTCACGATCCCCGTACGGCCCGCACGACGCGGGCCGTCGGCGAGTCGGCAGACGCGCATCCGCGATGGCTATGTGGCCGCCCGCGCCGCCCGATCGACGGTCTTTCCGGGCTCCGGGCGGTCGCCGCCGGCGCTGGCGCGACCGTTGCACACCCGGCATCAGGTCTGCGAAGAGCCGATCGGGCACAGGCCCGACGCGTCGCGATGGATCGCACCCGAGGGAGGATCATGACGGTTCAGTCCGCGCGGATACGGGCGACAGAGTCCAGGCGCCGTCCATGAAGGCGGCGGACGAGGGCGATCGCGTGGGCGCGATCTGCCAGGCCCTGCGACGGGCCATCGTGGAACGGGCGCTCGCCCCCGGAGACCGCCTGCCGGAGGATGCCCTGGGCGAGCGCTTCGGGGTCAGCCGCACCATCGCGCGGCAAGCCCTGCTGCGGCTCGCCGGCGAGGGCTTGGTCGACCTGCGCCGCAACCGCATCGCCGTCGTGGCGACGCCGAGCTGGGAGGAGGCGCGCGACACCTTCGACGTGCGCCTCGGCCTGGAGCGGCTCGTGGTGCGCCGCCTCGCCGGACAGCTCAGTCCGGACCAGCGCCAGGTTCTGCTGGACCAGATCGCCCGCGAGGAGGCCGCCCGGGGCGGGCCCGAGGCGCTGTCGATCCGCCTCGCCACCGAGTTCCACCTGATGCTCGCCGAGATGACCGGCAGCGCCGTGCTGACCCGCTACGTCGCCGAACTCGGCTATCGCTGCGCCCTGATCCTGTCCCTCTACAGCCGGCCGCACTCCTCGGACTGCGCCGTGAGCGAGCACCGCGACATCGTCGCCGCCCTGGTCGCGGGCGATGCCGAGCGCGCCGCCACGCTCATGGACCACCACCTCGACGCCGTCGCCGAGCGGGCGCGCATCGTGCCGCCGACCCCGCGCGAGCGCGATCTCGCCCGCCTGCTGGCGCCCTACGTCGCGGGTGCCGGCCGCGGAGCCTGACCTCCCGCCTCAGGCCGTGAGGCCGTGCTTCGTCAGCAGGCGCTCGGCGCTGTCGTTCCAGACCTCCATGCCGACGATCAGGCCGTCGCGCACGGTGAAACGGTCGACGTAGCGGTTGCCCTCGAAGGGCGTGCCGTCCGGCCACGCACCGTACAGGGTGCCGAGGCTGTAGACCGTGGTGACGCCGTCGCCCGGGACCACGTCCAGCCGCTCCATCCGCTTCTTCACCCAGGCGTAGCGGCCGGCATTGAAGGCCGTGACCTCGGACGGATGGTTGAAGACCCGGGCGCCGGTGAACACGATCCGGGTGCCCGGCGCCATGTAGCGCGCGGCCGTCTCGGGATCCGGCACCATCGAAGCTTCGAGATAGGCGGTGACGTTGGCGGCGTCGCGCGCGGTCGCGGCATCGTG
>Ga0209816_1002637_pt1 | contig 12611 bp, 17 predicted proteins | sample CoawatmetaG01DNA_FD_187509 | JGI IMG/M metagenome (GOLD analysis project Ga0209816, IMG submission 187509) | Marine microbial communities from the West Antarctic Peninsula - Coastal water metaG017-DNA (SPAdes) (version 2) | ecosystem: Environmental > Aquatic > Marine > Coastal ... | reverse complement strand
ATCAGATGTAGATGCATTAGCAGCACTCTATGTTTATAATGATGCTACACCACCAGTAAGACCATTAGGTAAGTTTCCTGATGTTCCAACTAGTTAATTTAAAGGAGTAAGATATGGATATATTAATACCACTAGGAATTATAATAATTATTGCATTATATGCAGTTAAAAAACTAAAGCCAGAGCTTTGGAAAGAAGCAATGTCAAAGTTTAAGAAATAACATGAATTGGTTTAAAAAACTTATTAAGTTTATAACACCTCCTTCTCTTACAGAAGAAGTTGTTGTTAGAGCTAGGACTAAGAAAGGTCGTTACATTGCTGATGATCCAACTACCATACAAAACGAAGCATATAAAAAAATTTTAAGAAAAAAATCTACTAAGAAAAAATAATGCCTACCACCAAAGAATCTTTTGCCAAAATAGAAGCACACGAAAGAGAGTGCACTATTAGATATGAGAATATTGAAAAAAGATTAGATCAAGGGCAGATAAGATTTAATAAGTTAGAAAATATGATCTGGGGATTATATGTTCTTCTTATTGCATCAGGTGTTATTGCAGGGATGTTTGGATGAGTAGAGCTAAAAAATCTAAATCAACAGTAAATAAAGCAGGTAATTATACAAAACCTACCATGCGTAAAAGAATATTTAGTAGAATTAAATCAGGAAGCAAAGGTGGTGGAGCTGGGCAATGGTCTGCTCGTAAAGCACAAATGTTAGCAAAAGCATATAAAAAAGCAGGAGGAGGATACAAGTGAAAGGTGTTAAACATTATAAAAGAGATGGCAGTGAGCATAAAGGTAGCTCTCACAAAATGGCTAATGGTACTTTGCATACAAATAAAGCACACACTAAAACTAGTGTAAAGTTATTTCATTTTAAAGACTTATCTAAGAAAGCTAAAATAAAAGCTAAAAAATAATGCCTTTGAAAAAATCGCAAAGGTCTTTAAAAAAATGGACAGGAGAAAAGTGGACAACTCCTAGCGGTAAAAAATCTTCAAAAACTGGTGAAGTTTATGCACCAAAAGCTCAAATAGATAGACTTAAATCAACCTCTAAAGGCAGAAGCAAACTTGCAGCAGCTAACAGAAAAAAAAGACAAGCTACTGCTAAAGGCAAACAACACGCTAGGCATGGTTTACACAAAGGAAAAAAAAGATAATGTATGAATATAGTTGCAAAGTTACTAGGGTTGTCGATGGCGATACTGTCGATGTTATTCTTGATCTTGGTTTTTCTATTCTTCACAAGTGTCGTGTACGCCTTTATGGCATTGATACACCTGAGTCAAGAACAAGAAACAAAGATGAAAAAATCAGAGGAAAACTTGCTTCAGCATTTTTAAAAAATGCTATTAAGAAAGGTAAAAAAGTAACTTTACGATCAAAACTAAAAGACTCTAAAGGAAAATACGGCAGAGTTTTAGGTGAAATTGTTGTAGATGAAATTAATATTAACCAGTCAATGATAATTAATCATATGGCAGTAAGATATTTTGGACAAAGCAAAGATGATATTGAAGCAGAACATTTACAAAATAGAAAAAAACTTATAGAAATAGGAGTCTTTACTCCAAATGAATAAAGATAATAAAAAAGATGTTGTAGAAGATAAACTAATTGTCTGGTCATTTCTTGTATCAATGATTACAATAGTTTGTTTTTTTTCTGTAGTTGCAAACGCAGAAAATCAAACAGGCACTTGTACAGCAGGTTCACAGTATTGTGAAAATAATGTACTTGATACAACAAATAACACAACTACGACCAATTCAAATACCAATGTCAATACGAATACGACCACGACTACAGCGACCAATAATAACACTTCCAGCAATACGAATAACTCCACGAACACAAACACGAATAATTCTACTTCTGCAAATGTTAATACCAATAGCAATACCAATTCTAATACTTCTGTAAATACAAATAACAATACTTCGTCAAATACGAATGTAAACACTAATCAGAATACTAATAACAGCACAGTAAATAGCACTGTAAATCAGACAGTTAACAATACAAATAACAGCACATCAGATAATACCAATCAAAATACAAATGTAAATCAGTCAACTTCTGATTCTAATGTTAAAACAAACAATGTTAATCAGAATAATAATAATAGTCAGTCTGATAACACAAACAGAAATATAAATGAGTCAAACAGCACTCAAACCATTAATCAAAATGTAAAATCAGAAGCACCTCCAGCATCTGCTATTGCTCCATCTATAATGTCTTATTCACAGGACTTATGTACAAGTGGTGTATCAGGTGCTTTTCAAGGGCAAGTGTTTGGGTTCTCAGGTGGTAAAGCAGTTATAGATCAGAACTGTGAACGCCTAAAGCTATCTAAATATCTATATGACATGGGTATGAAGGTAGCATCAGTTGCTTTGTTATGCCAAGACGAAAGAGTTTTTAAAGCTATGTTTATGGCAGGAACTCCTTGTCCATATGAAGGAAAGATTGGCAAAGAAGCAAAAGCAGAATGGGCAGCCAATGCTAGTAAAAGACCTGATGTAGAAGATGCCGAAGCAGAATTTATTAAAGAATGCACTAATGACTCTAATCCAAATAGAGAAAATCTAAACAAGGATATAGTTAGTGGTGTCAAAGTTATCTATACAAGAAAAACCAAAACAAACAAACAATGCAAAAAAGAATTCTATGCTACGCAGTAGCGTGTCTACTAAGTCTTAATGTATCTAGTACATATGTCTATGAAGCTAATCAGGCTTTAATAAACCTTACCAATCAATCAGGCACTACTAACCTAAATGCAGGAGACGATCAAGTTTCAGGAGCATTTAATCTAGGCTTTACTTTTGATTTCTACGGACAAGAATTTATTCAAGGAAGAATAGCTACCAATGGTTGTTTGCACTTTAAAACATCAGGAGCTTATTGCAACGACTACACACCTGATCCATTAACCAGTCAGTTTACATATACCTTACTTCCATTTTGGACTGATCTTATAAGAGACAGTGGCTCTAGCATGATAGCTAAGAGTTTTGATGATAAGACTGTGTTTGGTTGGTATAACATGAGGGAATACAACAGAGCATCTGATAACAGCTTTGAGGTCATACTGTGGCGTGATGATAACTTTGAATTTAGATATGGTGCATTAGATGTTATTAATCACGATGTTCTTATAGGAGAAATGGGTAGCGGTAGTTCAGAAGTGTATCAATATTTGTTTTACGATAAGTGTTCTACAGGCTCTACTAACTCTAGTTCATGTGTTAGCGGAACATGGAATAGCACATCTGCAAATACTTTATTAGAAAGTGGTGGTTCTTTATATGGTTCTGGCACAGGTAATGCAATAGATTGTAGCGATCCTTTAAACAATGCAGGATGTAGTGGTTATGCAGCAGCCTATCAAACACAACAATGTAATATCACTCAGCTTTATAATGAGTCTTGCCCTTTATATTGGGAAGCGTATGACGATCAACAATGCGATCAAGACCCACAATATGCACCTTTTTGCCGAGGGTATAACCAACAAGACTCTGTAGCTTACTTTGATGAAGAAACAGACTATGGATTCTCTGAAGAAGATATGTGGTATGACGAAGAATTTGACGAGTGGTTAGACCCCAATGATCCATGCTATCAAAATAACTGTTCAGAATTTACTGATGCTGATTGGTACGCCTTAGATGTAGACCAGTTTGGTCAAGAACAAGTTGATGACTGGCTAGGCAATGATATAAGTTTTAGTGATGATGGCATGATTGATTTTAATACTTCTGCCGTTACTTCTTATGATGACTTAGATGTACAAATGGATGCTTGGGATTTGCACCAAGATCAACAACACCAAGATCAAATGTTGTTAGACGAATTTTTATTTCAAGAAACATTTATGGTAGAAGATTTTAGTGAGCCTGAAACATTTATAGAGTTTACTAATGTAGAAGAACTAGAAGAATGGTTTGAAGAAGAAACAAGAGATAGAGAAGAAGAATTTGCAGAACTTGAAGAACCTGAAGAAGAATTTATAGAAGAAGTATTTGAAGAAGAAGTAGTTGAAGAAGTCTTTGAGCAAATAGAAGAAAGATTGGTAGAAGCTGAGATAGAAGAAGAACGAATTGAAAGAGAAGAAGTAGCAGAAGAATCATTAGATATAATTGAAGAAGAATTTGCAGCAGTAGAAAATGAATCTCCTACTGGTAAAAACAAATTAATGGTTGTAGCTCTTAATGTAGTAAGAAATGGAGTAAAAACTGCAAATCAGAGTTACTCACAAGCTACTGGTGGCTCTCAAAGTTCTAGTGCAACTACTAACATTAGCTCAAATAAATCTTCTCAAAACAGCTCAGGTGGAATAAGCACTTCAAGTTCTCCCAGTTCATCAGATCAATATGCCAGTGCTTCTGCACAAACAAATCAAGTTCTATCTATGTCTAGTACCGCAGGTATTCAAACCTCATCAACAACCAATACTATGAGTAATGATAATGTATCAGTAGGTGGTTCTACTGTTGTACAAAATGTAGCTGTAGTTTCAGTTGAAGCAGAAATAAACATTGCATCTTCAGATATGAATACAACATCAGAAGCAGATCAAATAGCAGATAAGATTATTGCTGCAAATATAGAAGCACAACAAGAAGAACAAGAACAACAACAAGAAGAAACAGGTAAGTATGGAGATGAGTCAAAACTTATAGCTTTAATAGGCTATGTTCCTGCATTTAATAATTATGAAAAAATAGTTATGTCTGATGCTACAGACTGGTATTCTAGTCAATCTATATACTCATCTGCTACACTAAATGACAACACCAGTGCTTTCTATGGACTGGTAAATGATAATTTAAAAGGTTTAAGTCAGATGATGAATGATCAACCTAATATTTGGAGATAGCTATGAATTGGTTTGAAAATAAAACAACACAACTAATAGCTCTTGCAGGAATAGTTACAACTCTCGCTGGGTTTGGCTACACAGGAGCAACCTATGTTAATAGAATTGATAACCTTGAAGCTCAGATAGGTGGCATAGGCGATACTGAATCAGCACAACAGCTTATTGAAGAACGCTTTGCAGCAATAGAAACATCTGTAGAGTACATTAATAAATCTATAGATAGCTTGGCAATACCTGATGTTACAGAAATTAAAACTGACATAGCTACCATAAAGGCTGACTTACAGTTCTTAGAAAAAAATATAAATAAAATAGAAAACAAGGATGACAATCCTTTAAACGGATAATTATATGAAATTTAGTTTAATTAAAAATGTTGTAGGTGCTTTAGCTCCTACGCTTGGTTCAGCATTAGGTGGACCATTAGGTGGTCAGGCAGCATCAGTTATAGCTGGGGTACTTGGTTGCCAATCAGACCCAAAATCTATTAATAAAGCAATACAAGCAGCTACTCCAGAACAAATGTTAGAGCTTAAAAAAGCAGAACAAGGCTTTGAGCTACAAATGAAAGAGCTTGAAGTAGATGTATTTAAGCTAGAAGTAGCAGACAAACAAGACGCTCGTGGTAAGTTTAGTAAAGACTGGACTGCTAGAATCATGGGCATAGTTATTGTTGGTGGCTTTATGGGTTACATCTTTTTAGTAACATTACAACCACCAGAACAAAATTCAGAAGCACTTATTAACTTAGTCTTAGGTTATTTAGGTGGGTTGGCAAGTGCTGTAATTAGCTTTTACTTTGGTGCTTCAAACACACCTGATAAAGACTAATGAATATATCAAAAGAAGGCATAGCATTAATTAAAAAGTTTGAAGGCTGTGAGCTTGAAGCATATAAATGTGCTGCAGGTGTTTGGACTATTGGTTATGGTCATACTAAAGATGTAAAAGAAGGCGAAGTAATTACAAAAGAAGAAGCAGAGTCTATGTTAGTTCATGAGTTACAAGAATATTGTAATGATGTAGATATAGCAGTTAAAGTAGATTTAAAACAAAATGAATTTGATGCTTTAGTTTCTTGGACATATAACTTAGGACCAACCAATTTAAATTCTAGCACTATGCTTAGAGTATTAAATGAAGGTAAACACGATGATGTTCCAACTCAAATTAAACGATGGAACAAAGCAGGTGGAGAAGTCTTAAAAGGATTAATTAGAAGGCGTAACGCAGAAGCATTAATGTTTAAAGGAAAAGATTGGAGTGAAATCTAATGCCTTTAGCAAAATATGTTTTTAAACCTGGAATTAATAAAGAAGGAACTAACTACAGTAATGAATATGGTTGGTTTGATGCCGACAAAGTAAGGTTTAGAAAAGGCAAACCTGAAAGAATAGGTGGCTGGGATAAGTTTGCAGAGGGAAGTTTTGTAGGAACTTGTAGAAAAATGTATCCATACAAAGCTATTGATGGAGATCAATTTATTATATTAGGCACTCATCAAAAACTTTATGTTCTTAATGGAGATATTTATTACGATATAAATCCTATTAGAGCAACAACTACTAATGGTATTGTATTTTCTGCTTCAGTAGCAAACGGCTCTACAATAACAGCTACAGATAATAATCATGGAGCAGTTGAAGGAGATTTTGTAACAATAGCAGGAGCTGTTGCTTTGGGTAGCGGAGGTAACATTACTGCTGCTGTTTTAAATCAAGAATATCAAATTACATCTGTTGCAGATGCTAATACTTATACATTTACCGCAAAAGATTCTAATGGAAATGTTGTATCAGCTAATTCTAGTGATACTGGTAATGGTGGCTCAGGAGTAGATGGTGTTTATCAAATTAACTCAGGATTAGATGTTTATGTTCGTACTACTGGTTGGGGTGTTAGTCCTTGGGGAGCAGGAACATGGGGATCAAAAGCTGATCTATCTTTAACAAATCAACTTAGACTATGGACTATAGATAATTTTGGTGACGATACTATTGCTGCACCTAGAGGTGGACCAATATATTTTTGGGATGAATCAGATGGTTTAACTACTAGAGCTACTTTGTTATCAGCAGAAACCAACGCTAGTGATGTGCCAACAAATGTAATACAAGTTATGACCTCTGATGTAGATAAACATTGTATTGCTTTTGGTTGTAATCCTATAGGTACAACTTCTATAGACCCTTTGCTTGTTAGATTTTCTGACAGAGAAAGTGCCATAGATTGGACACCTACAGCAACCAATCAAGCTGGTGGTGTACAACTATCATCAGGCTCTGAAATTATTGGAGCACTTAGAACTAGACAAGAAATACTTATATGGACCGATGTAGGCATAGTTTCTATGCGTTTTGTCGGAGAACCATTTATATTTTCATTTACAGAAGTAGCAGAAGGTCCATCTCTTATAGGACCTAACGCAGCAGTAAGTGCTAACAACAGAGTTTATTTTATGGACAGTGGTGGATTTTATGCTTACTCAGGTTCGGCTGAAAAAATACCATGCACAGTATTAGATTATGTTTTATCCGATCTTAATCAAGAGCAATCATTTAAAGTATTTGCAGCAGTTAACAACATAGCTAATGAAGTAATGTGGTTCTATCCATCAGGCACTAATACAGAAATAAATAAATATGTTTTATATAACTACTTAGAAAATGTATGGAGCATTGGTACAACCGATGATGACTTTACAAGAACTGCATGGGATGAAGCATCTATACTAGATTTTCCTATAGCTGCAAGTAAAAATGACTCAAGCAATCTTAATTATGTTTACAATCATGAAAAAGGTCATGGCAATGATGGCAGTAACTTTACAGCATACATAGAGTCAAGTGACTTTGACTTAGAGCCAGATGGTGAAAGGTTTACTTTTATATCTAAACTAATACCTGATGTGCAATTTAGAGATCAACAAGGAACAAGCGATAGCGTAACTTATACAATTAAAGGCAGAGATTACCCACTGCAAGACCTAACTACACTACAAACAATTAATGTAACTCCTAACTCTACATTCTCTAATACAAGAGCTAGAAGCAGACAAGCTGCAGTAAGAATATCAAACTCATCTAGTGACTATGGTTGGAGAGCAGGAGACCTTAGATTGGAAATTAGACCAGATGGTAAAAGATAATGGCTGATATTAAAACAATAGCATTGCCACTACCAAGCCTAGAGTTTGATGCTAATAATGAAGCAGTTACACGCAGGATAATAGAACAAGCAATACAAGATATTAATGTTAAAATTACTTTAATAGATAGAATGAAGTCTACAACATCAAGTAAGGCTTCTAAAAGACACCAGTTTTTACTTATGGGAATAAAACATGGCTGATAATCTTAAAGTATTAGGACAAGTAGACCCAGCAGCTACCACAGTTACTGTGCTATATACAGTTCCAGACATGACACAAACAACAGTTAGTTCTATTGTTGCAGCAAATCGCACAGGTTCTGCTATCACTTTTAGGCTAAGTGTTCATGTAGGTGGAGCAAATGCTAATGATAAACAATTTATATATTTTGATAAATCAGTAGCAGCTAACGATTCCCTACCAATAGTTTTAGGTATAACATTAAATCAAACAGATGTTATCAAAGTTTATACAAGTGCAGTTGACATGAGTTTTAATATGTTTGGCTGTGAAACCAAAGAGGAAAGATAAAGAATGGATATAAAACAACAAACACAAAATGTAGCCAATCAAGGTCGCTATGGTGACTCTATGCTTCTTCATGTAAATCCAGCAGAAGTTAAAGGTTTGGCACAAGCAATGCCTATTACAGTAAATCCAGAAACAGGACAGCCTGAAGCCTTCTTACCATTTCTTGCACCAATGATAGGTGGGATGCTTGGCTCATCAGTTTTAACAGGAGCTGCAGCAGGAAGTCTTTTTGGAGCAGCAGGTATATCTTCAGCACTTGCTACTGGTATAGGAGCAGGTTTAACTTCATACGCACAATCAGGTGGCTCTGGTAAAAGAGCATTGTTTTCTGCTTTGACTGGATATGGTGGAGCTAAAGCAGCAGAATTAGCAGGTGGAGCTGCAGCATCTAGTGCAGATATAGCTGCAAATACAGGAAATTTAACAACAGAATTAAGTTCTAATATAATGAATCCTAATGCTTTGAATGCTGCTGGAGACACAACTTTTAATGCAGCTAATGTTATACCAGGAATGCAATTACCACCAGGTGTTCCACCTGTAGGTCCTGAATTAAGTAATTTAGGAAATATAGAATTACAAAAACAACTAACTGGATTTCAACCTGCATTACAACAATCAGGTGCAAATGCTGCAGATGCATTTTATGCAGGTCCTGTTGATGGATTTAGACCTGATTTAAAAGATAGTTTAGGACAAGCATTTTCAGGTGACGGAGGATATCCAGAAGGTTTTGGTAATCTTCTACAAGGAGCAACCAGTCAAGCAGCTTATTTACCAATGGCTGTTGGAGTAGGCGGAACAGGATTAATGGAATCTGAAGATTTATACGAACAACAAGAACGAGAAAGAATGGCTGACAATGAAGAAAGAAAAAGACAGATGTATTTAAATAATCCAGAACCTATGCTTTATTCTGCTTCAGGTGGCATGACTCAATTTGAAGAAGGTGGTGATACTGATTATGACAGTGAATCTGGTAAACAAGTTTTTTCACCAGCAAAACAACAATATGCAGTCAACCCTAACTTTATGGCAGGATTTGCTCCTGAAACAATGTACTTTAGACCTGACACTATTAATGCTGAAGCAAGAAGTTCAACACATGGTATGCAACCAGTCTTAGGACCAGATACATATAGAGGAACTAAAGGTGGTTATGACAATGAAGGTTATTTAGATAATGAAGGTAATTATGTTCCAGGAACAGCACAAGGCGTTCAGTTTGCACCACAAACAGCTATAGACCCATATGCAGCATATACAGGAATAGCACCTGATGGCGTAACTCCTCTTCCACCTCTTCAAGGTTTAGTTCAATCTGAATATAATCCTTACGATGTTATAGCAAGAATGTTACCTCCTGAAGCAAGTAGTGGCAGTAGTAGTGGCTCTAATACTAGTTATTCTTGGTTAGATGACGAAGAAGATAATCAAAACTATGCTGATGAAACTGAAGGACAAGGTGGTGGATATCAAGATAATAACTATGATCCAACTGATAACACACAAATGTTTGTAGATGGAGGACCAACAAAAAAATTACCTAATAAAGGTTTAGAAGCATTAAATAAAATAGCACCACAAGTTGTAGATAATATGGGTTATCAAGAAGGTGGACAAACAGACCCATTAATTCAAGAAGCTACAATGTTTATTTTAGGCGAATCTGATAACGAAGAAGCAATTAATCAATTTATTGCAAAATATGGAAATGATGCATTTTTACAATTAAGACAACAAATTCTTGAATCTCTTGTTCCTAATGCCCAAACAGAAGGTTTAATAGAAGGCGTAGGTAATGGTGGAATGGATGATGACATTATGGGAACTATAGGTGGTAAACAAGATATAGCTGTATCACAAGATGAGTTTATTGTTCCTGCTGATGTAGTATCAATGTTAGGAGACGGCAGTTCAGATGCAGGTTCTAAAGAACTTTACTCTATGATGGATAGAGTAAGGCAAAAGAAAACAGGTACAACTGAACAAGCACCTAAACTAGCTAATGCTGGAGGAATGTTACCAGCATGAATCAAGTAGCTCAAAAATTAGATCAACCTAAAATAGAAATTTCTGCGGTACTTCCACAAGACATTTATTTAGTTTGGAAATATATAGATAAATTTTTAGAAAGATCATGCAGACGATCAAATGGTAGACATACTATTGACACTGTTTATAAACAATTAATAGATAATCAAGCTCACTTATGGGTTGTATACAATATAGAAGAAGATTTAATTCAAGGATGTATTGTTACTAACGAAGTTTATTATCCTACAGGATTAAAAATGTTAAATATTTTACAACTAGGTGGAAAAAATATGCAAGATTGGATGGAAATAGTAAGACCAATTTTAACTGATTGGGCAAAAAAAATAGATTGTAATGGCATTGAAGCTACTGGCAGAAAAGGTGTTTCACATTGGCTTACAAAAAAAGACAACAATTGGAAAGAAGATAATATTCATTTTGAATTACAATTTAAGGAGAAAGTATAATGTCATTTGGAGGAGGAAGTAGCGGACCAACAGAAACAACTAACATTACCTCTAATCTACCAGAGTATGTTCAACCATATTTTGAAAGATTATTACAAAGAAGTGAAGGCGAAAGCATACAAGGGTATCAACCTTATGGTGGTCAACGACTAGCATACTTCTCGCCTGATGAAATGCAATCTCAGGCAATGACTCGTGGCTTTGCTAATGCAGGAACTCCATCTCAATATGGAGCTGCAGAAACAAGATTTTCAAATCAAGGAGCATATGGTCAACCACTTACTGCAGCACAAACAGCAGCAGGTCAAACTGCATACACTCCATATACAGCACCACAAGACGCTGCAGGTCTTTCAGTTGGTCCTAGTGGATATTCAGCATCAGCAGATCAAACAGGTGCTTTAACTGCTCCTGGTGGATATAGTTTTTCGCCTACAACAGATGGTTATACACAAGGATATGCAGCACCAAGTGCTGAAAAACCAATTACATCAGGATATGATCCAACTGCTTTAGATACTAGATTAGCTGGAAGAACAACCTATGATCCTACCGCAAATTTAAGATCATCAGCATATACTGCAGGTACAACTGCACAAAGCTACAATCCTTTAGGTTACGAGCAAAACCTTTCTAGGTTTATGTCTCCATATCAACAGAATGTTACTGACATTGAGAAAAGAGAAGCCACTCGTCAATCCGATATTATGAGCAAAGGCATAGGAGATCAAGCAACTGCTCAAGGTGGATTAGGTGGTTATCGTGAAGCAATACAACAATCAGAAAGAGAAAGAAATCTTTCACAACAACTTGGAGATATTCAAGCACGAGGTAGCCAGTCTGCTTTTGAAAATGCTCAAGCTCAACTTGAAAGAGAAAGAGCTGGTGGTATGGGTGCTGCTAGGTTTGGACTAGATGCATTTAGTCAACAACAAGCTGCACTACAACAACAAGAACAACTTGGTCAAAGAGCTTTTGAAACATCAGAACAATCAAGGCAACAACAACAAACTTTTGCTCAGTCTGCATTTAATGCAGGTGAATCAGCTAGACAACAAGCTGCAAAACTTGGTTTGTCAGCAGAACAGCAACAACAAGCTGCAGAACAAGCTGAAGAAAGATTTAGTCAATCTGGGTATCAAATGCAACAAGCTGCTGAACAAGCTGCAGGTAGTCAAGAAATTGCAGCATATAAAGCACAACAACAAGCTCTTCAAGCTCAAGGTGCTCAAGGTATACAAGCATATCAAGCTCAAGAAGCTGCTAGACAAGCTCAAGAAAGATTTCAACAAAGTGGATACGATATGTCTAATAGATATAACTTAGCTGCTGCTCAAGGCTTACAAGGAATAGGAACGGCACAACAAGCAGATGCACTCTCTAGAATACAAGCTCTTAAAGGCATTGGTTCACAAGACAGAGCATTACGACAAGCCAGTATGGACATGGGATACGATGATTTTCAAAGACAAAGAGACTTTGCTAAAAATCAACTTAGTGATTTTAGTGGTATGTTAAGAGGTGT
>Ga0209816_1002634_pt1 | contig 12616 bp, 6 predicted proteins | sample CoawatmetaG01DNA_FD_187509 | JGI IMG/M metagenome (GOLD analysis project Ga0209816, IMG submission 187509) | Marine microbial communities from the West Antarctic Peninsula - Coastal water metaG017-DNA (SPAdes) (version 2) | ecosystem: Environmental > Aquatic > Marine > Coastal ... | reverse complement strand
TTTAAGGTCCTTGCTAATGTTATCCTCTCTATTTATTACACCGTCGTCATCCCCAGCAGGTGCATCTAATCCTAATTCAGAATATGTCATACCACTTAGCTCTTCTCCTGCCATTAAGTCTTCCACGAATGATGTACTACCAAAACTAGAATCGTGCATTAAAGATTTAAAGTTACCTGAGTCTACTATTCGCTGTACGCTTTTCATAGCTGTATCCCTGTCGAACTGATCTGAACCTTCAGAGCCTTTATCTCGGTAACCCTCAGCCAATTCGTCAATCTCGTTGAAGCTTGAGTTGTCAACCTCAAATTGTACTAAGTAATCTGTGAGTTGGTTAGGCGTCATGAATGTACCATCAGGCCCGTATACTCCGTACCTTGTATTACCATCCTTGTCGGGGTCACTCACATCCAGCTTTTCCTGGGCAAGGATTAAGTTCTGCATCCATTTCTTTGCGATAGGGTCATTCTCTAGATTCATACCGTAACCATGAGCTGTAGTATTACCGATGTTTCTATAGTCTTGACCTATGTTATTTAAAACAAAAGACATCGATTCTTTGTCGTCTCGCATCTGTCTGACATTCTCAGTAATTTTAGCAGCCTTATTCTTATCTTTTCCAAGCAGAGCTTCATTAACTTGACTCCTTAAACCCTCTAGATCCGCGCTTATATTTTCATCATCGCCAGGGGTTAACGCAACACCTTCATTTATAGCCAGTTCAACTTGATTTTCTACTTCGGCTACATTGTCTTTGTCTTCAACTGTAACCTCTTTTTCTTCTTCTACAGGTGGTACCACCGTGGTATTAGCCCCCTGCTTCTCAGTAGCTTTTTTAGCCGCCTCTTTCTTAGCCTCTGCTTTATCTGATTCTTTCTCTTTTTTTAACCTACCTACTGTACTAGCTATGTTATCGCTTAATTTTTCTTGAGCTGCCCTCTTACCCATATCAACGGGACGTGCGGCTCTGTAAGCACCTTCTACTAAAGTTGAGTCTGCTGCCATTAGTTTATATTTTTAAATTCAACGTCTATCTTAGAGTAGTCCACCATTTCGTAACCACTACTATGCTTTGAAACGGCTTCGCTAGGAACTTCGTCAGACATAGCTCCTTGGAAATAACCCTCACCTATAGAGTTATCAATATATTCAAAATTATATATACCTATACCGCTAGGAGAGTTACCTACTAACTCTATGTTTTTCTTTAATCTTCTATCTGATAGAGCATTAGTTACACTACTACCAATAGAACTAATACCCTCCCATTTAGCGGCATCTGCTGCCGCAACTCTTTCTTTAGCTCCAGCAACATTACTTTGTTCCATGCCTAACAGTGTTGATACTTGATTGCTCTTCGCGTCACGAGAATACATTTCACCTTCCCCCATTTTATTCTGTAGGTTAGTTGCTCCTTGAGCTTCTTGAGTTTGTAGCCTACTAGCTTCGCCTACCGTAGCCTTTTGGTTAGCAGCTTCTTGATCTCCGATAGTGGCTGCTGATTGTTGAGAGGCTAGTTGACCTGACTGAGCCATTTGCTGAGCTAACGCAGCTACACCACTACCACCAGCAGAACCTTTCATTTGATCTAGTATATTTGCCCGTTGTTGCTGCCCTTGTTGGTTTTGCAACTCCATACCCTTCTGGTTGATAGTTAAATCTTCCATTGTATTCTCTTGGCCAGCAAACTGGTTGGTCATACCAGTAAATGGATTACTAGTATCTAAGTTAGAGAAAGCAGCTTTCTGCTTGGTCAGCTCAGCTTGAGACGCGGCTTGTTCTCGTTCAGCCCTCCTTTTATCTTTAGCACCTGAAAAGGCTTTTGCTATACCTATACCTGCCCCGACTATAGCGGTACCTGCGATTACAAAACTCATACTATTCTACTTTTAAATTAATTTTCTCTAACATCTCTATTACATCACACTCAGGTGGTAGGTCTTCATACTTAGTGCACACAACTTCTTCTTCTACATCGTTTATAGACGTACTATCTGTAGCGTGGACAGTTATAAAAGTACACTCCTCATGGGTGTATATAGCTCTCTTTGTACCTGGTTTTGTTATACCTTGGTAAGGAGCTCTGATATGTTCTATACCATCCTCAGTTAATATAGACATGTATCCTTTCATTAAGAAGAAGGGGTGTTCTTTCTTATGTATCTTAGTTATTATTAAATGGTTAGCCGGGTTATAAATCTCTCTGATATAACAACCACCTGCGAATGTATGTTTAACTGGGTTAGCTTCCTGCAATTCGTTCTCACTCATTCCATTTGTCAGTATTTCACTCTCCAACTCAACCATTTTCTCTCTAAACTCTCTCCTCTTTCTTATCTCTAAACCTATCTCCCAAGCTTCATCAAAATTAAAAGAATGTTTAATTCCAAACTCTTCTGACATCTCATAGAACTGTCGCTTGCTTTCCTCTCTTGTTAGAGGTGCATTGTCCACCTGGTCTTTAATATTATCTTTCATATAATTATATTTGATTCACCAATATATAATCACAGTTTTAGAGTCTTATTTACTACTTTCAAACACTTCGCAAGAGGTGGCAAACATCTCACTTTTTATTTTAGAATCATTAACAAACCTAGCTCTAGCAAAATAACCTATAGGAGAGGAAACGTTAACTGCATTATCTTTGCTAAAAAATATATACGCACCGTTCTGTGGAGGTATTAAACTACCTAAGGCATCGCACACTATATTATCAGCGCTCCCAGTAATGCTCTTATGGTTGATGACTAATATGGGTCCTATTTCCACTATAGACTCCTGTGTAGATGTGCTAAAGCCACCAACGTTAGTAATAGGACAGTAGTAAGCGGTGTCTCCAACTTGAACTGAATTGTTTATATCGCTAGAGAAATATATAGTTATATCTGGCATGTGTGAATATTATTAGTTGTTAAATAGTTTAGTGAAATCTATAGTATATGTTTGCAGTTGATAACCGAATTGTACAACTGTGTAACTACCTGTCACTGTAGCAAAAGCTTGATCTGTGCTACCAAGCCCGTTACCTATGTGTACTCTCACTGGGCTAAACTTTACTATGTCGCTATTTTCTTTAATCAAAGGAGTGAACATCTCTGATGTGTCGTTCCAAGTATAAGAATGCACATCCACTCCATTTGACTTGTAGTTGGTTACGTAACCAGGCTCCAGAGTGAATGTAGTACTAGCTTCCGTGAGCCTCACCTCGTATTCAACTGTCTCTTTTGGTTTAGACAATGGTACACCATAATTTCTAGCACCCTGCTTACCATATTGCTTAACGTCCGTTATATTGTATCCGGTTTCGTAACCCCAGCCACTGCTTTTTATTCCATCTATAAGGATACTAACCTTAGGGTACTGCTTATATGCATTGACTAGAATACTTCCAGGTAGGTTAGGGTTGGTTAACTCACTGTAACTCGTCTCAGCGGAATTACTAATAGATGACTCTTGACCTGCTTCAACCGTAAGCTCAAACTCTTTCCAACCCTCGGTTACCGTAAGTGGCTCCACCTCTGGGAACGCGAAAACATACACGCCAGATGCAGGTATTTTTACTTTACCATCAGGCATGTTCGGTATTTCACCTCCGTTTAGTTGAACGGCTGACAATAGAGTTGGTAAGGAAGATCTCGATGTGTTGTTAACAATTTCCACAAACTTTGTCTCTCTAAAAGAGACGTTAAAAGTAACGCCAGGAGCACCATAGATACCTACTAGAACTTTGTCGTCATCCCTTATACCATCAGTTGGTATTACATCGTCTCCAGAGTTATTATGTAAATCACCAAAGTTAGTCTTCACATTGTGTATTTGTAAAAGAACAGCACTGACATTACCATTATTGTCTGGTAACTGGCCAACCGACTTCGTATGCCTCTCACCTTCACAACCTAAAAACACTGTTCGCCGTGGGTCTGTTAATAGGGTAGTAGCAAGGCCAACAGGTTCACCCTCGTTAGCCTCCATTGGATCGTTAACATACTGCGGAGAATATGTCGGCACAGAGTCCTCTTGGTAGATCAAGTTAAACTTTATTTTCTTTAAAATCCTCTTCCACCCAGTAGTTGTATTAACCCAGAACGCTTCACTACCACCATCACTGATGGGGAGAACGTCTATTAAAAACTTGCTGTCCCCACTGTTATCAATGTTGCTATAATCAAAGACTTCTTCAAAAGAAGAAAAAATACTTAGGAGGTTCTCGTTACCTGAGCTGTAGTTGAATCCTAAATTAGTAGTGATGTTGGTAATGGCACCGGGTTCGTTTCCTAGGAAATCTAAGTTCCCTTGATACTTTATACCGTAAACGTGGTTAGCGTTATAGTTCTCATTATCAGGGCTAAAGTTATCATCCATACCCATAGTAATCGTAGCCACCACCTTCTGAGTTTCAGGCTCGTTTAAACCATAGAAATAGTGCCTGGTATCAAGTGCGGTTTCGTATACCCCATTTGCTGACGAATTAGGGCTTGCCGGGTAAGTCATACCCATACCATTATTGTTAGTATCGTGCCTCCAACCTTCAACTTCTTCGTGGCTAAACGTAGCAGGAAAACGTTCTTGTATGTCATCAGCATCTCTTAACTCACTAAACTCCTCTTGGACTTGAATCCAATGCTTGCTAGCACCTTCAAGATAAGCTTCCCCACCTATGTCTACAAAGAAATCTGTATCCTGAGTTATAGTAACACTGTTATGTAGGGTTACTTTAACAGAGATATAATTATCAACAGCGTATGCCTCACTGTGATTTGTTAGCTCGATTGTGTCTAAAAATTCTGCAGCAGCGGTTGGGAAAGTTACACTAGTGTAGTCCTCAAAATCACTCACGTCCACTACGTACCCAGGTTCTGGGTGCACCTCTAAGTGGTACACTAGTTCTGGGGATTCACTTGAACTATAACCATCAGCATTAAACAGGCGAGAATCTTGTTCTACCTCTAAGCAATTTATTAATTCAGCCATGTCTTAATCGTTATTTTCTTTAATTGTTAGTGAGAATTGTTGTGGTGTGAATACACAAGAGCCATCGTCTGTATTTGCCAAAGGATTATAGTTGTCAGCTGTTGCATCCATACAACCATTATGGACAGCAATGCAACCGAAAAAGTAATCTCCTGAATTTGCAAGTGGGTTATAGTTAAATGCCACTGGATCCATACACCCGACTACCGCTGGGTACTCACAAGATCCATCATTAGTGTTAGCAAGAGCGTTGTAGTTTGTTGCACTTTCATCAGTACATCCATTAATAATTTCAATACAAGAGCCATCATCCTCACTTGCGTTTATATCATAATTAAACGAGTTGACATCCATGCACCCAGTAATTAAATCAACACAAGAACCATCATCTTCTGTTGCTAAGGCACTAAAGTTAGCTGCAAGCATATCCGTACAGCCTTGAACAGTATACTCGCAAGACCCATCGCTGGTAGTTGCAAGCGGCTCGTAGTTTAGAGCTAGTGGATCCATGCAGCCTCTAATCTCGTACTCACAAACATGTGGTAGAGGTACGGTGGCATTCTCATTATAGTTTAATGCAGTTGGATCCATACAACCCACGGTAGCTTCTATTTCGTAACTACAACTCCCATCATCTTGATTTGCATTTGGGCTATAATTAATAGCTGTAATATCCGTACAGCCTTTTATAAATGGGATGCAACTTCCATCATCATAAGTTGCGAGATGATTATAATTAAACGCCAATGAGTCTGTGCACCCTGGTCTCCCATACTCGCAAGGCGCTGATACGTTAGCGTTTGAATTGTAGTTAGTCGCCGTTGGATCCATACAACCCACAACGCTAGTCTGAACAGCTCTTGTTGACACACCTATACCTTGAACTGTGAATTCAGAGGTATCTAAGTTGTCTAGAGTTGTTGTTATACCATCTAAGAAACTAAACCACTTACCTTCTTTGTCTACAAACTCAACCACTTTAGACTCTTGCAAATCAGTATCGAACGAATCAACATACCAACCATCCTTACTTGTTAAGTTATAGTACTCTCCATCACTACTAGGTAATGTGTTACCATTAACGTCCTGGACATATTTGCTATCGTGCTCAGTGATTTTAGCTTGTGAGCCTTCATAGTTTATAGCTGTGAATCCTTTAACAGCACCTGGATTGTCATTGAACAAGACGTCTATTGTAGAATCATAATCCTCTCCGTAGAAATTATTAGCATTAACTATTAAGTTACCGCTAGAATCTACATCACTACTATGGTGAGACCATATACCACCATGACCAGCAGTTATATACTCGTCATTGATAGATAACCCAGTATCAGGTATAAATGACTTGAAGCTAGACCAACCTTTATTTTTTTCATTAAAAGAAATTGTAGTACTTGGTACATCGTTTCCTCTTGCATCTGTTGGGTATTTAATAGTTACGTTGTACTCACCCTTTATAGTGTCGAAAGTTCCAATTAGCTCGTCTGAGTCTTTTAGTTTACCTCTAAAGTAAGTGCTCATGTTGACGTCAGATATTGGAGTCAAGCCGTCTTGAGATAACCTAAAGACCTTACCTCTTTGCTTGTCTGTAAAGTACATCCTATAACCATCGAAAGCTAAGGACTCAGGATTTTTTGATATACCATAATCCCCAGCTAAACCACCAGCATCTCCAAGCACAGCATTAGATGCCGTTATATTTGAACTACCATCAGCATTAAACAAAGCATCCTTATTAGCCAATATCTTTAAAACTTTATCCTCGCAGAAGGCCACCATATTTGTGTCTCTACTTTTTAAAGCTTGTATCGATCCATACGTTGGGTTGAGGTCTTTTGTTATAGACTCAGCCATGTTAAATTCGTTTAGGTTATTAACTCCACTTGTAGAGTTGTATATACCTGACCATATTAAACCACTAGATCTTTTTTCACTGCTGTAGTCTTCTAATACAGTAGATACTTTACACCCATTATCTATAGTAGGTGAGTTGAAATCGTCCCTTATTCTATCTGATTCTAACCCGTTACCAAATGAGTAACAATTAAACCAAGGCAGCTCGGTCTTACTTTTATATGTTTTGTAATTCAACCTATAGTAACCAGTTACTTCTTTGAATTTTAAAACTACAGCTTGATTTGTAAAATCTTGTACTTCTGAAGAACAATTTTTAACATCTATCCTCGTAGTACCGTTGCCTAGATCTGTAAACCCGCCACGTACAGTGAAAGTACCTGCGTCTACAACAATTGCATTTGAACTAACTTGCCATATCTTGTTATCGTCACTATTGAAACCTTCAGGTAGTGAAGCTGTAACCACCGTAATCTGGGTGACTAGTGAAACAAGCGTGCCAACGCCTAAGAAAGAGCCAGCGCTAGTAGCTATCACTGTATTAATACCACAAGTTAAGGTGTGTTCTTTAGACGACTTGTATGTAGCTGCTGAAAATGGAATTGTGTCAGTAATATTTACTAGTGCACCATTGCTGTTTGCCCCTAGGTATGTTACAGTTTCTTGTTGCTTGTTGTTATAGCTATCCAGAGGATGCCAGTGATCTATTACCATAGCCTCAGTAACCATTCCATCAGGCCTAGTAAAGCTAAGAACGTCACCTTTGTCTTTGTGAGCATACACAGCAAAAGGAAAAGTTAACCCTACAACTTCAGCTGCATCACCAAGACCTATGACATCTCTAACCGCTGTTTTGATTGCAACACTACCACTTTGGTAATCTCCATAGCAATCGTACATACTAGTCGGATTAGCGGTAGCATTGAGCCTATCACAGGATGTGATTGAACCCACCGGAGCGAATGATTCTATATTTTTGTTTTCTAACCTCATTGGTATAGCACTGGTAACTTCATAGTAAAGATCTAGACCTACGTCTTCTTTAGGCTCTGTCTCCCAAACTGCGTTACCGTCAATTTTCTGTACTATATCTGACGGGTCATAATAAGGTTTTACCACCTCTAACTTTAACTTGGTTGAACCATCACTTTTGACGGCACTACGTGGGTCCCACTTCGACGTATCTAAACCTTTTGTTTGGTCATCATACCTTGAGAAGTATAAGTCAAACGAATGACGCTTACAGTAATCATCGCCTGCGCTAATCTCCGTGCAAGCAGCACATGGATATTCCCCTGGTGATTCGTGGTAATTTTTATGCGACACAGAATCAGTGAAACCTCTAACTACATATATAACAGGTTGCCCGTGATACCCGTCATCCCCTGGATCTGATGGGAATCTAAATAAGGTACCTTCTTGTCGCAGTGTATTGTACAGCGACATAACACCTTCTGGATCTTCATTACCATTATTACCTGCTGAGTTAATCTTAGAAAGTGTTATAGAACTCATATTGTCTATAGAGTCCGGTCCATCACCACTCAATCCTTTCTCGGGTCCGTGCTGTGGCGATTCGCACTCATTATGCTTTGCCCAGTGAGCGTTGCTTATAAACCAGTCATTGTTACCAGAAGGGTTATTGTCCCAGTAATTTGCCCAGAACTTTTTAACATTGTCAGCAGAGGATGCAGTCAATCCCATGTGAGTATAACCACTGTTTAAAGTGGCATCATCCCACTCGTATTCTGTGTAGTCCGTGGTACTATTACCAACCCACTCTCCACTGGCTGGAAGGGTCATAACCGAATAGTCACCGTTAAGCGAAGAGCTACCCGAAGCAGGGTTCACTCCGTTTGCCGCAGAAGTACTAACATACCCAAGACTAAATATATTTGTTGGGCTATAACTCGAAGCTGAAATGTCAGTACCTATTACAGAGTTAGTTAGTACAATATCTTTAAATACCTTAACGAAGAACCTACCTTCGAACTCAGGTTTGTTCTCTGGTACAGAATCTCTAACCTCAACGCTTATGGTTGGAGTTGTACCAACACCAAAACCAAATTCCGTATTCATCCCAGCTGTTTCACCGAAAGAGGTTACAACGGATATAAATTTATCAGTATCATTCATCCTAGCAATACGCTTCCAGTCTGAGAACCTAGCTACTCCATTGAGCTCGCCAACAATCCTTGCCCAACCAACACCTTCGAATTTAACGTCTTTGAAAGATCTATCGTAGAAGTTATCCTGCATATCTACAATCATAGTCTCACTCATGCTATAAGTTGAGTCATCAAGCTGTTCTTGACCTATAATCCTATTAGTGTTCTTTATGAAATCAGGTGCTTCGTTAGATATTGCTAGTACTTTATATCTAGCATCTTCTTCTACAGCATCCTCAGTACCATGTTCATTCTTAAGTATTAAGTATGTCTCTATATCTAATTTATTTCTATCAGCAGATTGAAAGGACAACCAGATATTACCATCCTCAGCTGGGTACCACCTATCCATTACTAGGTTATAGTATTCGTTTGTAGTTTCCTTTACGTAGTACTTGTAGTACTCCATCCAATCAGACGGAACGTGATGCGGTGTAGTCCACTCTAACTGTGCTGATAGCTTGTTAACTCTCCATGAGTTTTGTTTTTGTACCTCGACACTATCGGGCTGCGAAGTAAAAGGGCTTCCATACTTACCTGGGTTGGATACATTCCTTGTTTTACCACCAACACCAATCACCGGTGTCTCCCTTCCGAACTTATCACCAAACACAACGCCTACCTTATAGCTCCTAAGCGACTTAACAGACTTCAATGGCATTAAGTATTGCGGGTTCTCATTTGAGACAGCATCAATATTTGAATCAACTCTACCAATATGATCAATTGTAGTTATGCTTGGTATAGCAGAGACGACTTGATTTATATCATAGTTTTGCTCGTAATTACCATACACGACTCTATTACCAGTAACCTCCTGAGCTTTAGCCACTAGAGGAACGTTGTCCCAAGCTCTAAGCATTTGCGAAGATGGGACTGTTCGATGTATCATCTCAGTGGTTATATCTAAAACACCTGAGTTACCACCTGTAGATTTGTCATCCCACTCGGAGTTGTAACCTCTTTTGATTGACTTAACAACATACACGTTAGGTGACACAGTGTCTTTCCATAAAATATCAACCGCTACTACGTCATCAGGTCTCTGAGCATCATCAACTATAAAATCTGTTATCTTTAGGTTTCTTAAATTATTTACCATACCTAGGTTGTAACCCTTTATAGGTATAAAATCTAGCTTACCAGGTAGGAAAGCCAACTCTGACCACGGTGCAAATGATGAAAACTCACCGTCTTGGTATTTATACCTGAAAGAAAACCTACCAAGTTTAGTTTCAAATATAGGCTTCTTTTGAACTAACTTAACATCCCAATTGAGGTGTGTACTCGTTATATCGGGGTCTATCTTTATTATTTTTACTTTATGCTTGTCGCTAGAATTTTGGATTAATATTACCTCAGCTGTAACCTCTAAGGCTTGGCCAGCACCCACAAAGCGCAGTATATCACCAACACCAAATACCTCGCTCAAGGTGTTGTCATTATTGACATCGTCAATAAAAACCTCTTGACCTACGTTTAAAGGATTATCAACTCCTGCGGCATCAATAGTGAAGTCAAAAACACAAGTTGCAACGAAGCCTCGTTCTTTAGCGTTCTCAAATATTGACATCTCTAGCTTAGGCGCTGTTCTTGGGGCTCTTCTTATTACAGTTATGTGATCTTCTATTAGCCCGCTGTGAGTAGATCCATCTATGTCTTTTAGTTCAACCAAACCACCACTCGTATTGCTAGGGTCGTCTAACAACAAGTTTGTATGAGTATCGAATCTTAGCTCTGAATTTTTTATCGACTTTAACCTGTCTAGGTTTATTTTCTTTGGTTCTGAAAAACCATCAGTCCATAGCAGTAAGTTATTTATAATGTTTATACCGGTGATATGATGTGGCTTGTTAGGGCCACTAGCACCTTGGCTATAGTTACTATTTAAAAAAGGGCTTGAGAAGTTTAAAACCCTAGCGGCTTCAACTATTAAGAACTGGCAAAACTCTAAAGAACCCACTACTTGCCTATCAAAGTATACAGCTCCATTGTCTATTTCCCTAATAGTAACAGCAGCCGGCATGTTATTCAAAGGGTAAGCACCAGGGTATTGACTTATTAAGGATGTACCAGAAGCGCTGACGAAATCAATGCTCATACCAGGTCTAAGTCGTCCTATTATTGCACCTGGTAAAGCCAAGCTATCGTAGGGGTTAATTGACGAACTATTCACAGTTAAGTCCTCTGCATGCGTAGCCATAGGGAACTCGATTCTAAATACGTCTGTAAGAACTGGGTAGACTTTTTTGGTATTGCTGTTGTACCTTATTATCATGTCCTTATACGTAACATCTTCTTCTAAAGAAAGCCTAGCCGTGTTTAAGCTGACCCTTGGTGATGCCACTAGGAAGTACGAGTTATTTGTTTTTTCATCCGCTACGGATCCTACGAAGTAACTTTCCTCACTATCAAAGTTAACAGTGAAGTTAGTCGGATCTTTAACAGGTAGATATGATGGTCTCTCTATATTACCATATAAGTTTTGTGCGGTACCTGCATCACTAGCATCGGTTGTACTTACCTCTATATTTAAAGCGTCTCTATATTGACCTTGAGGAACTAATCTTTCATCAAAATCTTTGTTCATCTTTCCAGACTGAAACGAATGTTTTATTTCTGACATAAACTACTACTTAATATGTTTACTAATACCTCTAAGTACCTGAGTGAACTCTTCCATCTTTATATTAGAAAGCCTAATCTTAGCTTTTCTAGTCTCTGCAAATCTCTCTTTCTTATACCTAAGAACTATAGACTCTGATATACCAGTTCTATTAGATATTAATCCATACATAATATGCTTGTACACAGCTTCTTCTGCGAACTTATGAACAACCATCTCATCATCGGTCCCTAAGCCATCACTTATATATTTTAGTGTTACCGTGCTTCCAGCTAAGTCAGAACTAAAGTGTATAAACCCAGTTGCATTATCTATGTAGAACGTACCATTTGATTGTGCGTGTTGAGGGTCTAACCCGTATCTCCTACCTCTATTGTCAAGCGTAGTAGTATCTGAGACATCTGAATCTTGATTTGGATTAGAAGTTGGGATAGTGCTAAAACTGTTACGTGTAGTTGAAGCGTAGGTATCTCTAGTATTTTCTGCTTCCTGGCCGGTTTTAAGACCTAGCTCACTAGTTTGATCAGAGAACTTATAACTGCTATCTGAGTTCTGTCCTATAGGAAAGGGATTAGATGTTTTACCTGTAGGGTATAAAATTTTCTCAACACCATTAGAATCAACTCTAACCACTTTAGTGTAGTTAACATAGTCCTGCGGCAAGTACATAGTTAAATTAGCCGGCACGGTTATTTCGTAAGATTTATGAGAGCGGAGAATGTCATACGACAACTCTTGTATTGCCCTCATGCCATGAAACTGCACATCAGTTCTATTAGCCTTAGAAAGTATCTTGCTTTCACCTACGTAAACCACCATGAATGAACTTATAATATCATCCAAAGTAACGAACTGGTAATCACCTTTATTGCTGTCGTTGTGATAGTCAAACTGCGATTGTTGTAGTAATCCCATAATTATTTATTTTCTATTGCTTCTTTTAGCTGCTCGTTCCTAAGTACAACCTCTGACAAACCAGGTTTGTTTATTA
>Ga0209816_1002630_pt1 | contig 12638 bp, 12 predicted proteins | sample CoawatmetaG01DNA_FD_187509 | JGI IMG/M metagenome (GOLD analysis project Ga0209816, IMG submission 187509) | Marine microbial communities from the West Antarctic Peninsula - Coastal water metaG017-DNA (SPAdes) (version 2) | ecosystem: Environmental > Aquatic > Marine > Coastal ... | reverse complement strand
GTATTTGTAGCCAACTTGATCTACTTTATAGTCCCATTTATAGGAGCCACCATCGCTTCGCGCAAAGGTGTCTTTATTAATTCCTAGCCAAGATAATTCTCTAGCTTTTTTATCATCATCTTCGTTATTGAAGCAAATCATTCCACTATCTGCAGTAGGTAGGTTTTTTACTGCTTGAAAAGAGAAAATACTTACGTCAACATCGAACCCAACATGACTATTACCAATATAACTCCCAGCCATGTGAGCAGCATCAAGGATAATTACTAAATTATTTTCTTTGGCAATATTGATAATTTCGATTAAATTCTTAGTATTCCCACCCATTCCAACAAAAATAATAGCCTTGGTTTTATTACTTATTTTTTCTTTGACTGATTGAGGATTTAAATTTAATGATTCGTCGATATCTACAAAGCAAGGTTGAAGGTTTTCATAGACAATAGAGTGATTAGTTGATACAAATGTAAATGGAGTTGTTATAATTTCATCATTATTTTGCCAATCATGTTTTTCTTTTAATATTTTAACTGCAAGATGCAACCCTGCTGACGCAGAGTTTAAGAAATGGGCATTATATAAACCAGTATAAGTTTTCCATAGATTCTCAAATTCAATGGTTTTGTATCCCATACCTGTCCAGCCAAGGTCAAGACATTCTTTTATTTCAGACAGGCATTCATCTACTCTATACTTAGGCTTTAATACTTGGATATTTTTCATATAATATTTTTTATTAAATTTTTTTTTCTATCTTATCTAAAGAAGGTAGCTGCTTATCTTTGTCTGAAATTTTTATTACTTCAGAAGATAAACCCCAGTTAATGTTTAGCTTTTTATCATTAAAAAAGATACCTCTCTCATGAGCTGGGGAATAATAATTGTCCACTTTATAAACAAATGTTGCAGTATCAGTAAGCGCCATAAAGCCATGGGCAAAACCATGAGGTATAAATAGTTGATGTTTATTCTGAGCAGATAATTCTTTAGATACATACTGGCCAAAGGTAGGGCTTGATTTACGAATGTCAACTGCTACATCCATTACACTTCCTTCAATTACTCGTATGAGTTTAGCTTGAGTATAAGGACTTAGTTGATAATGAAGACCCCGAAGTACGCCTTTAGTAGATTTAGATTCATTATCCTGTACAAAGTTAACTTTATATCCGATAGTCTGTTCAAGCAGATCTTGTCTAAATGTTTCTAAAAAGTAGCCCCTGTCATCACCATGAATATTGGGCTCAATGAGCACCACATCTGGAATTGATTGAGGAATGAAGTTCACTTTCCTTCCTCTGCACATTTAATTAAGTATTGACCATATTGGTTCTTAGCTATGGGTTGGGCTAATTCATTGAGTTGCACTTTATTAATATAGCCTTTTTCGAAAGCAATCTCTTCGATACAAGCTACTTTCAGGCCCTGTCTTCTCTCGATGATTTCGATAAAGGTTGAGGCCTCTAATAAACTCTCATGAGTACCTGTATCAAGCCAAGCATACCCTCTACCCATTAGCTCAACGTTAAGGCGCCCTTCACTTAAGTACATCTGGTTAACTGAGGTAATCTCTAACTCACCCCTACCAGATGGAACAACTTCTATAACTTTTTTCAACACGTCATTAGGGTAGAAGTACAGACCGGTTACAGCATAGTTGCTTTTAGGAGTTTCTGGCTTTTCTTCAATACTGAGTGCTTTGCCAGTGGCATCAAAATCAACAACACCATAGCGCTCAGGATCTTTAACATGATAACCAAATACGGTTGCCATCTTTTTATCTTTAGCATTTGAAACAGCATTAGCTAGCATATCAGTCATACCATGACCATAATAAATGTTATCACCTAGAATCAAACAAACATTATCATTACCAATAAAATCTTTACCTAAGATAAATGCTTGAGCTAATCCATCAGGAGAGGGCTGAATTACGTAGTTAAATTTCATACCAATATCAATACCACTCCCTAAGAGTTGCTTAAATTTTGGTAAATCTTGAGGAGTGGAAATAATTAATACTTCTTGAATGCCTGCTAGCATTAAAACTGACAATGGGTAGTAGATCATCGGTTTATCATAAACAGGCAATAACTGCTTAGATATAGTTTTGGAAATAGGGTACAGCCTAGTGCCAGATCCACCTGCCAGAATAATTCCTTTCATTCTAGATTTCCCCCTCTAATCATTGATCATCCAATAGTCTTTAATCCATGGAGATGGCTGAATGTGTCGATACCATTTTCCACTCTGCCCTATAATTGCCTCAGGTGGGTTTGGCAGACCATGAAATAGAATAACCTTAGCACCTTTAGGTATTGAAGGGGCTATAAACCAAGATTTAAGCCAGGATGGGCAACATTTATATTTGAAGCTTGGGACCCAGTCATCTGGCCAAAATTCTAATTTATCTAGCTTATCAATTTCGCGTGACAAAAAGGCCTGCTCATGGCGTACTTCATTTATTACTTGTTCAGAGTTCTTTTCAAAGTAGTCTAGTATATGTGAATATTTTCCAATTTCAAATCGAAATATTGAAGAGTTTCCTTCTCTATTCTTTATTTTTTTTTTGTCATGAGCTATTAAAAAGTCACCAGGATGATTTAAGAATTCATCCAGATTGTCAACAATTACTACGTCTAAGTCAAGAAAAAGAGTTGGTCCAGAAAGATTACCAAAGTTTTTTTTAAAGACAGTGAGTTTCCTCCATCCTCGCTCAGGCAATTCAGCTGGAAGTTTAAGCTCTGGAAGTTCTTTTATTTCTACTTCGAGCCGAATACCTTCACTATTATCAGTAAAGCAGACAAATCTAAATTTAGAATCCATATTCTTGGATACCATAGAATATAGACGATTTACATAGTCTACTGGGAATTTATCACCCCATTTCATGCAAATAATATTCATAGAACGATTAAGATTAAGAGCTAAAAGTTGTAAAAAGAGTTTCTATAAATAGAACTTACAACTGAACTGAAGATATAAAATTTATATATTGAAGTCAACATTGCTATTTATCTATTCTTATAAAAACTATACCTAATTATAGAGCATAAATAAGAATCATAAAAAATTGTAATATAATCTATAACAATGATAAATTATTAATATCAGTGCCATAAAAGTCAATAGTTATTTTATAATTCGCTGCTATTTAATTTAAAAAATAAATAATGCTAATTTTTTTGAAATATCAACTTAAAAGAATAGTTTGAAGATTTTTATAGTAGGTGGTGCTGGCTATATTGGCTCTCACATGGTTAAAACTGCACATAATGCTAACCATGAAGTAATCACACTAGATAACCTTTCAACAGGCCATGAAGATGCAGTTAAGTATGGTAAATTTGAATTTTGTGATATTCTAAATCCTTCAGAGCTTAATCGTTTATTTAAAAAATATAAGCCAGATGCCGTTATGCATTTTAGTGCTTTTTCTATAGTAGGAGAATCAGTATCTAACCCTTTTAAGTACTATCATAATAATGTTTGTGGTACTCTCAATTTATTAAAATCAATGGTTGATAATAATTGCAAAAAATTTATTTTTAGCTCCTCTGCAGCAATTTTTGGTAATCCTGAATATATCCCTATAGATGAAGATCATCCAAAAAAACCAGTAAATCCTTATGGTAAATCCAAATTAATGGTTGAGGAAATATTAAAAGATTTTGAATCAGCTTATGATTTAAAATACGTGTGTTTTAGATATTTTAATGCTGCCGGGCATGATCCTGATGGTGGGCTGATTGAAAATCATGATCCTGAAACGCACTTACTTCCAATTGTTATGGAGGCTGCAAATGGAGGAAGAGATTCTGTAAGTATTTTTGGAAACAACTATGATACGAAAGATGGCACTTGTGTTAGAGATTACATTCATGTTAATGATCTTTCTGATGCACATCTAAAAGGGATTGATTATTTAAATAATGCGAACTCTAAAAGTGAATGTTTTAATTTGGGAAATAATCATGGATATAGTGTTAAAGAGGTAATACAAAAGGTTAAAGATGTTACCAAAAAAGATTTTAAAGTGGTGCAAGAGTTCAGTAGAAGAGGTGACCCATCAGTTCTGATTGCTAGTAATAAAAAAGCTAAAAAGATTTTAGGGCTAAGTCTAAATTTTACAAATCTTGAAAAAATTATTCTAACATTAAAAACTAAATGAAAATTGCAATTGCTGGAACAGGTTATGTTGGTCTTTCCAACGCAATGCTGCTTGCTCAAAATCACTCAGTATTTATCCTTGATATAATTCCATCAAGGATTGAGCAGCTTAAAAATAAAATCTCTCCTATTGATGATGAAGATATTGAATATTTCTTAGCCAATAAAGAACTTAATTTTACAGCTACTCTCAATAAAGAGGAGGCTTATTATGATGCAAAATTTGTTATAATAGCAACACCTACAGATTATGATACCACCAATAACTACTTTAATACTTCCTCTGTTGAAGGTGTTATTCTAGATGTAATAGATATCAATCCTTCTGCAGTTATAGTAATTAAATCAACTGTGCCAGTTGGCTTTACCCAAAGTATTAAAGATAAGTTTAACATTAATAATATAATTTTCTCGCCAGAATTTTTAAGAGAGGGACGAGCGCTTAAAGATAATCTCTATCCTTCACGTATTATTATTGGAGAGCAATCAGAAAGAGCCAAACAGTTTGCTGACCTTCTGGTTCAGGGAGCTATAAAAAAAAATATTGATATTTTATTTACCAACTCTTCCGAAGCTGAGGCTGTTAAACTTTTTAGCAATACTTATCTTGCAATGAGGGTCTCCTATTTTAATGAACTTGATTCATACGCTGAAGTGCATGGTCTTCAATCTAAACAAATTATTGAAGGTGTAGGGCTCGACCCAAGGATTGGCTCTCACTACAATAACCCTTCATTTGGCTATGGTGGATATTGCCTCCCAAAAGACACTAAACAGCTTAAAGCCAATTATAAAGATGTTCCCAATGTTCTTATTAGTGCAATTGTGGATGCTAATTCAACACGTAAAGACTTTATTGCAGATTCAATTATTGCTAAGAAGCCTAAAGTAGTTGGTATTCATCGCCTCATCATGAAGAAGAATAGTGATAATTTTAGAGCATCATCAATTCAAGGTATTATGAAGCGTATAAAAGCAAAAGGGATTAATGTTGTGATTTATGAACCTTTGCTCTCAGAAAAAGGAATAGGCGAATTTTTTCACTCTAAAGTAATTGTTAATTTAGCAGAGTTTAAACAGATGAGCGATTTGATTGTGGTTAATAGAGTTTCAAATGAACTTAAAGATGTTAAAAGTAAAATTTACACAAGAGATTTATTTAACTCAGACTAATAGAAAATAATTAAATGAAAGTTTTAGTAACAGGTTCTGCGGGCTTTATTGGATCTGCATTGTCAATTCGATTACTTAATAGAGGTGACGAAGTTATTGGTATTGATAACCATAATGATTATTATGATCCAGCTTTAAAGGAGGCAAGACTTCTTCGGCATATTAATATGCAAAACTACACGCATATTAGAATGCACCTTGAAGATCGTAAGAATATTACCACTCTATTTGAAGATAACCAGTTTGACTTGGTAGTCAACCTAGCGGCACAAGCAGGTGTCAGGTATTCAATAGAAAATCCTTTAGCCTACATTGATAGTAATTTAGTTGGCTTTGCTCATATTCTTGAGGGTTGTAGGCGCAATAAAGTGAAACATCTAGTCTACGCATCATCGAGCTCGGTATATGGATTAAATACCAAGCAACCATTCTCAACCCATGAATCTACAAATCATCCAGTAAGTCTTTATGCAGCGACAAAGAAAGCGAATGAGTTAATGGCCCACTCATATTCTCATTTGTACAATTTGCCAACCACTGGTTTAAGATTTTTTACAGTATATGGACCATATGATAGGCCAGATATGGCGCTTCAAAAATTTACTAGAGCTATTTTAAATGATGAACCTATTACTGTTTTCAACTATGGTAGACACAAAAGAGACTTCACTTATATAGATGATATTGTAGAGGGTATTGTAAGAGTTCTCGATAGAGCAGCTAAGCCAGAGAATGACTGGGATAGTAATAATCCAAACCCTTCAACTTCTAGTGCTCCATATCGAGTTTATAATATCGGTAATAACAAACCAATAGAGCTAATGAATTATATTGAGTCTTTAGAGTCAGCACTCGGCAAAAAAGCTATTAAAAAATTTCTTCCAATCCAGCCAGGTGATGTTTTAAATACATATGCAGATATCAATGATCTTGTAGAGAATTTTGGCTACAAACCAACTATGAGTGTTAAACAAGGAGTTGAAAATTTTGTGGGTTGGTATAAAGAGTTTAATAAAATTTAAATCAATTACATTATTAATATATTTATATGAGTAATCTAAAAAAAATAGAAAAATTATTTCAAGATTCAATTACTACAAAGCAAAAATGTCTTGCACAAGGCATGGAAGCTTTGGAGGAAATGTCTAATGCCATCTCTAGAGGTATTCAAAACGGAGGTAAGATAATGCTATGTGGAAATGGTGGTTCAGCAGCTGATGCTCAGCATTTAGCAGCAGAAATGTTGGTGCGCCTAAGGCCACAAAATAATCGAGAAGGTATTCCAGCAATAGCATTAACCCAGGACACATCTACAATCACAGCTTGTGGAAATGACTTTGGGTATGACTTGCTTTTTGAGCGAATGGTAAAAACTCTTGGTAAAGAAAATGATAGTCTTATTGCAATAACCACTTCAGGGAATTCAGAGAATATTATTTTAGCAATGAGAGCTGCTAAAGAAATTGGGATAAAAGTGTATGGATTTTTAGGTTCTGGTGGAGGCAGAGCTATTAAATTATGTGATGATTATTTCTTAGTTCCAGATAATAATACTGGGAGGATACAGGAGGCACATATTACAGCTGGCCATGCATTAATGGAGTGCATTGAAGATAATTTAATAGAAACGGGTTATATAACTTTAGAAGATAATTTCATAAAGGATATTTAGTATGAGTGATATAAAAAAACTATGGAGTTATTTGTCTCGTCGTCGTCAAAAACAGTTTGGATTAGTATTAATCCTTATGATTCTATCATCATTTGCAGAAATTTTGAGTATAGGCGCCGTACTTCCATTTCTTGCTATGCTGACTGCTCCAGATCAGTTTTTCTATCATCCAATCATGCAACAATTACTTCAAATTTTATTGCCAATATTTGGAATGTCAATCGTTGTTGAGCCAGATCAAATTTTATTACCACTTACTATATTGTTTGTAATACTAGCAATTATTTCTGGAATTATTCGTTTAATGTTGCTTTATGCAATGACTAGGCTTTCATTTTCAACAGGCGCTGATTTAAGTATAAATATTTATCAACGTACCCTTCACCAAGAATACTCAGTTCATGTTATGCGAAATAGTAGTGAAGTAATCAACAGTATTATTGTTAAAACAAGTTCAGTTATTAGTGGGGTAATAATTCCAGTCCTTACAATAATTAGTGCAACAATATTAACAGTAGGAGTTATTGGCACTCTTTTGGTTATTGATACAACAATTGCACTTTCTGCACTTATTGGATTTGGCGTGTTGTATTTGTTGGTGTCTTATTATACTAGTTCACAACTAAAGAAAAATAGTAAGGTTATAGCCGAAAACTCAACGCAAATGATTAAGTCTCTTCAAGAGGGATTAGGGGGCATTCGAGATGTCTTGATTGATCAAAGCCAACAATTTTATTGTAAGCTTTATCGTGATGCTGATCTTCCTTTACGAATAGCATCAGGCAATAATAAATTTATTACAATGAGCCCAAAAAATGCTATTGAAGCGCTTGGAATGTCATTTATAGCAATATTTGCTTATTTAATGTCACAACAACCTAGTCAAATAACAGTTATACCTATATTAGGAGCACTGGCATTAGGGGCTCAAAGACTCCTTCCAGCAATGCAACAAATTTATGGCTCATTTAGTATTATCAAAGGAAGTCAATCATCTTTCCAAGATATGTTGGAGTTGCTTGATCAAGAGATGCCAGATTACGTTGATTCGCCAGCGAGTGAGCAAATGAAATTTAATCATGAAATAGAAATAAATAAATTAAGTTTTAGTTACTCTGAAGAAAGTTCTAGAGTTATTCGTGATGTATCTTTAACTATACCAAAAGGTTCTTGTGTAGGGTTTATAGGTGAAACAGGTAGTGGGAAAAGTACTTTAATTGATATTATAATGGGGTTATTATCGCCTTCATCAGGAATTATTAAAATAGATGGTACTAAACTAACAAAAAAAAATGCAAGAGAATGGCAATCAAATATAGCCCATGTTTCCCAAAGTATATTCCTATCAGACTGCTCAATAAAAGAAAACATAGCATTTGGTATACCGCTTAATAAAATTGATCAGAGTAAGATTGAGAGTTCAGTAAATAAAGTAAAATTAAAAAGATTGGTAGAAGGATTGAAAGATAGTTATGACACTTATATAGGAGAAAATGGTGTAAGATTATCTGGTGGTCAACGCCAACGAGTAGGTATAGCAAGAGCTTTATATAAAGATGCCAATGTATTAGTATTTGATGAGGCTACTAGTGCATTAGATACTGAGACAGAGCTAGAAGTAATGAGATCAATAGAGAATTTGGACCAAAACCTCACTATTATAATTATAGCCCATAGATTGAGTACTTTAAAAGATTGTGATAAGATTTTTAAACTAGAAAATGGTCTCATTTCTAATGTTGGAAATTACCAGGAATTGTTAAATAAATAAATATGTTAAAAAATTCATCAATATTAATTACTGGAGGTACGGGGTCATTTGGTAATGCTTTTGTACCAATGACATTAGAGAAATATAATCCCAAAAGAATAGTTGTATTTTCTAGAGATGAAATGAAACAATGGGAAATGGCAAAATTATTTAAAGGTGATTCTAGGGTGCGTTTTTTAATAGGAGATGTGAGGGATAAAGAACGACTATATCGTGCTTTGGATGGTATTGACTATGTTATTCATGCTGCTGCGACAAAGATAGTTCCTACTGCAGAGTACGACCCATTCGAATGCGTTAAGACTAATGTCTTTGGTGCTATGAATTTAATTGATGCTTGCATTGATAAAGGCGTAAAACGTGTTGTTGCATTATCAACTGATAAGGCTAGTAGTCCATCAAATTTATATGGAGCAACTAAGCTCACTTCTGACAGGTTATTTGTATCTGGAAACTCGTATACTGGCGGTCATGAAACTAAATTTTCAGTTGTCAGATATGGAAATGTTATGGGTTCTCGAGGTTCTGTTATTCCATTCTTTATGTCAGTTAAAGCAAGTGGTACCTTACCAATCACTGATCCTCGTATGACCAGATTTATGATTTCGTTAGAAGAGGGTGTTGAAATGGTATGGCAATCTATTAATGATATGAAGGGTGGCGAGATCTATATTAAGAAAATCCCTTCGATGAAAGTAACAGATATTGCTTTAGCTGTAGATGATAGTGCAATTCAAAAAAATGTAGGCATTCGTCCTGGTGAAAAGCTACACGAGCAGATGATTGGCCCAGAGGATGCTTTCTATACTTATGAGTACCCAGAATATTTTAAAATACTTCCTTCAATTAATAAATGGTCTGATGATCCTGAAAGAATTTCAACTGGCATTAAGGTGGATGATAACTTTACATATTGTTCAGATAATAATCAAGAATGGATGACAATTTCTGAACTTCAAAACTGGATTGAATTAAATAAAGGAAAGATTGGAGCTACTTAATCGTGATACCCTACGGCAAGCAAGATATTAACCAATCTGATATTGAGTCAGTGATTAAGGTTTTAGAGTCTGATTTTCTAACTCAAGGTCCAAAGGTACCATTATTTGAAAAAAAAGTTTCAGATTATTGTAATTCAAGATATTCAGTAGCTACTAATAGTGCCACTTCGGCGCTTCATATTGCCTGTCTTTCCTTAGAACTTGGAAAAAATGACTGGCTCTGGACTAGTACAAATAGCTTTGTAGCTTCTGCAAATTGTGGCCTTTATTGTGGAGCTCAAGTTGATTTTGTTGATATTGATTCAAAGACCCTTAACATATGTGAAGAAGATCTAGAAAGAAAGCTTATTAAAGCCAAACAAGTGAATAAACTTCCTAAAATTGTAATCCCTGTCCATTTTGCTGGTCAATCTTGCAATATGAAGAGAATATATTCTCTTAGCCAAGAGTATGGTTTTAAGATTATTGAAGATGCATCTCATGCAATTGGTGGTAAATATCTAGATAAGCCAATTGGTAGTTGTCAATATTCTGACATAACTGTTTTCAGTTTCCATCCTGTTAAGATTATTACTACAGCGGAAGGTGGATTAGCTTCAACAAATAATTCCGAACTAGCAGAGAAAATGCGATTATTTCGGAGCCATGGTATAACACGTGATCCAAGTTTGATGAGTAAAGCATCTGAAGGCATTTGGTATTACCAACAAATAGCTCTTGGATTTAATTATCGTATGACTGAACTTCAGGCCGCATTGGGCGCTTCTCAAATAAATCGATTAGATGAATTTGTTGCTATGCGCCATATTCGCCAAAAGCGATATAACGAACTATTAAAAGACTTTCCTGTTATTGTTCCTTATCAAAGTTCTCATAGCTATTCTGCTCTGCATCTTTATCCTATACAAATTGATACAAATAAAGTTAAAAAAACACGAGCAGAAATTTTTAAAGAATTACGTGATAATGGTATTGGTGTAAATATTCATTATATCCCTATTCATTTACAACCATATTTCGAAAAAATAGGCTTTGCAAAAGGGAGTTTTCCTAATGCTGAAAACTACTATGAAAGTGCCCTTAGTATCCCAATGTTTCAAGGACTAACTATTGAAATGCAAGATGAAGTGGTAAGTGTTTTGAAAAAGATTTTGACATGAGGCTTTGTGTTATTCCAGCACGAGGAGGGAGTAAGCGTATTCCACGTAAGAATATTAAAAGTTTTTGTGGTCAAGCGATGATTGGATATTCTATTAAAGCTGCTTTGGATTCCCAGTGTTTTGATCAAATAATTGTTTCTACTGATGATGCTGAAATTGCAGAAGTGGCAAAATCTTTTGGTGCAAGCGTTCCTTTTTTACGTCCTAATGAGTTAGCTAGTGATTATGTAACTACTTTGCCAGTCATTAAGCATACAATAGAGTGGTTTTATGATCAAGGGCAGTTTCCATTAGAGGTTTGTTGCCTTTATGCTACAGCTCCATTTGTCCAATCAGATGCAATTATAAATGCCTATAAGCAAATGAACCATGAGCAGGCAAAATATTGTTTTACATCAACTAGTTTCTCATTCCCTATACAAAGAGCGATTAAGGTTACATCAGAAAATCGAATCGAAATGTTTTATCCTGAGTATCTTGAAACACGATCTCAAGATTTGGATGATTCCTATCATGATGCGGGTCAATTTTATTGGGGAAAAGTGGAGGCTTTTATAAAGCAAAAGCCAATTTTCTCAAACAGCGCTACTCCATATATTTTGCCACGACACTTAGTCCAAGATATTGATACACTGGAGGACTGGAAGCGAGCAGAACTAATGTATCAAATACTAAAAAAAAGTGGAGAACTAGAGTGAAAGTCACTTTTCGCGTGGATGCATCTTTTGTAATTGGTATAGGTCATGTTATGCGCTGTTTAACTCTAGCTCAAGCTCTAAAAGATAATGGTGAAGATATTGTTTTCATTTGTCGAAAGCATAAAGGAAACTTAATAGATAAGATTCGCTCAAGTGGTTTTAATGTTTATGAGTTAGAGGTATTTAATGAGACTGAAGCAGATAATAAATTAGCACATTCTCATTTCTTGGGGGCAACTCAACAACAAGATGCTAATAATTGCATTGATTTTCTTAAAGTGGAAAAATCTGATTGGATTATTGTTGATCATTACGCACTTGATGAATCGTAATCATCAATGTGATATCTTACTTGATCAAACATTTGGCCGAAAAAAAGAGGATTATTCGGCATATATTCCTAAAGATTGTGAATTATTATTAGGCTCACCATATGCTCTTCTTAGACCCGAATTTGCCAAATGGAGGGCATATAGTTTAAAACGTCGGAATAAGCAAGAGTTTAAGCAATTGTTCATTAGCATGGGTGGTATTGATATTGATAATATTACTGGACAAATTTTAGATGAGCTAAAAATATGCAACTTACCAGAAGATTTAAATATTGTTGTTATTATGGGTAGGAACGCACCTCATCTTGAGAGTATTAAGTCCAAAGTGACGGAGCTCCCTTATCAGATAGCAGTTAAGATTGATGTTGGTAACATGGCTGAAATTATGGCTAATTCTGATATTGCAATTGGTGCAACAGGATCGACAACTTGGGAGCGATGCTGTTTGGGGCTTCCAACAATTCATATTATTGTTGCTGAAAATCAAAATATTATTGCTAAATCTCTTGTACAAATAAATGCGATTAAGATTTTACAAGATAGAAAAGAGTTATCAAGTATTATTGATGACGCAACAGTTTGGATGAAAGCTCTAAGTGATATCACTCGACAGATATCTGATGGACTGGGATTGATGAGAGTTATGAATACAATAGTAGAT
>Ga0209816_1002629_pt1 | contig 12640 bp, 10 predicted proteins | sample CoawatmetaG01DNA_FD_187509 | JGI IMG/M metagenome (GOLD analysis project Ga0209816, IMG submission 187509) | Marine microbial communities from the West Antarctic Peninsula - Coastal water metaG017-DNA (SPAdes) (version 2) | ecosystem: Environmental > Aquatic > Marine > Coastal ... | reverse complement strand
TATCAATTATCTTTTTCTTGTTAGCTTTTCTAGCACCTAAGATATTAGTACTTCCAAATAAACTCTGGTTTAAGTTTGGATTACTAATAGGTTCTATCGTTGCCCCAATTGTTATGGCGTTTGTTTATTTTGTCACAGTACTGCCTACTGGTCTTATTATGCGTCTTTTAGGTAAAGACTTACTTAAGCAAAAGCTAGATAAAAATGCTAAGTCATATTGGGTCAAGCGTAGCGAACCAATGGGCTCAATGAAAAATCAATTTTAGGGGTTTGAATTATGTCTTTTATTAAAGAACTGTGGTCTTTTATGAAGATTAGAAAGAAGTTTTGGTTGTTACCAGTTTTTCTGATGTTGGCATTATTTGGTGCATTAATTGTACTTAGTCAAGGCTCTGCTGTTGCGCCGTTCATCTATACCTTATTCTAGAAAATGACAGCTATATTAGGCATCTCTGCCTTCTATCACGATAGTGCTGCAGCGTTAATTATTGATGGTGAAATTATTGCTGCAGCTCAAGAAGAGCGCTTTACTCGTAAGAAGCACGACCCATCATATCCAGTTAATGCCATTAACTATTGCTTATCCGAAGCAGGATTATCACTAGCGCAAGTAGATTACATTGCTTTTTATGATAAGCCGTTCTTGAAGTTTGAGCGCTTACTAGAAACTTATGTTGCTTTTGCACCTAAAGGTTTTCAATCATTTAGAATGGCAATGCCAGTTTGGCTGCGAGAAAAGCTGTTCTTAAAACATATGCTCATTAAAGAAATCAAAAAAATTGATAAGAGCTTTGACTCTAACAAGCTTATGTTTGGTGAGCACCATTTTAGTCATGCTGCAAGTGCATTTTATGCCTCACCTTTTGAAGAAGCAGTTGTTCTTACACTTGATGGTGTTGGCGAATGGGCAACAACAACTGTTTCTATAGGCAAAGGGCACGAGCTTGATATTGTTAAAGAGATTCACTTCCCGCACTCTTTAGGGTTACTTTACTCTGCATTTACTTACTACATAGGATTTAAAGTTAATAGTGGTGAGTACAAGGTAATGGGTCTGGCTCCTTATGGTGAACCTAAATATAAAGACTTAATCCTTGAAAAGTTAATTGATTTAAAAGAAGATGGTTCGTTTAGATTAAACCAATCCTACTTTAATTATGCAACTGGTCTAACCATGGTCAACCAGAAATTTGTTGATTTATTTGGTGAGCCTATTAGAAAGCCAGACACTGATAGACTAACCCAGTTCCATATGGATATTGCAGCTTCAGTGCAAGCAGTAACTGAAGAAGTTGTATTAACTATGATTAGGTCATTATCAAAAGAATACAACATCCCTAATCTTTGCATGGCAGGTGGTGTAGCTCTTAACTGTGTTGCAAATGGCAAGATACTAAATGATAAAACCTTTAAAGACATTTGGATTCAGCCTGCATCAGGTGATGCTGGCGGTGCTTTAGGCGGGGCTTTGGCAGTTTGGCATAAAGAACTTAATAAACCTCGTGCTGTTAATCCTGATGACGCTATGCAAGGCTCATATCTAGGACCATCATACAAACAAGAATCTATTGAAAAAGAATTGTTAGATTGTGGTGCTAAATTTGATTCAGTTACAGAAGATGAGATGATTGAACAAGCCTCACAAGCTCTAGATGATGGTAAGGCAGTTGGCTGGTTTCAAGGGAGAATGGAGTTTGGACCACGTTCACTTGGTAACAGGTCTATTCTTGGTGATCCTCGTTCAGAGAAAATGCAAAAGACACTCAATCTTAAAGTTAAATATCGTGAGAGTTTTAGACCATTTGCACCGTCTGTATTAAGAGAAGATGTAACCGAGTGGTTTGAGTTAGATTATGATAGCCCGTATATGCTTTTAGTTGATGATGTTAGAAAAGATAAACGTATAGAGATGACTAAAGAAGAGAAATCTTTATTTGGTATTGATAGACTTAATATTAAGCGTTCAAGTATCCCAGCTGTAACCCATGTTGATTATTCTGCGAGGATACAAACAGTCCATAAAGAAACTAACCCAAAATATCATGCACTCATATCTAAATTCAAAGAAAAAACTGGATGTTCAGTTGTGGTAAATACTTCCTTCAACGTGAGGGGTGAGCCTATTGTTTGTTCGCCACAAGATGCTTTTAGATGTTTTATGGGTACAGAGCTTGATGTACTAGTGGTTGGTAATTGTGTTCTTAGAAAAGAGCAGCAAGATAAATTACTAGCTGAAAACTATAAAGATAAGTATGAGTTGGATTAAAAACAAATTTAAACAGTCTGGCGAATGTATTATAGGTAATATATTCTGTTTTGAATGATCAAAATATGGTTAACAAACCCGCCTTCCCTCCCTCTCATATACTCAGACTCTACCGCCAGGGGGAGGCTCATTGCTCTTGGCTAAGTATTAATAAACCCTCCCTCACATATCAGAGAGGATTTAGACTTTCTTAAGTCTAAATTCAAATATAATTTGTTTTTAATATATAAATGATATTTATAAATCTAACTGGCTTTATATGGACCCTAGTTCTATCATCATTAAACAACTAGCTTTTAATCCAATTTTTTTAATAGGCTTGGCGCTTCGCTTGATACTTATTGTTTCAATTACACCATTTGCAGTTGAAGCCTGGTATGTCCCTTTTCTATCTTTTGAAAGTACTATATTTACTCTTGATCCTTGGACATCATGGCTTGATGCTGGAGGTTCAATTGTGGCGTTCCCCTATGGCTATGTTATGTGGTTGGCTTTCTCTCCGATAATATTTATATCAAAGCTTATAGGGTTACCTTTGCATTATGGTTATGAACTTACGCTGATCATTGCTGACTTATGTTTGCTTTTCATACTTAATAAACTTCTACCAAATCGGCAACGCCTTCTTTTACTTTCATATTGGTTATCACCTATTATCATCTTTGCCTGCTATGGCTTGGGCTACAATGATGTTATACCAGCCTTGCTTCTAACCCTATCAATATTCTTTATCAAGCGAATTAAGCTTAAGCTTGCTGGAGTTATTTTTGCAGCAGCTATCTCGGCAAAACTTAGTATGGTCATTGCTTTACCATTTTTTGTAATCTATCTCTATAACCATAAAGCATTGCGACAACGCCTTTCTATTTTTTTTCTCAGTTTTTGTATCAGTTCTTTAATATTTGGCGCACCTATTTTATTTTCAGGAGCAGGCCTTGAAATGATTTTGGGCAGCCCAGAAATGGATAAAATCTACAGTCTTGCTATCAACATGGGCGGACAATTTACTATTTATGTTGTTCCATTTATATATTTAGTAACGCTTTATTGGGTATGGCGAATTAAACGCCTTAATTTTGATTTATTTCAAGCCACTATTGGTATGGCATTCTTATTAATTGTGCTAATGTCACCAGCCTCGCCTGGTTGGTTTGTCTGGTGTATGCCTTTTCTCGCCTTTTACCAGGCTATGAGTGGTCGAATTGCAATCATATTAGTTGGGTTATTTTCAGTACTCTATGTGATTAGTTCAATGTTGATAATGCCACTTCAATTCAATAATGGTATTTCTTTTGATTTAAATCATGTATTCAATGGTTTTTTGTTTTCAGGCGCACATACAGTGTCGATCCTTCAAACAACAATGGTTGCTATTGGTCTACTTTTAGCAATTCGAATTTGGCGTGAGGCAATTAGTAGGAATGATTTTTATAGGTTAAGTCGAAATCCTTTTTTAATTGGTATTGCAGGTGACTCTGGATCTGGAAAGGACACTCTTTCTGATGCTATTGCTGGCTTATTTGGCAGGCATTCAGTGGCTAAAATTTCAGGTGATGATTACCATTTATGGGATAGGGAAAAACCTATGTGGCAGATGACGACCCATCTGAATCCCATGACAAGTGACTTGGAAAGCTACACTCGAGATCTTATTTCTTTATCGGACGGAAAGCCAATTCAATCTAGGCTATACGACCATCAAATAGGAAAAATGAGTAGATTACAAAAAATAGAAAGTAATGATTTTATAATTTCTAGCGGTTTACATGCACTTTATCTTCCAATACTCAGGGATTGCTACAACCTAAAAATTTACCTCGATATGGATGAGGGATTACGCCGTTACCTAAAGCTTAAGCGTGATATTGAGCAACGTGGATATTCTATGCAGCAGGTTTTAAGTAATTTTAAAAAAAGAGAAGTTGATTCTGAGCGATTTATTCGCCCGCAAAAAGAGTTTGCCGACTTAATAATTTCCTTGCGCCCAGTGCATCGATTGTTATTGGAAGATATTGACATTAAGCAGGTCCCTCGTCTCAAACTAGAAGTCAAAACACGTCATGCATTAAATGAGCGCGCATTAAATCGAGTTTTAGTTGGTGTTTGTGGTCTTCATGTCGATATTGAAGTGAGTGATGGTGGTGGTGAGGTTAGAATAACTATTGAAGGTGAAACGTCGGCAGCTGATATTGAGATGGCTTCCATAATATTATGTCCAAATCTAATGGAGTTTTTAGATTTAAAACCAAAATGGGAAGATGGAGTTATTGGTTTAATGCAATTAATAACCATTTCTCATATCAGTCAAGTACTAACAAAAAGGTTTATCCAATGAAGATTAATAACCCATCTCAATTTATGCAAATGCCAGATGCATTTTTATTTGATACAGACAATACTCTATATCCTTATGATCCTGCACACTCTGCAGCGCAAAAAGCGGTGCGTGATAAGGTTGTCAGCACATTTTCAATTTCACCAGAACACTTTGATAGGGTTTTTAAAGAAGCTAGGAATCAGGTTAAAGCTAGACTTAAAGATACGGCTGCATCTCATAGTCGTTTGCTTTACATGCAGCGCATGCTAGAGATTATGGAGCTGGGCTCACAAGTTCTACTTGCGCTTGATTTTGAGCAAACCTATTGGAGAACTTTTCTTAGTAATGCAATATTATTTAAAGATGTTAAGGAGTTATTAGATGATATTCGTTTATTGGGTATACCAATTGCAATTGTTACCGATTTGACAGCACAAATTCAATTTAGAAAAGTTGTTTATTTTGAGCTTGATAACTATTTTGACTATATTGTGACTAGTGAGGAAGCTGGTTTTGATAAACCTCATGAAGCGCCTTTTAAGATTGCACTGGAAAAGATGCAGCCTAAAGGAAATTGTATCTGGATGATTGGCGATAATCCAATTAGTGACATTCTTGGAGCACGGCAAAAAATTAATGCGGTAACTTTGCAAAAAGTTCAAACAATCTCAGCAAGAAATATTGAAGGAATTGAGCCAGATGCGTCTTTCAGTAAATTCTCTGATTTGAGAAAATTGCTTCAGAAATTAAGAAATTAATAGTGACTATAATCGACTCAAAAATAGACGAACAGGTGAAATCATTTTGTGCACGAGTTGGCAAAGACTCTATGTTGGTTCAAGGTGCTGGAGGTAATGTTTCATGGAAAGAAGGGAGGGTGCTATGGGTTAAAGCTTCTGGAACTTGTCTTGCTGATGCTAAAGATAAAAATATTTTTGTACCTATACAGCTTGAACACTTGCGCCAAGCGATTGTTAACCAAGACTTTCAGGTTACCCCTAAAGTATTTAGTAATTCAAAACTTAAGCCATCAATTGAGACATTACTCCATGCCTTGATGCCACACAAAGTTGTTGTTCATCTTCATGCAATTGAAATTTTAGCACACCTAGTTCGTGCAAATCCGATACCTGATTTAAAAAAACTACTTGATGACACCATTAGTTGGAGTCTGGTTGATTATCACAAGCCAGGGGAGGAGCTTGCTAAAGCAGTAGCAGCAAATTTGTTAGATAAGCCAGACAATGATGTCATTTTCTTGCGCAATCATGGCGTTGTAATTGGAGGATCGAGTGTTTTAGATATCGAAATTATTTTAAAGAAATTGATGACCATACTTATAAATCCAATGACTAATAATTTAGGAGATGTAGGCAATTTTAAATCAACTCCAATTTTGAAATTGCAGGATTATATCTTGACTACTGATAATGAAATTAATAAACTAGCTACTAGTCAAGATCTATCAAAACGTTTAAAACAGGAATGGGTGTTATACCCTGATCATGCTGTTTTTTTGGGAGGGCTGGCTTCTATTCTTGGAGACTCAATAACTTTGGAGAAATTAGAGGCTATGAGTAATAATAAACCTGCATTTGTTTTTGATATTGGTGAATGTGTATATGAAAGTTTAAAGGCGACAACTGCTCAAAAAGCACAATTACGTTGTTATTATGACGTATTAATAAGACAGCCAATTAATGAAAAGTTAGTTTCACTTTCACAGGACTCAATTGACGAATTACTGGATTGGAATGCAGAGAAGTATAGGCAATTACAATCAGAATAAGGGTATGCTGATGATTCAAAGCCTTATAAGAATTTTACTTAAAGTAGACAAATGCAAATTGTAATACCCATGTCAGGATTTGGCGAAAGATTTCGTCGTGCAGGTTATAGCATGCCAAAACCATTGATTGAAGTTGATGGCAAGCCGATCATTGCACATATCATCGATATGTTTCCTGGTGAGAAGGATTTCATTTTCATTTGTAATCAGGATCACTTGTTAGAATCTGATTACAACATGACAGGACTTATTCAAAGGTATTGCACATCAGCTCGAATAGTAGGTATCTCACCTCATAAATTAGGCCCTATTCATGCTGTACAACAAGTGGAGCATCTGCTTGATATGAGTAAGCCAATTGTGGTAAATTACTGTGATTTCACATGTTACTGGGATTGGGCACACTTTAAAAGATTCGTAAAAGAGACTGGCTGTGCTGGTGCAATACCTGCCTATAAAGGTTTTCATCCTCACACACTTGGAAGCACCAACTACGCCTATATACGTGAAAATAATAGTTGGGTTGATGACATTCAAGAAAAACAACCTTATACTAACAATCGAATGGATGAGTTTGCCTCTAGTGGAACTTATTATTTTGCTAGTGCTCAGATTATGAGTAATGCATTTCGGTTAACGAGAGATCAAAAGCTAAACGTGGATGGTGAATACTATGTCAGTCTTGCATATAAGCCATTGCTTCATAATAATCAACTTATAGCTGTTTATCCGCTTCAACATTTTATGCAGTGGGGCACCCCAGAAGATGTTGCCGAATACAATATTTGGTCAGAGAGCTTTAAGCAATTAATTTCAACACCTTCTAGTAAAACCATACTAGGCGGGACGTTGATTCTACCAATGGCAGGTTTAGGTCAGCGTTTTGTAGATGAGGGGTACCTCTTGACCAAGCCATTAATTCCAGTCTCTGGGCTTCCAATGGTTGTACAATCGACTCATGATTTACCTTCCGCTGAGGAACATGTATTTGTATTACGTTCTGATATGCAAGGACATAATGAAGTGGTTTGTATGTTGAAAGATCGCTACCCTAATGCATTAATTAAAATAATTAATCAGGTTACAGAAGGTCAAGCTTGTACTGCTTTGATTGGTTTAGATGCCTTAAAAAATGAAATCGGAGATATACCAGGTCCGATAACGATTGGAGCTTGTGATAATGGCATGTTATATGATCAATCAACTTTCGAAATAATGTTGGCTGACGACAACATAGATGTTATTGTATGGGGTGTAAGGGGGTATCCAAATGCATTGCGTAATCCTCAAATGTTTGGATGGATAAAATCAGATAATGGGCAAATTACTTCTATCTCTGTTAAAGTCCCATTGGAATCACCAGCTACCGATCCAATTGTTCTTGGTACTTTCACATTTAGAAATTCAAAAAGTTTCTATTCTGCAGTTGAAAGGCTAATTGCTCGTGATGGGCGAATTAATGGTGAGTTTTTTATAGACTCGTGTATTAATGATGCCATTGAGCTTGGACTAAAATGTAAATTATTCGAAGTTGATAGTTACTTATGTTGGGGAACGCCTAATGACCTTCGCACATTTGAGTACTGGCAATCATGTTTCCATAAGTGGACAGGCCACCCATATAAACTAGAGTTAGACAGTCGAGTTTTGATAGACAAAGTAGAGAGTCTTAGTTTAAGGTATTCTCAAAACTTGCCTGACTATCCATTAGTCAAGGTGTGATTAAGCGCGAACTAGGAATATTTTTGATAGTTGGCGTATCAACAGTCCTTATTGATTATTTGATATACAGCAATGTGTCATGGGTTGGAGTAGACTCTGCTAAAGGTGTAGGCTTTCTTGGTGGAACCTTATTTGCCTTTATTGCAAACCGTCTTTGGACTTTTGGACATAAGAGGCATGCGCCAGGAAGTGCATGGCGATTTATCTTTTTGTATCTTCTAACACTGGTTGCTAATATTCTTGTTAACTCGTTGGCACTAAAACTTATGATTGATAAAGGGACATCAGTTCAGATAGCTTTTTTACTTGCTACTAGTGTTTCTGCGATACTTAATTTTTTAGGTATGAAGTTTTTTGTTTTTAAATCACCACCTACGTCAAGGTTCGTATGAAATTTTCGTTGATAATCCCTTGCTATAATGAAGAAGATAATTTGCCTTTGTTACTAGAGAAATGTAGGGCACTTGCTGCCAAACCAGGCGTAGAAATTATACTGGTTGATAATGGTTCAACAGATAATAGTTCAGATGTTTTATTAAATCTGCTTCCAAATTTTTCAGGCTGCCGGAGTATTAGGGTAGAAAAAAATCAAGGCTATGGTTTTGGAATTATTTCTGGACTTAAGGCGGCAAAAAGTGAAATCTTAGGTTGGACGCATGCTGATCTGCAAACAGATCCTCAAGATGTATTACAAGGACTAGAACTATTTGACCAACATGGTCTAGACTTATTTGTCAAAGGCAAGAGATATGGAAGGCCTTTAGCTGATGAATTTTTTACAATAGGCATGAGTTTTTTCGAGACTTTACTTCTACAAAAACCCCTTTGGGATATCAATGCACAGCCAACTATGTTTTCAAGAAAGTTCTTTGAAACATGGGCGACTCCTCCAGATGATTTTGCACTCGATTTATATGCATACTATCAAGCGCAAAATAAAGGATTAAAGGTTCATCGTTTTTATGTGAGATTTGGTGAACGAGCAAATGGTGTATCTCACTGGAATGTAAACTGGAAGTCTAAGTGGAGATTCATTATGCGTACCATTAATTTTAGCTTTCAATTAAAAAAGAAACTCCCAAGATGATAATTATTGCACATCGACGAAACACACTGGAACAACTTTTAGCAACTAATCGTAACTATGGTGTAGAGGTTGATATACGAAGTTTAGGGGATAAGTTGATTATGCACCATGACGCATTTGAAGTGGGAGAGTCTTTTGAAGATTGGATTAATTTTTATCAACATGATACTTTGATTCTTAATGTTAAGGAAGAGGGTCTTGAGTCACGATTGATTGAAATTATGGCTAATAAAGAGCTTGAAAATTACTTTTTTCTTGATCAGTCTTTTCCATTTTTAGTGAAATGGGCCACTAAAAGTAGGCATCGTTGTGCAGTAAGAATTTCTGAATTTGAGTCAATTGAGACAGCCCTAACTTTATCTGGTCAAGTTGATTGGATTTGGGTGGATTGTTTTACACGCTTTCCTTTAGTATATATTGATGCTCAACGTCTTAAGGGTTCTGGTTTCAAGCTTTGCATAGTGTCACCGGAGCTTCAAGGGCGTGATGCTGAGATAGAAATTCCTTTACTTGTAAATCTTCTTAATGAGGAGAATATTCAAGTAGATGCTGTTTGCACGAAACGTCCTGATATATGGGAAAAATTTGCACATTTTTTTTAATTTATATTCAAAAAATATAAATAAGGATATTAAATGACTACAGAATTTAACCTAATTTTTATATATTACTCCTACCTTTTGATTTCAGTAATCGGAATTCGAATAATTGGCTCTTTGGTTTCAAAGCCACTAATATTATTATCACAAAACTCTGTTACAAGTTTGTTTCTAGACATGTTTTGTGGATTGATGACACTTGTTATTGCATATTCAATAATCTCAACAAATGGAATTACTGTCAGTTTGGGCTATATTTTTTTATTTCTTTTTTATTTATTGTATAGAAACTTTGATTACATAAAGGAAGCAGGAGTTGACTCTAGCTTTGTTCGAAATATTTCTTATAAGGGCCTGAATATTGAATTTTTAGTTGTAATAAGTGTTTTTTTTATTATGCAGGCATATTCAATTAGCAACGCTAATGATGGGCTTCTTTATATTCCAGTTGACCCCGATCGATCTCTCTTTTCTGATGTGATAGGTTTCATGAATACTTCAGGGGTTGAGTCTTACAAGATAGATTACATAAACCCAGAATCTGTTGGTGCGACTCCTTACCATTATTTGGAGCTATGGGTAACAGGCTTTATTGTTGCTTTATTTTCCTCAAATATATTAATAACAGACCACTTAGTTTCTGCACCTATTTTTGGATTGATTACATATGTTGGATTTAGAGCTATTTCTGAGATATTTAATGTATCACGCAGTTATTCAATTATTGCATCTTTTTTAGTAGTGGGTATGAACTTAGGTGTTCAATTCCCATGGATAGAGCAATTTCATGAGCTTCTAGGAAGGACAGGAGTATATTTTCAATTATCAGTACTAGAGTACCCAAAGTTCTTTGGGATTTATTTATTTCAAATTGCAGCAATTATTTTTTATTACAATAAACGGAATTTCTTAGCATTAATTTGTTTGTTATCAATACCTGTTACAAATATTTTGATGGCGCCATCAATTTTATTTTCAGCTGGCTTTATGCTAATTTTGGGCTACTACAAGAAAAAAATATCTACTAAGCAGTTTTATTTTGGCGTTGTTGCCATACTATCTATTGCTATATTCATTATGCTTTTTTATCAAATTTTTGGTAAAGAAGAGTTGTTTCAAGATACGGCCAATGTTAGTAGATTAATTTCAGAAGGACTTGATTCTATTTTTTCTTTAACAAGTATTAATATCATAGTGGGAACATCAATTCAGATTATATATATGCTCTTTCCATTCATTATTTTAAGTATTTGGATGAGAAAGAATATGCTTAGTTATTTAAGAAATATAAATATAATTGTTCCTATATTACTATGGACTTTTTTTGTTATATTGGGTGGTTTAATTTCATGGGTAATTATTCAAAACCATCCCGAATCAACACAATTATCTATTAGATTCGCATTTGTAGCAACTAATTTAATTTCATTTATTATTATTATGCTTGCTTACAATTATAAATATGTTGGCTGGGTATTCTTGCTGATTATTTTTTTTATAAAGTTAGATTATTCATATTTAGAGTTAAATAATAAAAGAATAAAGTCTTCAAATTTCTATTCTCAAGAGTTTTTATTAAATGTGGAAGAGAAGTTTAAAGGGATAAGCCCTAAGGGTGTTTTTATAAGGAAGAAATCATCACTGTTAGCAGTAAGAAGTAAATCTATCCTAGCAAGGATAGGCAGTTTTACTAATTTATATAACTCTGGAGTTGATTTATATCCTATGAATATTTCAGATTTTACAGATTCAATTTCTAATAATTATACAAAGAGTATTATTGAGAAGTCTAGCATAAATTCCACTCCATTCTATAAGTTTGTAAACAAACAACGCCTAAATAAAAATTTTAAAAGTATTAATAGTAGTCAATATGATTTTATTATTAAACACAATATTAATTTTTTAATTCTTGAGCATTTGGCTACTTTGCCAAAAAATATTGAGGCTTTAGTCCAAATGGAGTTTATTGATAAAAAATCAGGAGAGAGGCTTTATATTCTCCACAATGAACTTTAAGGGGCTTTTAGATAAATTTATAAACTATATAAATAAAGTGGTACGAAAAATCTGGAGAAGCTTTTCTAGAGGTACGAGACTACGGAGAATTTATTCCTATAGAGCACTTAAGTCGAATAACTGAAAAATTTTATAGAGTAGCTGTAAGTTCTGAGTGTAAGCCAATCGAAGAAGAAACAATCCAAATCTTTTGCAAAATATTTGGATCTGTTGCCGGAAGTATGGCGCTTACTCTTGGTGCCTTTGGTGGGGTTTACATTACAAGTGATTTGATTAGAAATTTTCTAGACTTATTTGTTGAAAGTGACTTTCAAAAAAGCTTTGAAAACAAAGGAAGAATTGTGGTTCTTTTGATACCCTGTTTAATTTATTAAATTAGATATAAACCGCATACCCTAGTACTGCTAGACCGACTAAATATTTAGAGTGTCTTTTAGGGGTTATATGAAGAGGTTTTATTAATTTAGCAACTTTATCCTTCATACTTGGTTCAAACTTTATCTCCATAACCTGAAAAGGATAAGAAAAAGAGTTGTTTTCGTTAAGGCTGGTATGCAGTTGAGTATCTGAGAATTGTATATCTTGGTCTATTGTTATGCGAATACTGTCATGAGTTTCGTAGTATTCTCTTTCGTAATTAACTTGAAGTGTAGGCACTATATGTTTATCTAATATAATATCGTGTATTGCTAAGTCTTTTGTACATTTGGATACAATCTTATCTATATTAAGATCCATTATATTGTTTTTAATTGATTTAATCGGATAAGCTGTTTTATAACCTAATCTACCATTTTTTGTTTTAACCTCAAAGACTGGAGAGCTTTTTTCTTGATTACCA
>Ga0209816_1002621_pt1 | contig 12660 bp, 11 predicted proteins | sample CoawatmetaG01DNA_FD_187509 | JGI IMG/M metagenome (GOLD analysis project Ga0209816, IMG submission 187509) | Marine microbial communities from the West Antarctic Peninsula - Coastal water metaG017-DNA (SPAdes) (version 2) | ecosystem: Environmental > Aquatic > Marine > Coastal ... | reverse complement strand
GATTTTATCACTATAGCTTATGAGCATTAAATAGTATAAGAAATTAATTTTCATCAATAGACCTTAAAATAGACTCTTCCAGCCCATAATTAATTCTTAGATTGAGCTCTGTTTTTGCTTTCTCTATGGAGGGTATATAACGATCTTCACTAGCAATTTTATCAATTTCAAAAGTTTTAATATTAACATTAAAAATTTGTGAAGTAATCTTAGCTAACTCTCTTATTTCAATCTCTTTGTCTGATGCAACATTATATATAGGGCAAGTTGGTTTAGAATTATCTGCTATAGTTAAAAGCCACTTAACAAGATCATCGGCATACATATAACTTCTTGATACTATTCTGTTGGTTTTGACATTAATTTCATTGCCCTTAATACCATCAGCTATAAAATTTCCTATTGCAAAATTTTGATCTTTAGGTAAATACCTTCCAACAAAAGAAAAACATCTTGCTATAGCAACATTTATATTTTTTTCGCCCAACAATTTTATGGTAATTTCAGAATTTCGCTTAGCATAGGCATATGATTTTTTAGTATTATCTAGTTTTGATATATCACCAAAGGGATAATCCTCTTTAAGGAATTGTATATTTCCAGGTTGATAGCCATAAACTGCGCCAGAACTACAATATACAATTTTACTTTTTTTGTGAAACTTCTTAGCTAGTCTACAATAATTTGAAGTTCCATCGATGATATTATTCTTTTCTTCATCGCTATAATTAGAGTATTTAGAAGGATTAGAAGAGGCTGCAGCATGAATGACAAAATCTGCATCAGGTAAAAAATCTATAGTTGAAATATCACCAATTAAAAATTCAACTCCCTTTGAGCAAAGCTCAGGATAATGCTCTTCAAACTCATGAGAGCTCCTAGACATTATAATAACTTTATTGATTTTCCAGAAATTCAATAACTTACGGCTATAACTGTCTAAAATTGATTTACCAAAAAAACCAGTACCACCAATAACTAATAAAGTTGCCATTTAATTTACATTATTTAGATATTTAGATTTTATCACTCTTGCTCTGAGTCAATATCTTTAAAAACATAATGTAAACTCTAAAAAATTTATTTAGATCGGTTTTATAATCATTTCATTAATAAACTCATTACGATCAAGATACGGATACATATCCTCTATAGGCTTTGAAGTCATAGTGCCATCCTTATTTTTAACAGCACTAACAGCAGGAATTATTTCCTGATCTTCAGGGCACATCACTTCACATATAATAGGGCCATCAAAAGAAATAACTTCATTTAGTTTTGACCTTAACTCTGTCGCATTATTGATCTTTACATAAGGCAACTCATAAGCATTAGCGATTTTTTTAGTATCTGGAAAGGACACCCCTGAAGTTGGATCAGTTCCTATCCTACGGCCCTCAAAAAACTTATCTTGGGTTGTCCTAATAGACAAGTAGCCATTGTTATTCCAAACAAAAAGTTTTATTGGGAGATTTAAGTGTTTAACTGTTTGTAATTCTTGAATATTTAATTGAAATGATCCATCTCCTGTAATACCAATAACTGTTTTATTTGAAGCAACACTAGCACCAATTGCAGCAGGTAAAGTAAATCCCATATCTGCTTGAGCCCCGGAGGTTATATGTCGTTGTTTAATATCTTTTAGGGTAAAGGACTGCGCAGTAACGTAGTAAGATGACCCTGCATCAGAAATTACAATTGAATCTTCGCGTGATAGCTCAGATAATGCCTTAATAAACTCATACATATTCACAGAATTAAGATCGTAACCTTTTTGATAAACTGGCCATTTATTTTTCCAATTAATACATTTCTTTTGCCAGTCTCCCAGCTGTTTTTTTTCAACTTTATGCTGAATTTCTTCTAAAAATTTTCCAACATCAGAATTTATAAAATGATCAATACTAACAGTATTTTTTTTATGTTCTTTCTCATCAATATCAACAACAACTAATTTTGAACTTCTGGCAAATAAATCATATTCAAAACCAGTAAGACAAACGCTTAGTCTTGATCCTAAACAAATAATTAAATCACTATTTTGTACAGCAAAATTACCTGCCCTATCACCCTTAATTCCTAATCGACCTACGTAGTTTGCATTATCTTGTTCAAAATAATCTATTGCTAAGTATGAAACAACACAAGGTATATTATTATTTTTTGAAAACTCTCTAAGCTTGTCTATTGACCCAGACAGTCTAACACCGTTTCCTGCTAGTATTATTGGACGCTTCGAATTCTTATATATTTTAAGGAAGTTATCTATGCCTTTAATGGTCTCAATATTTTTAGTCTCAGGCACAAAATGGTTTAAATCACTCTCATCTACAAATGCCCCTTGGACATCTAGTGGAATATCAAGCCAAACTGGCCCTGATCTTCCATTTAACGCTAAATAAACTGCTTTTTCAAGATGATACAAAACCTCATTTGGCTCATTAATCATAACTGCATATTTAGTTAATGAATCCACAATAGTAACAATATCAGCCTCTTGAACACCAAATTGTCTTAGTGAAGTTTTTGAATTTCTAGAAGTTTCTTTTCTTTTTATTTGGCCAGAAATAAATATTACTGGAGTATTGTCCTGCCATGCATCTAAAAGTCCAGTAATTGCATTAGTAGCGCCACAACCAGTAGTAAGCATTACAGCAGCGAGTCCATTCTTATACTTAGCATAACCTACTGCAGCCATACTACAGGCCTGCTCATGATGATTGCAAATAGCATTAATACTACTATTAGACTCGATACCATCATTTAAGAACATTGCCCCACCACCTGTGAGTGTAAAAACATCTTTAATACCTTTTTCAACAAGGAATGAAGCAACAATATCTGCAACTCTTTTTTTCATCAACTATCCTCTATTTTTTAAAGTCTCTTTCATCTTAGCAAGAGCAAGCTGAATATTTTCAATTGAATTTACATAACAAATCCTCACAAAATCGTCCGCATTCTTACCAAAGCTACTACCGGGTAATAATGCTATACCAGCATTATTTAACATAAGATCTACAAATTCTTCTCCTGTCATTCCAAGTCCTGATACATTGGGAAAAGCATATATCGAGCCACTAGGCATATGACACCTTATACCATCAATAGAATTCAGCCCATTAACTAATACCTTTCGCCTTTCTGAATACTTTTCAGTCATCATTCTAACTGAAGACTGATCACCATTAATAGCTTCGATTGCAGCTTTTTGAATAAATGGAGGAACACAAGAATTAATTGTTTGCAACAACAAGCCCATTTTTTTAATTAAGTGCTGTGGGCCAATTGCAACTCCTATTCGCCAACCAGTCATTGCAAAAGCTTTACTAAAACCATTAAGGATAAGTACATTATTATTACAATGATCAATCATTGAAGGACTATAGAATTCTCCTTGATCTTTAAAAACCGAGCGCGAATAAATTTCATCAGAGAGGATAAAAATACCTTTTTCATGACATAGTTCATAAATTTTGCTAATATCATCCTTGGCTATCACTGCACCAGTAGGATTACTTGGAGAATTAATAATAATAAGTTTAGTCTTTTCAGTAATTAATTTTTTTAAATCTTCAAACTTTAATTGATGTTTATTTTTTTCTCTTAATGAAACTGGAACAGCCTTTGCACCACAAAACTTAATAGCAGAGAAATAAGTTGGAAAACCTGGGTCAGGTACTATGACTTCCTCCCCCTCATTTACTATGCATCTTATAGCATAGTATATTATTGCATTTGCACCGGGAGTTATAAGAACTTGGCTTAAATCTGGCTTAAATCCCCTAGATTTTAATGTAGTTTCAGCTACACTTTCTCGCAGCTCAAAAAGTCCCATTGAGTTAGTATAGTGAGTATCACCATTTCTTAAAGATTCAATACCTGCATCAACTATGTTTGTAGGAGTGTCAAAATCAGGCTCACCTAGCTCAAAATGAAGAATTTTCTTTCCTTCCCGCTCGAGTTTTTGAACCTGGTCAAGTACTTTAAACATTGGTTGACCATCAATTTGATATGCTGCATTTGAAAGTTTTAGCATAAATATAAAATTATTTAAAAACCATTAGCAAAAGATTCTTCCATTTCTCAGTTATACAATTTAAATGGTTTTTATATAGCCCATGGTATACCCCCACCCAAAAAGTTTTATTCATTGCTACATCAGTAGTGATCATATTAATTGCAATCCTACACCTAACATCTTTAAAAGAAGATTGATTGAATAAATTACTCACAAACAATAATCGAGGACCAATCTTAAACTGATCCAAGAAACACCTCGATGAACTAGTCATATTGCTCAATAAACTTATGAATAGTGGCATGTAAACGGCTGAACATAGATTCTGTCATACCATGATGTAATGGAAGTAATACGCCTCTAGCCATAACTCTATCTGCATTCGGATAACCCTCTTTCAAAACTTTTTTGGAAATATTCTGACACATTGGCTGTCTTAAAATATTGCCAGTAAAAACAACTCTAGTTTGAATATTCCTCTTTTCCAAGAAAATTTGGAATTCTTTACGAGTAAACGGCGCACTGTCTTTAATTAGAATAGGAAAGGCCAACCAAGCTGTATTAGACCCATGTGTCTCTTGAGGATTTAAAAAATAGTCAGGGTAGTTATCAAAAAACTTACACTGCCTCTCAAAGTTGACTTGTCGTGAAGAAATATTTTGATCTAACTTCTTAAGCTGTTCCATTCCAAAAGACGCACCTAGCTCGTTACCCTCAAGGTTGTAGCCAACAGTCTCAAAAACAAACTTAGCATCATAATCAATACCATCGAGATCAACATTAAACCTATTTTCAATAGCTTCACTTTTTTCATCAAACAATGAAGAGCTTCGCCCCCAAGATCTCAATAACTTTGCTTTTTGCATCACTTTTTCATTATTGATCGCTAAAGCACCTCCATTACCAGCACAGTTAATTATATGGGTACCATAAAAACTGGTTATTGACATATCAGAATAAAAGCCTGACCCCTTTCCATTTATAGTTGCACCAAGGGTGTCAGCAGAGTCTTCAATGACTATTAAATTGAATCTATCTGCTATTTCTCTTATTGCAGCCCAATCACAAAGATTTCCCATCAAATTTGGGGCTAAGATAGCCACAGTTTTTTCAGTAATTTGTGCTTCGATTTGACTAACATCGATGCAGTAGGTTAATGGCTCAACATCGACGAAAACAGGGATTAAATCATTTTTAACCAAACATCCAATGGATGTAGAAAAAGTTAAAGCAGGAGTTATTACTTCACCGCCTGCAGGAAAGCTAAACGCCTCTACTCCAATAAAGAGCGCAGAAGATCCAGAGTTAACATATAGACAATGTTTCTTGCTAAATAGATCGGCAATCTTTTGTTCAAACTGCCTAGAGTAATTACCAAACTGAGTTGTTTCAGACAAACACTTAACTACAGCATCAATTTCTTCCTGCCCATAAACAGTTTTCGCATAGGAAATTTGTTCTAAATCACTTGTATCATTCTTCATTTATTCATATCCTTAGTAAAATTATCAATTTCAGTAATGCATACTTTTCGCATGTCAGCATCACTTAACCAGAGCTTATGCCATCGTATTATACTTCCCAGCGTCATTTTTAAATCCCAAGTTGGTGTCCAACCCAGGAGCTCTGAAGCTTTAGATATATTTAATTTTAAAAAGCTAGCCTCATGAGGATTTACATTGCCGTCCAAACTCCAACTTGCATTTGGCCAAAATGAAATCATTTTATCTAAAATCCAGTTAACTGGCCTTATATCTTTTTCATTAGGACCAAAATTCCAACCTTCTGAATATATCTTATGATCATCGTATAGCTTCTGTGCGAGCAAAAGATAACCTGATAACGGCTCAAGAACATGCTGCCATGGGCGTGTAGCATTTGGACTTCGAACTATAACTGCCCTATTTAATTCAAAAGACCTTAAAATATCAGGGATTAATCGATCATTAGCCCAATCACCGCCACCAATTACATTTCCAGCCCGAGCTGAAGCAACCCCAATGCCTAAATCATTTAAAAAAGAACTTCTGTATGATGCCGTAACTAATTCAGCACAGCCTTTACTAGAGCTATAAGGATCAAATCCCCCCATAGGATCTGTCTCTTGATAACTTTTATCAAACCCTACATTTTCATAGCACTTATCAGTTGTAATATTAATAATAGCTTTCAAATTAGAGCAATTTCTTGCAGCCTCTAGTACTTTAGCAGTTCCAATAACATTTACTTCATAAGTTTCAATTGGTTCATCATAAGAGCGCCTAACAAGTGGCTGAGCTGCCATATGGATTAAAATATCAGGATTAAAACTCACCATACTCTTATGTAACAACTTCTGATCTCTAATATCTCCAATTTTTGAATCAATTAATTTGCTAATTTTTGCAGCATCAAATAAAGAAGGTGATGTTGGAGGATCAAGTGCATAACCCTTAACAGAAGAACCTAAGTGATGTAGCCACAAACAAAGCCAACTTCCTTTAAAACCAGTATGGCCTGTTACAAAAACACGTTTTCCAGCCCAAAATTCTTTATCAATCATTATTAACTACCAAGCTTTCCAAGGAGCTTCATTTCTATCCCATAACTCTTGTAAATACAACATTTCTCTCATTGTATCCATTGGCTGCCAAAAGCCATCATGTGTATAGGCCATGAGATTTCCATCCCTTGCTAAACCCTTTAATGGCTCATTTTCCCAGGTGCAATCATCACCTGTAATCCTATCCAAAACTTTTGGGGAAAGCACAAAAAAACCGCCATTAATTAATGCGCCATCACCTTTAGGTTTTTCTGTAAATTGCAATATTTTACTATCTTCTATATCAAGCACTCCAAATCTCCCTGGAGCATATACAGCAGTCAAAGTTGCATCTTTTCCATGTTCATTATGAAACTTTACTACTTCTGAAATATTAATATCTGAAACACCATCACCATACGTAAAACAAAAGGCTTCATCATTTTTAACATAGTCTGAGACTCTAAGCAGCCTACCTCCAGTCATAGAGTTATCTCCAGTATCAACCAAGGTAACGGTCCATGGCTCTGCACGTTTTTGATGAACCTCCATACTATTATTATGAATACTAAAAGTTACATCCGATTGATGAAGAGAGTAATTAGCAAAATACTCTTTAATCATATAGCCTTTATATCCACAACAAATTACAAAATCATTAATACCATGAGAAGAATACATTTTCATAATATGCCACAGAATAGGCATACCACCAATTTCAACCATGGGTTTTGGCTTGTGGCTTGTTTCTTCACTAAGACGTGTTCCAAGACCACCTGCAAGAATTACTGCCTTCATATATCTACCTAAGTTATTTTATATTAGAGGTTGCATTATAAAACCTCTCAGCAAGACTTTTTGGTTGAATTCGATTATTATTATCAATTTTTAGTGAATTCAAATAGTCAGGTATACTTGAATAATCTGATGATTTAAAGGATTTGTCGGTATCAAAAGACCTTTCAAGATTAAAAAGATTCATATCTAATCCTATTGTATGGGACCCAAGAGTTCTAGCTTCATAAAGAACACTGGATACAAAACCTATAACAATAGAGCCTTTATTTATTTCTTCAAATAAATCAGTTGCAATGTCGTCGCCAAAAAAAGTTTTGGCATAACTAGCTTTATCATCAGGATGAGGCTTAAATTTAACTGAAAAATTATTTTCTATTAAAATTTTATAAATAAATCCAAAGTGTGCATAAGATAAGACATACTCGGAGAAATTTGTTTCTGGACTACTATGGCCAATAAATAGAACATTTCCCTTATCCACTTTCTCAATCAAACTATATTGATAGGGCAAACCAAGAGTTATGACACTTGTTTGTTGCATGTTAAAAAACTCACTTTGAGAAGGGTCCCAGACAAAATTAAAATTACAGTTATTCCCCTCACAATAACCATCTTGATGCTTTAACCTATTGATCTTTGAAAAGTACCCATGTGCAATACAGATCGTTGTAATATTTTCAGATTTTTTAAATGCCGTTGAGAGAATAAGACCTAGGGGTTGAGTATCCTCATATAAAAATAAAAATACTTTACTATTTCCATCATTCCATAAGTCCAATCTATTTATTACCTTATCTAAATATTTGTAATTGCCTAAATGAAATGCTAATTCAAAAGCCCCAACTATTCCACCACCACTCCAGATAAAATGCTGTTTATTTTTTAAAGACTGAAAAATATTAGATATTCCAATAATTACTGAGTAATCATCTTTTTCAAATAGTTTCATTAAACCCTTAAAACGAAAGCCTTGAAAAATGTTTTTAGGTAATTGTGCACTAGATTTTGGAGCAAAAAATAAAAATAAATACACCTTAATTTTATGAATAATTTTTCCATAGAAAGATGAAGTAAACTTCAATCTTTCATCAGTATTAAAACCTTGAATTTCTCGAAAAGAATCTTCATACTGTTTATATTTTAATATTATTTCTTTTGAACTGATAGTCATTAATTTTCCTAACTACGTTGAAACCGAGATCTAGTATTGTTAATTATATCTTTAATAATTATTCTAGAAAATCCCAAATAAAAAAGCATTATTCCCAAGATTGGTTGAGAATACCTTGTCTCAATATTGTAAAAAGGCATGTAAATAGCTACTAAATAAATAACAAATATTAAAGATAGAAACGCAGCCCTATCCCTCCTTAAAATACCAATGAATAGTTGAGTAAAAAATAAAATAGAAATAATTATATTCATAGCAAAGAATGATAGTTTTGATAAATACCAATAGAATGAGCCAGTATCAAATCTCATCTTAAAAAGATCAGTTCTAGTTCCAATCCACATTTTTGGAATTCTATAAGTCCAATTACTTAATATTTTTAAGGGCATATTTTTAAAATTACTTAAAGCTTCTTCACGCCAAAAATCTAGGTTCTGTATTTTATATTTCCATTTTTCTTCAAACATTTGAATCTGATCTTTTTGGATAAAGCCCTGGCTTTGTGCAGAGGATTGCTGCACGTCATCTTGAAGCCATTGGCCTACCCATAAATTAGGCCAAAAAATACCTTGGCTAATCCCAACAAAACTATCTGTTGGCAATGTTGCATTTCTAATAATCCAAGGAGAAATGACAGTGCAATAAGTTAGAATAAATAAAACAATATATTTTAATTGACTTTTTTTAAAGAGCATAAATGCTGCAATAAAAAAAGGGAGAAAAAGAAATATGTCTTTAGTCAAAGTCAAAAAACCAAGAAGAATTGCAGGAAAAATAAATCCATAAAATGCTCTTTTATGGAAAAATAATATTAGAACAAATGATAATAAAATGAAGCATGATAGGAGCGTTTCAGAGATGACTTTTCCATTGTATACTGCATCAAAAGGCACTATACATAATAATAAAAAAATTACTCCTGAGCTTTTAGGCTTGATATTTTTTACCAAAAAAAAGACAGTAATATATGAAATAAATAGAATTAAGCTCTGGATTATATAAATATTTAGCGCATTAATTGGCACATCACAGTATAGAAGCAGTGTAAGAAAAAAAGAATATCCAGGAGCTCTATAACTATACAGTGAATCTATTGGATCAAGATGCTGGCCATACTTTAGTATATTTTCAGCAACTGATAAATAGTATGTAGCATCCCCACTTAAAGTATCAGAGAAATCAAATTGCAACCAAACAATCACTCTAATAAAAGTAAATATAAGAATTCCTAAAATTAAAGGATAATAGGATGGTCCTTTATAATTTGTCGAGAGAATTTTTTTGACATAATTCATAAATTGGAATCTATTGCTAATTATCATTAGCTAAAAAGTTCTTTAGATTAATTAAAGCATAATATCTATACATTACTTTCAACAGCTGAGAGTGCATCATGAAGCCTTTTTTTAAGAGGTATAGAAGTCATGCTATTACTAGAGAGGGATAAAGAGGCTAAATAACTAGGGATATCTCTATATTCTTCAGATTTAAATGATTTATCAGGCATAAAACTTCTATCAAAAGCCAAAAGATCAGTGTCTAAACCAATCGTATGGAGTCCATGTTTCTGAGCTTCATAAAGAGAACTCGAGAAAAAACCAACAAATATTGATCCTTCTGAAAATTGCCTGTAAAGATCGGTTGCAATATCATCCCCAAAAAAATTTTTGGGAAAGGCGGTCTTATCTTGAGGATGAGGTTTGAATTTAACTGAAAAATTATTTTCTTTCAAAAGTTTATAAATAAATTTCATATGTGAATAAGTTAAGAAGTAATCATGGATGTTTTCTTCGGGACCACTGTGTCCGAGTAAAATAATATTATTTATATCAACTTCTTTAACTATTTTGAACTGATATGGCAAACCAAGCAGTATTACACTTGTTTTTTCAGTATTAAAAAATTTCTTTTGGTTAAGGCTCCAAACAAAATTAAAATTACAGCGTCTTCCATTCCAAAAATCATTTATTTCCTTTTTTCTTGGGTTTAATAAATAGAACCCATGTGCAATACAAATTGTTGATATATTTTTAGATCCATAAAATATTTTGGAAAGTACAAGGCCTAAGGGTTGTGTATCTTCATATAAAAATAAAAAAACTCTACTAGATCCATTGCTCCATAAATTTAGCCTATTAATTATCTTATCTAGGTATCTATATTTGTCCAAATATAGGGCTAATTCGAATGCACCAATTATTCCTCCTCCCCAAATAAAATGCTGTCTTTTTTTAGTAGCTTGAAATATATTAGATAATCCAACAATTACTGAATAATCCTTTTTCTCAAATAAATCAATAATATCTTTATAACGATAGCCTTCAAAGATATATTTTTTTAATGAACTTGCAGATTTTGGAGCAAAAAATAAAAAAATATACACCTTAATTATATGAATACTTCTACCAATTAAAGATGAAGTAAAAGCTTTTCTTTTATCGACTCCACGATCTTCAACGCCCTTGTATGCATCCAGATACCTTTTATATTCAAGTATTATTTCTTTTGAAGTGATAGCCATATTATTTCTATATAAGTATCATTATCTATAAAAAATGCTTCTTTGTTTATGAATAAGGCTCTCTGATTTTCAGATTGTTTAATCTTCAAAGACAATTCCTTATTTGCACATTCATCTCTGAACTGTGGCTATAAAAAACCTGAGTCTGATTCTTGTGGATTTCTTTCAATCCTTGTAATCAAGTCCTTCTCTAGCATGCTATCGAAAAAATTACGTACGAAATAAAAATCCAGTTTTAATTTGTGAGCAATATCAAAACATGATAATTTACCATCAGCTAAAGCTTGGATTTTTTCAGAATTTATATACCCATCATAATCTTCATGTTTGTTTATAAACAACCCATATCTACTTAAATATAAGGGGCCCAAGTAAGACAATACTGGAATATAATCACTCTCCATAACTTCAATAATTCGCATTAGAATCCAAACAGTCTCTTCCATATTGTAAAGACTCATATTTTCTAAGTTATCAGTATTATAGTGATACTCTCTATGCATCCCTCGACCCATTCCTAGAGTAGGAATTTTAAAACCAGCACCATTATAAAATGTTTCATCATTACCCCATAAGCCTCTAAACTCCTTATGAATAAAAACTTCTTTATGTGATTCAAAAACATTTAAAAAAACCTTATCAAATAAACTGTTCCCTTGCATACTTTCTTGATAACCAAGAGGCTCATGCGTACTTACCATATCAAGAAAAACACCATACTTCATATTACTTACATCTTTGGTTGGAGCATGCTCAAGCCATGTGGCCCCTCCCCAATACTCAGGGCCGTAAATAAACCTGTATGAGTATTTTAAATTATTTTTCTCTTTAAGCCAAAAAAATAGTTCATTAGCTACAGCAATACAGGCCATACCATCACCAACCTGTCCTGGATGACAGGTATGTGCCATTATGAAAATTGTATCCTCATTTTTCCCTGGTATATGGGCATCAACAAGCTTCAATGTGTTGTCGTTATCTAGATCTGTATCAATCTCAACAACATACTCATCTTCATTAAGACTTTTGACTGTATTGTACGGTAAGCTAAAACCCCATTCTTTTTTTCCTTCTTGATAACCATGCATGTAGTGATATAAAAATTCATCAGGCCTTCTAGGATTAGTAAGAATATGTTTTTCTATTAACTCTTGTTTAGAGATAACACCACTAAAAGAAACGCTATGCGTCCATAAATACATTGGATGATCGTCAAAATCAGCTATGATTTTCCCGCTCTTAGTTTTTAACTGACCTTTCCTAACATTCCAGTTATCAGGTATTGTCCACTTTAAACACATACTGCCTGATTGCGACTCTAAAACTCGACCTTGTAGAGCTTCAGCTAGACGCCTAGTTAATATGTCAGTATCTGGATTAACTGCAGATCTATTCAACATGAAGTTGTCTTTTACCAAATCAAGCATCCTTTTTCTATCAATGCTAGAGTTTATTGGAAATGGATATTTTGTTGTTGATTTTGAACTCACAATTACCTCACTTAAATTTTAATAATACAAACCCATTGTAGGTTTTTGATTTTATATCTCAATATTTTTTAACATTTTCTATGAAACTTAGCTACAAAATAAAAATGCATTAAAGATATATTCTTAATGCGTTTAAAG
>Ga0209816_1002619_pt1 | contig 12662 bp, 10 predicted proteins | sample CoawatmetaG01DNA_FD_187509 | JGI IMG/M metagenome (GOLD analysis project Ga0209816, IMG submission 187509) | Marine microbial communities from the West Antarctic Peninsula - Coastal water metaG017-DNA (SPAdes) (version 2) | ecosystem: Environmental > Aquatic > Marine > Coastal ... | reverse complement strand
CATGATTCTTGATTTTGTTTATCAATATCAAGCTGAAATACCTTTAATAATAATATGTGGCAATAGCGTCAGAATGATAACGATCGTTACTGATATATTGATCAAAGACTCTATTACCTTTTCCTCTCCGAGATTTGGTATCATCAGAGTGGAGAGAATATAACCTATGAACATTCCAGACATACTTCTATTTGATAGCCAGCTTTCAGAGGAAGAAATTAGTATTCAAAAATCTGCAAGAGACTATTGTCAATCTGAGCTTATGCCAAGAATATTGGACGCTAACAGAAATGAAATTTTTGACAAAGATATATATAAAGAAATGGGTAGCATAGGTTTTCTTGGAGCCCCCATTAATGGATATGGCTGCGCAGGCGTTAGCTACGTATCTTATGGGCTTATAGCTAGAGAAATCGAAAGAGTTGATTCGAGTTATAGATCTGCATTCAGTGTTCAGACGTCCCTTGCTATGCATGCTATATATAAATTTGGTTCTGAGGACCAAAAGAACTTTTACTTACCAGAGATGGCTAAAGGTAATTTAATTGGTTGTTTTGGCTTAACTGAACCAGATGCTGGATCAGATCCGGGCTCAATGCAGACAGTATCAAAAAAAGTTGATGGAGGTTATATCTTAAATGGATCAAAGACCTGGATTACTAATTCACCAATAGCTGATGTTTTAATAATTTGGGCCAAAGATGAGCAAGGTATTTTAAGAGGATTTATAGTTGACAGAGGGGTGAAGGGTTTAGAGACACCAAAACTTGAAGGTAAGTTTTCTTTAAGAGCCTCTATCACTGGTCAAATATTTTTAGATGACGTGTTTATATCAGATGATAAATTATTACCAGAAGTTCAAAGTTTCAAAGGGCCGTTTTCTTGTCTTAACATGGCAAGGTATGGAATAGCCTGGGGGTCTATGGGTGCTGCAGAGTTTTGCTGGGGCGCATCTTTAGAATACACTTTAAATCGAGTTCAGTTTGGCAAGCCACTTGCTGCTAAACAATTAATTCAAATGAAACTAGCTAATATGCAAACTGAAATTGCACTCGGCCTTCAGGGGGCACTTCAGGTTGGCAGGCTTATTGACAGTAAAAAAATGAAGCCAGAGATGATTTCTTTGGTTAAAAGAAATAACTGTCAAAAAGGATTGGATATTGCTAGAGAGTCAAGAGATATTCACGGAGGCAATGGGATAAGTGATGAGTATCATGTAATAAGACATTGTATGAACTTAGAGGCAGTAAACACATACGAAGGAACGCACGATGTGCATTCCTTAATTTTAGGTCAAAAGCAAACCAATATAGCTAGTTTTTAATCTAGATATTTTGCTAAGAATTTTTCATAGCTTTTATATAATTCTAATCTAGCTGTTTCCTTTCTAAATCCGTGGCCTTCGTCACCTTTTATAATATATTCATGCTCAATATTATGTTTCTTAAATTCATTGACCATGTCTACTGTTTCTTGGAATCTTACATTTGGATCCCGTCTACCAGTTATTATTAAAACAGGCTCTGTAATATTATTAGCAAAAAATATCGGACTATTGTCGTAAAGATTTTTATAGTCTGCTGGGATATCAGGATCTCCTTTCTCGATCCATTCCATTTGCTGACCAACTTCACTCCATTGAAGTCCTCTTAAGTCTTTGCTTGTTAAATCATAAAGGCCCACATAACTTATAATGCATTTAAACATTCCAGGCATTTTTGTTGCTGCATGCATTGCAGCGTAACCGCCGTAACTAGCTCCTGAAAAACAAACCTTATCCATGTCAACAAATCCCTCATCTCTAGCCCAAAATAGAGCATCATATTTATCTGTTTGCATTGTTTTGCCCATTTCATGGTTTGCTAAAATCATTTCATTTCTTCCATGGCCAGTTGATCCTCTATAGTTTGTCTGGATAACTCCATAGCCTCTTGAAGCATAGAACTGAACCTCAGGGTTATATCCAAAATAATCTCTAGCATTTGGCCCTCCATGAGGATGCAGAATAAAAGGTATTTTTGATCCTTCTATATAGTTTGCTGGAAGTGTCATATATCCATGAAGCTTGAGCCCATCTCTAGCTTTATAAATAAATGGCTCTGTTTTAGCTAGCTTGTAATCTTTTAGCCATGGAGCATAAGAGTTGATTAGCGCCAAGCTCCCTTTAGATGTATCAAACAGGTAAAGTGATCCAGGATCCATTTCATTAGAAGTAGAAAACAAAAATCTTGTTAAATCTTTCGACCAATCTCTCAAGCTTATGTCGTAACCAGGAAAAGCACCTTCTAAAGATTTTTGAACAGAGGAGAATTGACTATTAAAAAATATTTTATTTGTTTTTTCGCCTTCATATGAGAAGCCATACAAGTCTGATCCATCAGGTTCAAACCAGAGGCTCATACTATTATCACCTTGAAGCGGACTTGATATATCAAAATCAGGGTCGTGATATATCATTTCAGTATATTCTTTAGTTTCCATATCAAATGCCCATAAGGCATTTGTATCGGTTTCATCCAAAATTGAGCCATCTTGTCTAACAGCTTGACCAACTCCCAAAATAGTCTTGTTATCTATATCAAAGCTTACAGGAGAAAAGCACGCCTCTTGATGCATGCAACTTCCTAATTTTTCATGATTACCATTTTTATTATATGCATAAAAACTTCTAACTAATCCCATGTTTTCACCTTCATCCACATAGGTAGTAAATCCCCTTGCAATTCCGTCCCAATCTACAATCCATCCGCTAAAAGCTTCCATATCAATTGATGGGACTCTTGCAACTAACTCAAGTTGTTTAGTTTTTAAGTTAAGCCAAAATAAATCCCTAAAAATTCTAGCATTACTATTTCTGTTAACACTTATCATTACCTTGCCTGGAAATTTTGGGAATGTTTTATAAAGAATAGGATATGTAAAGCCTGGTTTATTTTTAAACCGCTTTGCCTTTATTAATAGGCTTTGATTTTTACCATCTCTATCAATTGAATAGAGACTTGCTGATTCTATACTTCTGCCACCTCTACTAACAAGTAAGGTATTTTCGTTAAGCCATGAAAAGGAACTTACCGAAGAGCCTGCAGAGGTTCCAGATAAAACTTTTGGTTCCATGGTTTCTAGATTCGTTACAACCAGAACTCTATCTGCTCTATTAGCCTCTTGGTCTGTTTCATCTTTTATATCACAAACATTTTTATTAATTGACACCATGGCTGCAATGAATTTTCCAGATGGAGATAACTGGTTATTACTTCCTTGGCCATAGCAAACAAGTTTTTCAATAGGTATTAATTCACTATGCCCATCAGCAGGGAGGCTTGAAGAAAAGACGCCCAATATGAATATAGAGCTTAAGATAAAGAAGTTTTTCTGTATTTTTGTCATTTTTGAATTTATTAAATTGTTGTATTTATCAATATACATTTGTATATTTTTTTGTCAAGTACCTTTGACCTTTTCTAAAACCATCATAAATATATAAAAAAAGCGATTTAAAGTTAATTAAATTAAAAATTACAAACTATTTACAATAATTCAGCATAAGGTTATATTTCAGGCAGCTAATTCTTGTTTTGTATAGATTATATTGTTCTATCCATTCATTTAATAGCTTTTAATTAATCAAACATATAAGGGGATTTATTATGTTGAACAAAAATACATTACTATTAACTGGATTTTTATCCTTTGGAATTTTATTCGCTGACAACCCAGTTGTCGACGGCATTGAAGTTTCTGATGCAAACCCTGACTCTTCTGTTTCTACTACTGAAGTAGTTGTTGCTGAGGCAGAGGTAGCTAACGAAAGCTCATCATCAGACGAAGATGTTCAAGAGTTAGGCAAAGTTAGCGTTACTGGTTCTAGAATTAAAAGAACTGATATCGAAGGAGCAACTCCCTTGATAACTATTACACGTTCAGATATGGAGGCTCAAGGCTTTGATACTGTTTATGATGCAGTTAGCAACCTTACTCAAAACACTGGAAGTGTTAACGGTGAAAACTTTCAAGCTGGTTTTAACGGTTCATTACAGGCAATTAACTTAAGAGATTTTGGACCTGGTAGAACTCTTGTTCTTGTTAACGGAAAAAGAACTGGAGACTACCCATTTCCATACAACGGTGAATCAGCATCTTTCAACTATGCAGCAATCCCTTTAGCAGCTGTTGATAGAATCGATATATTAACATCAGGAGCATCTTCAATTTACGGATCAGATGCCGTTGCTGGTGTTGTTAACATTATTCTTGTTGATGGATTAGAAGATAACACTTTAAGAGTTCAAGCAGCCGGTGGAGTTGGAGCAGGAACTGGTGGAGAAACCATTAATATAGAATTTTCAGGTGGTGGCTTTACAGACAAACTCTCATATACTTATGCAGCTGAATATCGTGATGAGCAATCGATACCCATTCAAAGTAGAAGTGAGCATGACTCATTCTTAGATAGCAGTAGAGCATTGCCTATACCATCAAGAGGTCTTTTAATTAGAGATTCAATATATTATGGACTTCATTTACATCCAGGCGGAGATACCCTTGGAACTATGACTGATTTTAGAACTGGAAAACCTTTTAATGGAACTTGTGAGAGCGCTGATCCGGGCTATACTTTAGCTACTCAAGAGCAACACACTGCTTATGTGCCATCCTACTATGGTTCATACTGTGGATTTGATTCAAGTTCAAACGGTACTTTGACAAATGAAAGATCAAGAGCCTCAGTATACTTATCAGGAACTTACAATCTTACTGATAAGATTGATCTATATGCAAAAATATTACATCTTGAAACTGCTACAGAAGGTACTCTAGACAACCTATTTACACCTTTCGTTTGGGTTGCAGGACCTCAGCCAGTTGGAGGAGCTTACACGCAGAATCATGTAGTTCCAGCGGGTCAACCTAATGCAGGCGCCACTGCAGCAATGATGGATGTAAGAATACAAAAAATATTTTCTAATGCTGTAAGAGGTTCAAGTTACGACGAAGAAACATCAACAATTGATATTGGTGCGCGTGGTGTACTTTCAAATGGTTTTGAGTGGGATGTCTCTTACACTGACAATACATATAATGTTGTAAAAACAGGAAGGAATTTCTTAGCATCAGCCTTATACGATAAAATACATAACATTGGCGGAGTTGATGGTGCTGGTAACACATGTGTCCTTGATAGTGCTGATCTAATTGATGGAGATCCTTCTAATGGTGAGGCTACTGATTACGGCACTTTTGTAACAAACGGATATTACGGATCAGCTGGTGTCTATGATTATGCGGCTTCATACAACCAGCCAAATTGCTACAACTGGGATTGGTACCTAAATGCACAATCCTCTGAAGAAATTGAGTCATTAAGAGTTCCTAATGTTGAGCCAGCAGATTCATTCTCAGAACTTTTCCAAGCACAAATCACCGGTGACATAATGCAATTGCCTTATGGCCCACTTGCATTTGCTGCTGTAGTTGAAAAGCAAACTAAAGGCTACAATGTTGCTCTGAGTCAGGCCAACAAAGACGGTCTACTTTGGGGTATCGGTGGAGTAGATGGTGGTGGTGAAAGAGATAGAACAGCTTTTGGTATTGAATTTAACATCCCTATAAGTGAAACTCTATTAATTAACCTATCAACAAGACTTGATGAGTACGATAGTACAAAGGTTAACGTAGACAGAAGAACTATGGGAGCAAATTTTGAGTGGAGACCTAGTGATTCATTCTTGATGAGAGGCTCATGGTCAGAATCATTTAAAGCTCCAGATTTACCGTATGCATTCGTAGGTGAAAGAAGATATTTCACAAGCTCAACTGACTACTGGCAGTGTTACAACTCTGATCCAGAGTTATTTGGCGCAACTGGTGTTGGTTGTACCACAACAGGTACTTACGATATTATTAATATCGATGGCGTTACAACAGGTAACCTTAATCTAAAAGAAGAAGAGGGTGACTCTTTTGCTGTAGGTTTTGTATGGGAGCCAATGGACAGACTTGCAATAACTTTAGATGCTTTCCATATCAAACTTAGCGATATTGTTTCAACAAAAAGCACTGCAGTAATTGTCAGAGATGAAGCTGTTTGTCGTGCTAGAGCAGCTGGAGCAACTTTATCAGCTTTTGTAGATTATCCTGGTTCATATTGCGCTCAGGTTTTAGGTAATATTGAAAGAGGTGGAAAAGACTTCAGTCAAGAAACAGTGAATAATGTTTTAGCAGAAGGTTCTATTAGTAAAATATATGAAACTCCAGTTAATATTGCTGGCCAAGAGTTCTTGGGTGTTGACACGTCAGTATCATACAGCTGGGTAACAGATTCAGCTGGTGATTTCTCCTTTGCAGTAAGCAGCACTAATCAGATTGACCTTAAATATGCTGAAGATATCGGTGATTCATTGCAGAGCTATATGAATAGTGCTTACACTCCTAGATCAAGACAATCAATTAGATTCGGTTGGTCAAGAGGCGATTGGTCTGCTAGTACATCTACACTGAGAGTAGGGCATATGGAAGGCTTAGACGGCAGTACTGTTAGTCCTTATTTCGATACTAACGTAGCTTTAGCTTATGATATAAATCAAAAATCATATGTTACTTTTACAGTAACAAATGTATTTGATTCAATCCCTGATACTGATGTTAGTTACGACCAAGGTAGTTCTTTCTACCCTTACGGTTTTAACACATTTCAGTACCCTAGATTTGGGCCTCAAGCTTCTCTAACTTATCAGTTAAGATTCTAGAATTTAAATAACTTAAAAGGAGGCTTACGCCTCCTTTTTGTTTTAAAATAATAATTATGAAAAATATCTATTTACCATTAGTTTTTTTTATCTTGATATTTCCATCTACTTTGGTAGCTCAGGAAAATACCATTGATAAAAATTTAGTTAAAGAATCAATATCAATATCAACTAAAAGTATTGAGAAATCTGGGTTGACTCAAGATCAAATTTTAAATCTTGACGAAGAGACCAGGATACTTCTTGCAGACTTTCAATCTACTTCTAAGGAATATGAGTCTTTAAAGCTCTATAACGATCAAGTCCAAAAGATTATAAATTCTCAACTTAGTGAAATTGAAAGCATTATCCTTAAAATAGGTGAGCTAGATCAGACCAATCAAAGAATTGTTCCTTTGATGCTTAAAATGATTGATGGCTTAGAAAATTTTATACTACTTGATCTTCCTTTTTTAATGTCAGAAAGAAAAGCTAGACTCATTAACTTAAAGACAACAATGGACAGGGGAGATATTTCAACTTCTGAAAAATTCAGGCTCATTACAGAAGCTTACAAGACAGAGCTTGAATACGGCAGAACTATAGAAGCATATCGAGATAATATTGTCATTGATGATGTAGAAACAAGCGCTGACTTTCTTCGAATTGGTAGAATAGCATTAACCTATTTGACCGTAGATGGAAGCAAAGGGGGGTATTGGAATACTAATAGCTCATCATGGGAAAAATCTACCTCCTCAATTAAAAGATCAACAGCAGATGCTCTTAAAATAGCTACCAAGCAATCACCTCCAGCTTTGATAAAAATACCGGTCTATAGAGATGAAAATGAATAAAAAATTATACCTACTTCCTTTTTTAGTCCTTTGTTTGTCTGCTCAAGACAATACAGAGCCACAATTAGCTGCGCCGGTAATTAACGATTTAGATCTTTTGGTTGAATCTGTTAAAAACTCAGCATCAATAAGAGATAAAGAGGATAAAGCTAGATTAGCTAAATTTTTATCTGATAAGAATAAACAACAATCTCTTTTAGCATCAATGAAGGCAAGCTTAAAAGCTCAAGAGATTAGAAGTGTTAAATTAACAAACCAATATGAGTCAAATGATAAAGAGCTTTCTGAACTTGAGGAGCAACTTACATTAAAGCTTGGTTCTTTTGGAGAGCTATTTGGTATTGTGAGACAAACTGCAGGTGAATCTAAGGGTCAATTTATATTGTCTCTAACGAACATAGAATTTCCAGATAGAATTGCTTTTTTAGGAGATCTGGCAGAACGTAAAAGTCTAGATCTTCCAACAACAGCTGAGCTTGAAAGATTGTGGTATGAGATTTTAAATGAACTGAATCAAAGTGGTAAGATTAAGACTTACAACGCAGACATACTATCTAAATCCGGGGAGTTGGTTAATAAAGATATTCTCAGAATAGGTGTATTCAATTCAGTATCAGATGGTAATTATCTTAACCTTGTTAGCGAGCAAAATTCTTTAGAATTCCTTGCCAAACAGCCTGATGGATCAATTAAAAGAGCTGCTAAAAAATTGCAAAACTCAAAAGTTGAATACAGAGAAGTTTACATAGATCCTACTAGAGGTTCTTTACTGTCATTGCTTATTGATCGTGCTGGTTTTTTTGAAAGAATAAATCAAGGCGGTCTAGTTGGTTACGTGATTCTTACCATTCTTATTTTAGGTATTTTTATGGGAGCTGTTCAGTTCCAGTTCTTATTCAAAGAATCAAAATTGATCGAATCAGAACTAGAGTCTGGTAAATTTTCTAATGATTCAATTCTAGGAAAACTTAATAATATTTACACTGCTTATAAGGGCGAAAATCCAGAAGAATTAGAGGCTAGATTAGAGGATGTTTTAGCTAAAGCATCTCCTCCATTAGAGAAGAATCTCAGCATTATTAAGCTATTAGCCGCTGTAGCTCCCTTGCTTGGACTATTGGGAACAGTTATTGGAATGATTGAAACATTCCAGGCTATTACTTTATTTGGTACAGGAGATCCTAAGTTAATGGCTGGTGGTATATCCTCAGCACTTGTAACTACAATGCTTGGTTTGATAGCAGCAGTTCCATTGCTGTTTATCCATAACATACTTGATTCAAGAAGCAGGGCTATTTCACAAATCTATGAAGAACAAGCCATTGGTTTTGTTGCTACCTCATCAATAGATAAATAATGTTTTACTATATCGCTCTTCCATTTAATTCTATTCTAGATTTTTTTGATAGGGGCGGTCCTGTGATCGTGGTTTTGTTTATATTAGCCGTAATAATGACATCACTGCTTATAGAAAGAGTAATATTTTATATAACAGAGCTACAAAACTTATCTAAAAATGCAGCAGATGATCTTAATAATTTTACAAATAATAATAAGTGGCTTTTTAATAAAATGAAGTTAAAAAATATTTCAATTATTAATTTAAAAGCAAATAAAAATATCCTTTTAATACAAGGCTTGATTGCTTTATGTCCGCTTCTAGGACTGCTTGGGACTGTTACTGGCATGATAGAAGTATTTGATATCATGGCAATAACTGGCACTGGCAATGCTAGGTTAATGGCCTCTGGAATTGCTAGGGCAACCTTACCAACTATGACTGGCTTGTTTGTCTCAATTGTTGGTCTATTTTTACTAACTGGACTTAAATCATCCATTGATAAAGCTACCTTAAGTATTAAATATGAAATAGAGCAATTTAAATCATGATAAAAAGAAGAAATAAAGAAAGAGATGAATCAACAATAGATATAACCCCTATGTTGGATATTGTTTTTATAATGCTGATATTCTTTATCGTTACCACATCTTTCGTTAAAGAGACTGGAGTCGAGGTTAATAGGCCTAATGCAGCAACAGCAGTAAGAGATGAGAGGGGTAATATATTAATTGCTATTACTGCTAATGATGAAATCTGGATTGATAAAAGAATGATAGATTTAAGATCTGTTAGAGCTAATGTTGAAAGACTAAAGGCAGAAAACCCTGAAGGATCTGTTATTATCCAAGCAGACAAGGCTTCAAAGACAGGTTTTTTAGTAGAGACTATGGATCAAGTAAGACTTGCAGGAGTTCAAAATGTTTCAATCGCTGCTTCTCAAGATTGATCAAAAGAATAAAAAGGCTGTCTCTATTTTTGGAGGCATATTTAGTACTTTTTTTATTTTTTTAACCATCTACATAATAATTCTACCGAGTGGAATAGGATTTAACTCTGTCAAAGATTCTAGTGTGGTTGATTTTGTTAGATTAAGAAAAAATGACTTTCTTAATGAAAGGCAGAGGGCTTTACCAGATAAACCGCCACCGCCTAAAAAACCACCACCACCCAAACTAGAAACTCCTGATATTGTTGAACCGGTAACTCCTAACTTGGATATTAAATTTCCTGATATCAAAACCCCTCTTGATTTGAAAGGTGCAATGCTTCAGGGCTCTAATTCAGTTGCTTCTAATAGTGCTTTAATACCTCTTGTTAGAATAGCGCCACGTTATCCTAGAGAGGCTTTAGTTTCAGGTAAAACAGGCTTTGTTACTATTGAGTTAGTTGTTGACGAAGATGGTAAGGTAATAGATGCAATAATTAGCCAATCCCGTCCTCCAAGAATCTTTGATAGAGCGGCTTTAAGTGCTGTTTTGAGATGGAAATTTAAACCACGTGTTATCAATGGCGTTGCTGTACAGCAAAGAGGCTCAACTACTATAGAGTTTAATTTATGATAAAAAAATTATTTTTGAGTGCCGTATTATTTTTTTGTATCTCTCTTTCTTCACAGGAAGCTATTCAGCAGTGGGTATACAACATGCTTGAAAGAGCTCAGATAAATGTTGATAAAGGAAACTTAGAACAAGCTGAAAAATCATACAAAGAAAATGCTGATGGAAGTTATTCAAATAACTCATATGATCACTTTGTAATCTTAAGAACATATGCATACTTTCTTTTATCCCAAGATAGAAATAAAGAAGCCTTAACTTATTTAAAAAAAGCAAATACAAAAAGAAGAATGCCAGAATATGATGTCTTCATGCTTAAGTTTACTTTAGGTCAGGTTCTATATGTTGATGCTCAAAGAGGGGAGGCAAAAAAAGCATTTCTAGAATGGGTTCAAATAGGGACTAAAAATAATTTTGATTTAAGACCAGAGGGGTATGCAACTCTTGCAACTATCTATGCCCAAGATGAAGAGTGGGATGATGCGCTTAAGTACATAACTTTAGCTTTAGAAAATTCAAGTATATTTATGGAAAGCTGGGCACAATTGAAATTCGCTATTCACATTCAAAAGAAACAATATATGCCCGCAATAGATATAGCCCATGAGCTTGTAAGGTATAAGCCAAAAAATAAGTCTTATATAGAGCAAATGGCAGGGGTATATAACGTCATAAATTTTGAAGAAGAGTCATTAGCTTCACTAGAATTCAAACTACAGCAAGGGCTATTAAAAAAATCGTCTGAATATATTAATTTAGCAAATTTTTATTTATATAAAAGACTGCCGGTTGATTCTTCAAAAGTTTTAGAAAAAGGTCTAGATATTGGTGTTTTAGAAAACAACGTTAAAAATAATGAATTACTAAGTAATGCTTATATTGTTGCAAAGGACTTTAAAAATGCTATCAGAGCATTAATTAATGTAACAAAGGTGTCTGATGACTCGAAGTATGACTATAGAATCGGCCAAATATATCTTCAAAATTCTGAATACAAGAATGCTATAACATTTTTTAAAATAGCTAGAGATAAGGGTTGGAAATCGAAACCTGGCTCCCTAGAGCTTTTAATTGGAATTTGTTTTATTGAACTTGATGAATTTGATAAGGCAAGAATAGAGCTAGCGCAAGCATCTAAACTAGGTAAAGAAAAAGATGCCCAGTCTTGGATAACTTACATCGATTCAACTGAAAGTCTCAGAGCTGCAGCTGCTAATTAGTGAACTTTTTTAAGTTACTTGTGTCTATATTTAAGTAGCATAAATGTACTTAAAACTTTAGTCGTATATAATCCATCTCAATGACAATTAAAACAACACAACTTAAGCGATCATTTGCTGTTGGCTCAGAAACTGTTCATGCTTTAAAGGGTATAGACTTGAACGTTGAGGCTGGAGAGTTCATTTCTATAATGGGTCCATCTGGTTCCGGAAAGACGACCCTTATGAACATAATTGGATGTCTTGATACACCAACTAGCGGAGAATATTACCTCAATAATCAGCTGGTTAATGAGTTAGATGAGGACTCATTAGCTCGAATTAGAAATAAAGAAATTGGTTTTGTATTTCAGTCATTTCATTTGCTTGCTAAAAATTCCGCACTAGACAATGTATTACTTCCTATGAAGTATGCAGGTGCCAACATGACAGATGCCTCCATTAGAGCTAAATTTGTTTTAGATCAAGTTGGCCTATCTGATCGAATTAATCATGGTCCATCTGAGCTATCTGGCGGCCAGCAACAAAGAGTTGCAATAGCTAGAGCTTTGGTAAATAAACCAAGTATTTTATTTGCAGATGAACCGACCGGGAATTTGGATTCCAAGACGGGAGAGGATGTAATGAATTTATTTAAAGAACTTAATGAAGAGGGACAGACAATAATTTTAATTACCCATGAGCAAGATATTGCAAAACAGTCGAAAAGAACCATAACAATAAGAGATGGATTAATAGAAACGGACAAACAAATATAACTATGACAAATAATACTAGAAATTTATATAAAACACTTGGCATGATTATTATCACCACGGGTCTTATTTCTTGTGGACCAGGATCTGATGCTTCCAAAGAAACACAGTTTTATAAAAAGAAAGAAGTTAACCCAGAGAAGTTAGAGGTAAATATAGAGGCGTCAGGAGTTATTGAGGCAATCTCATCAGTAGAGATAAAGTCAA
>Ga0209816_1002617_pt1 | contig 12665 bp, 10 predicted proteins | sample CoawatmetaG01DNA_FD_187509 | JGI IMG/M metagenome (GOLD analysis project Ga0209816, IMG submission 187509) | Marine microbial communities from the West Antarctic Peninsula - Coastal water metaG017-DNA (SPAdes) (version 2) | ecosystem: Environmental > Aquatic > Marine > Coastal ... | reverse complement strand
CTAAAATCGCTTTCTACATCCCTGTTGGTCGGGTGGTAAAAAGTTAACTCAATAGACCTTTACTAAGCATGTAGACTTCTTGACTGAAAGTTTTCGGACGGGGGTTCAATTCCCCCCATCTCCACCATTTAAATACTGCTACGAAAACATTCTTAATTTATCTGGCCACAATATGTGTCTGGATGTTGCTAGATTAGTCTTACTATCGACACATTATTAATTAACACGTCAGAAAGATGTTAGGATTTTTTTGATTAACCTATTATAATCAACCATCTTAATAGTAATTAAACGCCTAATCTAGAATGCTTTTTAACTCATATGAGTTTCTCTTTGTTTTTTTGCCCCTAACTTTCTTTATATATTTTTACCTAAATCACAAGAAACTCACACAAGTGTCAAAGGGGTTTTTAGTATTTAGCAGTTTATTTTTTTATAGTTGGTGGAGTATCGTATACCTACCAATCATATTATTATCAATGGTATTTAACTATATTATTGGAAGAAGCCTTAATAAATCTTGTAAGAACGAGAGTAAGAAATTTTCAAAGAAAATGATTCTAACTTTTGGTATTATTTTTAACCTCTCCTTAATTGGTTATTTTAAATATACTGATTTCTTAATAGAAAACTTTAATCTTGCTTTTAACTCCAATGTTGAACTCTTACAATTAGTTCTGCCACTTGCGATTTCATTCTTTACATTTCAACAAATAGCCTACTTAGTTGATAGCTACAGACAAGAAACTAAAGAATATAGCTTCTTAAACTACGCACTATTTGTAACATTCTTTCCACAGTTGATAGCAGGTCCAATTGTTCATCATAAAGAAATGATGCCACAATTTGCTGATATAAGTAACAATGTAAAGAATTATAGAAATATAGCCATGGGGCTTTTTATCTTTTCTATTGGTTTGTTTAAGAAAGTTGTTATTGCTGACACTTTTGCAATTTGGGCAATACAAGGCTTTGATGTAGCAACAACACTTAATCTATTTGAAGCTTGGGCAACGTCCTTATCATATACATTTCAACTGTATTTTGATTTTAGTGGCTATACAGATATGGCAATTGGTTTGGCTTTATTATTCAATATCAGACTTCCTATTAACTTTAATAGTCCCTACAAAGCTACCAATATCCAAGACTTTTGGAAAAGGTGGCATATAACCCTGAGTAGGTTTTTACGAGACTACGTATATATACCTCTTGGTGGCAATAGAAAGGGTGAGTTTAGAACTTATAATAATCTAATAGCAACCTTTGTTATAGGTGGAATTTGGCATGGGGCAGGATGGACTTTTGTATTCTGGGGATTCCTCCATGGATTAGCACTTTTAGTTCAAAAGTTTTGGAGTAAGCTAGGGTTCAAGCTTTGGACTTGGCTAGCTTGGATAATCACTTTTAACTTTGTTAATATTGCCTGGGTATTTTTTAGAGCTAAAGAGTGGGATGATGCTATTAAAGTTTTAGACTCTATGTTTAGTTTGGAAAATATTGTCATAAAAGAAAAGTTTTCTAATAAATTAAGTTTTTTATCTGAGTATGGCGTTCAATTTGATGAAGTTATGAAAATGACTCATGATGGCTCTGATATTATAAATTGGATTATTTCTAGTTTAATACTAGTATTAGTTTTTAAAAATTCAATCCAAAAAACAGCATTATTTCAACTAAATTACAAGACTGTATCGTTATCCAGTATTACTTTTATATTATCAGTACTATCGCTTAACAAAATATCTGAATTTATATATTTTAATTTTTAAAGGGATATCCATGAATAGTAAGAAATGGATTAGAATTTGGTTTGTTATTATTATTACTATTCCTATTGTAGGTTTATTTAATTATTTGATTGATCCTTATGGTCTGAACTCTAATAGGAATAAATTTGACCTATCCTTAACAGACATAAGTAAGGCAAATATCTTAAACTTAAAAATAAATTTACAAGCAGATTATTATCTTATTGGGACTTCAAGGCTAATAAGGGTAAGTCCAATAATAATTGAAAACTATTTTTTAGATAAAAAGGTTTTTAACATTGGTATTTCAGCTGCAACATTTAAAGATAATTTAATGTTGGCAAAAAAAGTTATTAGTAAAAATTCAAACTTTATATTTGGCTTCGATACCTTTACTTTAAATAAAAGTAGATTAAATAATAATTTTCTTATAAACAGATATGAAACCTACAAAGAAGCATTAACTAGTAACAATACCTACTCAGAATATTTTTCATTAGATTTTTTAATCACTAGCTTTGCAGATATATATAAAAGAATTTCAGGAGAAAAACTTAATCAATTTTTTATATCTGAAAATATTAAAGATATAAATATTACATTAGATGGTGTAGAGAAGTTTGTTAAAGATATTGGGAAAGATGGAATATCAAATTTTAATAATTTTGAAACAATATCTGAAAAAGATATAATTCAGCTTGCCAAACTCGCCTCAAAGGATGACATTTTTATTATCTATCCTAAACATTATTATCATTATCTTTTAAATCAAAAATATCAAAATATAGAAGAAAAATATTTTAGGGCAATAGAAATATTAGTAAATAACACCAATGCAAAAGTATGGAGCTTCTACCAAATAAATAATATTACTAAAAATGAGAAAAATTTTGATGAAAATGGATGGCATTTTAAACCAAAAATAGCTAATATGATTTTTGCAAGGATTTATGAAGATAACATAACACTAGTAAACTCCAATAATTTTGGTATTTTATTAACTAAGGATAATGTTCAACAAAATCTAAGTGATGTAAGTAGGAAAATAAAAAACTACAACTTATATTAAAGTATCTAAATAGCAAAGAATTACTATTGCAGTTAAGGTAATACTAGGTTTATTGATGAAGACGCACCTGAAACTGGCAATAAATTTGAAAGCATGATAAGTCCAGAATTAGAGCTAAAAATAGAGGCAAAATAAGGTGTTAATGCACGATTGACTCTACAGATACTACTACTAAAGGAACAAACGGGGGTTCAATTCCCCCCATCTCCACCAGACATCATATCTTCATAACCCTTCACCACAGAATTCTTTAGACTAGTTTTCTTTTGCTTAAGAACTTGTCCCTGTTGTGATGAGTAAACTTAAACTTGTTAGTAACATTTTTCATCCAAAGATTGAGACTAAAGTCTATACTCCCTCCATCTGGATAGCCTAAGTTGATTAATTAGAATATAATCGACATTTGCGTCTTAAAATCATAATTATTGTGAATAAAATTACCTTTATGACCAAATGTAAAATAAATGAGTTTGCAGCATATTAGCATATGATTAATTTAGATCAGTATAAAAAAATTTGTATAGCATGCGATAAGATTCTTAATACTGCATCTGACAATGATGAGATTATATCAATTCCAATTCTGCATGTAATAAGAGAGCATCCAGAATTTTTAAAAAATTATGGCTTTATTTATTCAACCGATAGAAGACTTAAGTATAGATATAGATTTAAAAGCATATTAAACAAAATATCTAGTCAGATTCAAAGTATGTTCTTTGATTATAAAATTAATAATGATTCACAAAATTTTAATCAAAATTCAAGAAACTTAATAATTATTTCCAATATAACAAACCCAATTCAGTGTAATAATAATGATGATATGTATTTTGGTACGCTTCATAATGATTTATTAAAATTTTCTAATATAAATCCAATAATTCTTCTAATAAACCACACCTCCATGAGCTCGAAAGAACTTACAAGGCGCTTTTCCAAAAATAAAATAGATAGAATCGTACTTCCCAAATCATCTGGCTTAATTAATGAACTAAAAATATTTTTTAGACTTTTATCATCAATTTATCGCTTTACTAAAACTATTAAAGGTATTGACTCTATCACCTCGTCAATATTAGACTCTATTAAAAAACCTAGTCAATTTCTTAAAGGTATGTCGGCTCTTAGAGTTGGTTTTTTTATTGAAAACATTGTTCAAGCTAGTAATGCTAAATATATAATTAATACATATGAAGGCCATGCATCTGAAAGAATTATTTTCTCTCGAGCAAGAAAGGCTAACGATAAAATATTATGTTTTGCATATCAAAATAGTATTTTAAATAAATATCACCACTCATTAACTCGAAGCATTCACAAAAAATATAATCCTGATCACATCTTTTGCTGTGGGAATATTACTAAAAAAATACTAAGTAAAAGTGAGTCTTTAAATGGTATTGAGACTTCTATTTTGGGCTCACCACAAAGAAATGCTATGCAAGTAGTTAGCAAAAAAATTGATTGCACTAAAAGTTTAACCTTTCTGTTTCTGCCTGAAGCTTTTAATACTGAATATAAGATATTTTTTGATTTTATTTTAAACTGTGCTGACGTATTTCCAGATTATAAGTTCTTATGGAGGTCCCACCCAGCATTAAATTTAAAAAAGCTTGACTTATTCCAAAACAAAATATTGCCATCAAATATAATTATTTCTTCTAATTCATTTGATAAAGATCTTAATATTTCAGATATTGCGATATATCGTGGAACTACCGCAATTATTAAAGCTGTGATGTCAAACCTAATTCCTATATATTTAAAAACTAAAGAAGAAATAGGAATAGATATCATGCATGACTTAAATATAAGTAGAATTTATTCAGCTTCTGAGCTTCATTCTGAGATTCAGAATTCTAACTTACTCAAACAAAGAGAAAATAATCTTAAGTTCTGTGAAGATTACTTTAGACCTTTAAATTATAAATTATTTATTCGTGTAGCCAATCAATATAGCTCTTAGAAAAAAATTAACTTTTATCAATAGCTACAAATGATAAAAATATAATAAAATTAATACAAATTTCATATTTAATAGGAATTATATAAATGAAAACAATTGGCGTTATTCCTTGTCGGTACCAGTCATCAAGGTTTCCTGGAAAATCACTAGCACTTATTGATGGAAAACCTATGCTATGGCATGTTTATCAGCGGGTTATTGAGTCTAATATATGTGACAAAATTTATATTGCAACAGATGATAAGCGCATTGAAGATGAAGCTAAAAAATTTGGTATTGAAACCATTATGACTAGTAAAAATCATTCCACGGGTACTGATAGATTGGCTGAAGTGGCAAATTCAGTTGAAGGTGATTACTATATCAACATACAAGGTGATGAGCCATTTATTGATCCTACAGCTATTAAAGCCGTGGCATTAGGAATTATAAATTGTAAAGATGAAAGTATAGCCGCCTCTAACGCCTATACCTTAATTGAAAATACAGCTGACATACTAAACACCAATATAGTTAAAGTAATTATGAATATTAAATGTAATGCCTTAGCTTACTCAAGAAGCCCTATTCCTTACCCGCAATCTGGGGCAGCAAAGTATAATCGACAGTTAGGGCTTTATGGATTTACTAAGAAAGGCTTAGAAATTTTTAGTAAAACTATCGCTGGTCCACTGGAAAATTCTGAACAAATTGAAATGTACCGAATTATTGAAAATGGCTCAAAGATTATTATGATAGAAACAATCAATGATTCTATCTCTGTTGATACCCAGCATGATTTAGATAAAGTAATTAGCCTACTGAAAAATAAATAAGACAAATGCTTAATAAAAAAATAAAAAAATTAGAAATTGGTTACGGTAAAGTTAATAAAGTTCATATAGGTGAAAATTTACCTTTGGTCTTTTTAGGTGGTCCATGTGCCATTGAGAGTCGTGATCATGCTTTTAAAATGGCAGAATTAATTGGTGAAATTTGCCTTAAAGTTGGTATATCTTGGGTTTATAAGTCATGTTATGACAAGGACTGCAGATCTTCTCCAGAAAGTTTTCATGGGCTTGGTAAGGATGATGGTCTTACGATTTTAAGTGACATAAGAACTGAATTTAAAGTGCCAGTCGTTTCTGATTTCTCAGATACAGCTTGGGCTCCTGCTACTGGTGAAGTTTGTGATATGGTCCAGGTTCCAGCTTATTTATGCAGACAAACTTCAATTTTAAGAGCTGCAGCTGATACTGGTCGTGTAATACATTTAAAAAAAGGACAGTTTATGAGTCCTTGGAATATGAAAAATTCTGTAAGAAAAATTGAATCATTTGGCAATACTCAGATATTACTAGCAGACCGGGGTACTTTTATGGGCTATAACTCCCTAGTTAATGATATGACGTCTTTTCCTATTATGCAGAAGACTGGCTATCCTGTTTGTTTTGATGCAACCCACTCTATTCAACTGCCAACCTCTATGGGAAATATATCAGGTGGACAAAGAGAATTCATTCCTTTTCTTGTTAGGGCCGCAGTGGGTTGTGGTATCAACGCTTTATTTATGGAAGTTCATGACAATCCAAAGAAAGCATTATCTGATGCAAATACTGTATTGGATATAAAATATTTAAAAAATATACTAGAACAGGCAGTATTAATGCACCAAACTCGACTGGAGATATTAGATAAATATGGAGAAGATAATGTCCACCCACAGTGATCAGTTGGAAATTACTAAGCTAATGTTGACTTTAGAGAATTTTCCTGTAATTACTGAAAATACTATTCTTAAAGTAGCTTTAGACGAAATGGATAAGTTTCGCCTAGGTGTTGCTTGCATTGTAGATTTCAAAGGGCAACTTTTAGGGATTATTACAGATGGAGACATTCGAAGAAAGTTATCCTTAGTTCAAAAACCTCTATCTTTTTTCTTCGTGGATGATGTAATACTTCATGCAATCCATAATCCTGTAACTATAATCAAAGAAACCTCACTTACTGAAGCAACGAATCTAATGTATGAAAAGAAAATTTGGGACCTCCCTGTTATTCAAGATAATCATTTAATTGGATTGTTACATATGCATTCTGTTGCTCATGCATTAATTAATGCAAATCATTAGGCTTGCTAGGCCTTTGGTAATAATAAATATAAGCGGTCTCAATGGCCGCTTTTTTATTGTAAATATTAATTTAAATAATTTCTTAAAAATTAAATGAAAAAATCCAAACTTCAAAATATAGCCATTATTGGGGGAGGAGCCAGTGGAGTTTTTGCTTCACTTCGCTGTGCTGAAGTTGCAAAATCAAAAAAAATTGATGTTGATATCCGAGTATTCGAAGCTTCAACAAAGCTTCTAAAGAAAGTTCGGATTTCTGGGGGTGGTCGCTGTAATGTTACTAACCACATATTTGAAGTGACTAATTTTTGCTCAAACTACCCCCGGGGTAAGAAAGAGCTTCTATCTCCTTTTCAAAAATTTCAAGCAGCTGATACAGTTAAATGGTTTGAAAAAAGAGGAGTAAAGCTTAAATATGAAGATGATGGTCGTATGTTTCCAGTTACTGATAATTCAGAAACTATTATAGATTGCTTTATGCAAGAAGCCAACAGGCATAAAATTAAACTATTAAATAAGATGAATGTTAAAAGCCTAAAAAAATTGGAGGATGGAAAAATATCATTATTCATTAATGAAGACAATTCATTCATTGCTGATTCTGTATTAATCGCAACTGGAAGTTCACCTGGTGGATATCATCTTGCTAAGAATCTTGGTCATACAACTACAGAAATAGCACCTTCACTTTTTACTTTTAAAATTGAAGATACAATTCTAGAGGGCTTAGCAGGAACATCATTCTCTAATACTTCTTTGACTCTTAAGATTGAAGGTGAAAAAACTTTTGATCAAAAAGGGGCCCTATTAATTACTCACTGGGGCTTAAGCGGACCAGCACTTCTTAAACTTTCAGCGTGGAGTGCTCGTGAAATGATGCATGCCTCCTATAAAGCAAAAATAATTGTGAATTGGCTCGGTATTAATCATCAAAATGATGCTGAAAAGTTAATAAATACTATTAAGAATAATAATACAAAAACTTCAGTAGGCAAGGCTTATCCAATTGGTCTAACCAAAAGATTTTGGCTGCAATTATTAATTAAGTGTGAAATTTTAAAAGATAAAAACTGGTCAGAAATAAGTAAAAAAGAATTCCAGTATATTCTGAAGAACTTATATAGTTGCGAATTAGAAATTAATGGAAAAAGTCGTTTTAAAGAAGAGTTTGTTGAATGTGGAGGAATAGATTTAAAAGAGATTAATTTTAAGACTATGGAGAGCAAAATCTGTTCTGGACTTTATTTTTCGGGTGAAGTTATAGATGTTGATGGAATTACTGGTGGTTTCAATTTTCAAAGCGCCTGGACTGCTGGCTGGACTGCTGGAAGTAATATGCTTATTGACTAATGAATTACGAAACACATTAATAATATTTCATTTAAAACTAATCTCAAATAAGTGATTTATCAAATTTAGTGTTAAAATTAATCAAATCTTTAAACTATTGAGTTAGCTATATTTATGAGTGCAGAATCAACAAAAACACGTGCAGTTCGCTCATCAGAATTTATTGATACCTACTTTGGTGGAAATGTTATTGATATTGGTGCTGGAAATGATCCTGTAGTTAAACATGCTGAAGTATTCGATTTGATTCATGGTGATGCACAATACATACTAAATTTTAGAGAGAAAGAATCATATAGCTGTGTTAATAGTTCGCATTGTTTAGAGCACATGCATGATGTTCCTGCTGCTTTTGCACAATGGTGGGGCTTGGTAAAGCCTGGTGGATATATGGTCACAGTAGTTCCGCATGAAGATCTGTATGAACAAGGAGTTTGGCCGTCTATATTCAATAGTGATCATAAAGCTACTTTTAGAACTAATAAAGAAAGCAATTGGTCACCATCATCATATGACATCAACAGTCTTATTAAATTGATTCCTAGAGCTATTTTAATATCTTCAGAAATACAAGATCAAAATTATGATTATTCTTTACAAGGAAGAAAACTTGGTAGTTTTTCATTAAAGATATACAAGTGGAAGAGGTCAAAAAATAAAACTAAAAAATTTATCTCAAATATATTCTATAGTTTTTTATATCAAAACATTTGGATAAAAAGTAATAATACTTCAGGTAAACCAGTAGACCAAACCCTTGGTAATGCACTTGCACAGATTCAAGTCGTATTGCAAAAAGCTAATTGATTAAGGCTATTTTATAATGAATAATAATTAGTAAACTAACGGCTAACTCTATATAGCCCACCCTTTGGATTACTTGAGGATGACTCATCATTCAATAAAAGGATAGAACCATCAACTGCAACTGCAACATCACGAACTCTGCCAATTGAACCATCAATTAAGATACTTTCACTTATTGGCAATCCATAATCATTAAGTTCCACTACATAAAGTCTTCGAAATTTAAGAGAACCAACTAACAAAGTGTTATTAAGTTCAGGAAACATTTTTTTACTCATATTTTTAGAGGGATAAAAAGCCATCCCAGAAGGTGCAATTGATGGCACCCAAACCCACTCAGGATCATTAAATCCTTCGAGACTATTATGTTTACTTACTTTATTTTCCGTTCCATATTCATAACCATGGCTGACTAATGGCCATCCATAATTGCCTCCAGGAACAATAATATTTATCTCATCACCTCCCTGCGGCCCATGCTCATGAGTCCATAATTCACCAGTAAAAGGGTTAATTGTCATTCCTTGAGGATTTCGATGTCCAATTGAATATATTTCTGGAGCCCAACCTTGAAGCTTTGGATTATCTTTAGGAATTGAACCATCTAAGTTTAATCTGACAACTGAACCCGCATGTTTTTCAGCATTCTGTGCATTAAAGCGATTTCCCCTTTCACCAAGAGTAGCAAGTAATTTTCTATTACTGATTTCAAGCCTACAACCAAAATGAACATCTGTCCACCCAGAAGTATTAGATTCAAATATTGTTTTTAAATTTGTCAACTTATCATCGCTTAGAACTGCACTATCTATTGCAGTAATAGCTCCATTACCAGTATCTTTTGAATAACAAAGATAAATCCTGAAATCATCAAAGATAATGTCAAGCAATCCGCCCTGCATTACTGAGGAAACATTTGGAGTATTACTAACTTGAATATACTCACCATTATTAATATTTATTCTAAAAAGATTGCCACTTTTCTCCGTTACTATGACTTCACTTTCACTAATAAAATCCATCCCCCATGGCTTGTTTATATCTGGGCCAATATGATTGATTGTAAAATCTTGTGCTCTTGCTGGAAGCAAGATAATATTTAATAATAAAATTGAGACTGAAAAATAATTAAACATTTATTTTTCCTAACTAAGCAGTTTTAGGTATGAATGATTGAGCACATTCTCCGATAATATCTGCTAAAAGTAAACAATCCTCAAGTGAAAATGTTAGCGGCAATCTTAAATCAAAAAGACTAGAAAGAATCTTATCTGATACCTCAAGACTTTGATGTTCCACATATTGCCAACTCTTATGGTTACTTGTAAAGCCATTTGGATCATCCCCTCCAAACCATTTAATTTCAACACCATACTTTTTATTTACCTCTAAAAAAGCCTTAGCATCGTCGTTATTGATGCCAGGTATTCTAAATTGAATTGAACTCCCTACATAACTTTCCTCAATAGAGCGCTCAGGAAGCTCAATCCCAACAACTTTTTTTAGTTTTTTCTCAACTAACTGATAACGCTCATTCCAGCGCTTAATATTTTTTTCAAGAGACTTTAACTGAGGCCTCAAAATTGCAGCCCTTAAGTTATCCATACGGCCCGAGTAGTTTGGAGTTTGCAGGCGAATATCTTTAAATACTTCTTTATCAGGTGCAGCGCCATGTCTCTCATAGAGCATATAGGATCCTGAAAGAATAATAGCGCGCGCCATAAATTCTGCATCATCCGAAGTGAGTAACCCCCCTTCTCCTGAATTCATATGCTTATAGGTCTGAGTGCTAAAGCAACCAGCAACCCCAAAGTTACCACTCCTTTTATCTTGCCATTTTGCGCCCATGGTATGGGCACAATCCTCAATTAATATCAAATTATTATCTTCAACAATTTGCATCAATTTATTCATATCAACTAGATGCCCTCTCATATGAGATATTAGCAAAAAACGAGCATTACTTGATTTCACTTTTCTTGAAAGATCCTCTAAATCAAGAACAAGGTTTTCATTAATCTCTATAAAAATAGGCTCGCCACCAGCATTTGAAATTGAACCTGGGACTGGTGCAAGGGTATACATATTAGTCAAAACTTTTTCACCAGACTTAAGTCCAGCAGCCTTTAGAGAAACACTCATTGCATAACCACCAGATGCGCAAGCAAGACAATATCTACTTCCTTGAAAGTTGGCATATTCCTGCTCTAATAATGACACTTCTGAAAGCTCATCTCCAACAGAGTTATATCTGTGGAGCCTTCCAGTTTTAAGAACCTCAATAGCCGAATTAATAGCTTCTTGGCTAATAGGCTCTTGCTGAGTAAAGGGTCTTGAAAATACTTTTGAGGTCATTATTGCTGCTAGTGATTTGAAAATTAATAGGAAATCAAATAATATACAAAATCTAGAGCTTAGAGATATTATTTTTTATTACTTTACAAATATAGTACAACAACAAACTATAATTTGATTTATGAAAAACACCCCTCCAGTTGTAATTATTGCCGTTATTATTGCCTTAGTAGTAATACTTGTTCAGTATTTTTTTATTTACTAACTGCTAATGGACCTGCATCAACAATTGCTTGATCAACGTCAAATTTATTAAAATTATCTGAAAACAGATTCGCGAGTTTTATAGACTCAGCATCATAACTTGACTTGTCCTCCCATGTATTACGAGGATTAAGATAAGAGTCATCAACCCCTGGAATTGATTCAGGAATATCAAGATTTAAGTAGTCAAGGTGAGTTACTTTTGATTCAAGTAGGGCGCCGCTTTGACAAGCAGAAACTATTGCGCGAGTAACAGGAATAGGGAATCTAGACCCTAAACCACCTGGAGCACCCGAACCACCTGTCCATCCAGTATTAACCAAATAAACTTGTGTATCAAACTCTGCAAGACGTTTAATTAGTAAGTTAGCATAACTACTTGCATGTCTAGGCATAAATGGAGCGCCAAAACACGAAGAAAATGCAGGATTAATTCCCGCTTCCGCGCCTAACTCTGTTGAGCCAACGCGAGCTGTATATCCAGACAAGAAGTGGTACGCAGCAGATTCTTTAGTTAAGATTGAAACTGGAGGTAAGACACCTGAAACATCACAGGTTAAGAAAATCACAACTGAAGGCTCACCTGCAGCATTTTTTTCAACACGCTTTTCAACGTGCTCTAACGGATATGAACATCGACCATTTTCTGATATTGAAGTATCATCATAATCTGCATGTTCATCTGCATCAACTTTTACGTTTTCAACAATAGCTCCATGCCTAATAGCATCCCAAATAATGGGTTCATTTTTTTTAGAAAGATTGATTGTTTTTGCATAACAGCCTCCCTCAATATTAAATACAGAACCCTTTGCCCAGCCATGCTCATCGTCACCAATAAGGAAACGCTCAGGATCTGCAGAAAGTGTTGTCTTGCCAGTACCTGAAAGGCCAAAAAATAATGCTGTATCTCCATTTTCCCCAACATTTGCAGAACAGTGCATCGGTAAAACATCTTTTTCAGGCAACAAAAAGTTTTGCACAGAAAACATTGCCTTCTTCATTTCACCTGCATATCTCATTCCAGCTAGTAATACTTTTCTTTGCGAAAA
>Ga0209816_1002611_pt1 | contig 12677 bp, 11 predicted proteins | sample CoawatmetaG01DNA_FD_187509 | JGI IMG/M metagenome (GOLD analysis project Ga0209816, IMG submission 187509) | Marine microbial communities from the West Antarctic Peninsula - Coastal water metaG017-DNA (SPAdes) (version 2) | ecosystem: Environmental > Aquatic > Marine > Coastal ... | reverse complement strand
CCAATGACATCATCTATCACATGCGCAATGCACACAACCTCTATGTGGGTGAGCGCACAGCAGAGCAAATCAAAATTCAAGTGGGGTCCGCAGTCACCGAATTGAGTAACCCGCCAGATGACATGGCTGTACAAGGCCGTGATCTGATCACAGGCAAGCCTAAGCAGGTTATCATCAATTACAAAGAATTGGCCATTGCCATGGATAAATCCTTGATGCGCGTTGAAGACGCCGTGATGGAGGCCCTTGCCATGACGCCCCCTGAACTTTCTGCAGACATCTACAACTCAGGAATTTACATGGCTGGTGGCGGTTCCATGTTGCGCGGATTGGACCATAGAATTTCTCAGAAAACCGAATTACCGGTTTATGTTGCAGAAGACCCTTTGCGAGCCGTGGTTCGAGGAACAGGCATCGTATTGAAAAATCTGGACAAGTACCGCACGTTATTGATGCGCTAAGCCATGCAGAATATCCTGCGGTTTTTTTACCGATATCGCATGGGCATTGCCTTGGTGACTCTACAGCTGTTTGGCATAGGGATGACTGCGGCACAATCGCAATGGCATCACAGCAAATTTTGGTCAACTCGACTGTCCGCACAAGCTGCTTGGATAGCCAATGTCAATGGTTGGAAATGGTACTTCAATCTAGCTGATGACATGGAGCTGCTTGCGCTAGAAAATGCCGAACTCAAATCCCATGCAGCTGACAGCAGCCAAACCGGCGAAGAGCCCACTGAGTGGATTCCTGGGCGCCTGGTGTTTGGTCAAACCAATTTACCTCACAATCACATGCTTTTCAACAAAGGCAGCTTGGACGGCGTCAAGGCAGGACAAGGGGTCATCTCTACCCAAGGAGTTGTTGGCGTGGTCACCCGGGTATCTGATCACTATGCTCGTATCATGCCAATCATTGATGCAGATTCACGCATTTCAGCTGCCTCCATGGCTAGTGGCCACTTTGGAACCGTTCGATGGGTTGGCCGCAACGCACAGAGAGCCACCTGGGAGCATGTTGGCATTCAAGCACCATTACAAATAGGTGACACCGTTGTTAGTGACGGGCGCTCTGCCATTTTCCCAAACAACTGGCCTATTGGCATCATTGACAAGGTGATGGTTGATTCCAGCCAAATGACACAGTATGCACACATCGCCCTGCTCCATGACTTCAGTCGCCTGCAGCCAGCTTATGTTGTGAATATGCCGCAGCAAGATGAACGACAAAACCTTTCTCAACCATGAAGCGCTGGGATCAATGGTTTGCCTGGTCCATTGCCATGCTTGCATTCCAGTTCCTTGTGCTGGACCACTTGCAGGTGTATGGCTACTTGAACCCATACATCTATGTAGGCATCATTATTTCAGCCCCTGCTAGATGGCCCGTATGGGCTCATGTGGCTGTAGCCACTGTGCTTGGTGCCTTCATGGATTTCCATTACCTCAGTGGCGGCTTGCATTTGATGGCCTGCACCTTGATGGCAGCCATGAGGCCACGTTTATTGGGTTTGGTTCTTCCTCGTGCAGAGGAAGAAGACCTTGCATTTGGGATAGCAGACATCGGGTTGGGTAAATGGCTCACCTATGCCCTGGCTACCATTGCAGTGCATCACATTTGGCTCTTTTTCTGGGGCAGCATCAGCTTGAATTTCATGATGGACTGGCTTTACCGCGCGCTGCTTTCCAGCCTTGCAACCGGGTTAGCCCTCACTTCATTGGCTGCATTCATCCCTTCACAAGATTGATGTGAAGCATTCACGCATTGCCTTACCCCTTTTGATTTTACTGGGATCTACCCTGATTTTTTGCCTCCGACTATTCAACATTCAAGTGTGGGATGACCGCTACCAACAAGATGCTCAGCACAACGCACATCGCGTTGTTCGGGTGGATGCCCCAAGGGGGTTGATCCATGATCGCCATGGCCTGTTACTGGCTTCCAACCAAGTAGCTTATGACATCATGGCCACACCCAATTTGCTCAAAGCCATGGACAGCGCATCAACTGCGCAGTGGTTGACAATCCCCCTCAGTCAATTGAGCAAGGCACTTGGCAAGGCTAAATCATACTCATCCATAAAACCCAGCACAGTACTGCGAGGGGTCACTGAGCGCCAAATGGCTCAAATTCAAGAAAGCCTTCACCTGCACCCAGGATTTAGTGTGAAAAAACGTCTTCTCAGAGACTACCCGAGCAAGTTAGGTGCCAATGTTATTGGCTATGTCAATGAAGTGAATGACTATTGGCTGAAGAAAAAACCACAGTACAGGTTGGGCGACAACATTGGTATTTCTGGCATTGAAGGCCAATATGAATCCAACCTAAGAGGTCTGGTCGGCAACGCATACATCACGGTTGATAACCTGAATCGAGACAAGGGCTCATTCATGGACGGGGCCTATGATACGCCCGCCCAGCCAGGGCAAACATTGACCCTAGGCTTGGATGCTGGCTTGCAAGCCTTGGCAGAACAAATGATGGCTGGAAAACGTGGCAGTGTCGTCGCAATCGACCCAAAGAGCGGTGAGATTTTAACCATGCTTTCTGCGCCAACCTTTGACCCTAACGCTTTGGTTGGCAGGCATCGCAATGCCAATTACAACCGACTGGCCTTTGACAGCCTGAACAAACCATTGTACAATCGCGCCTTACTGGCTGAATACCCGCCTGGATCACCGTTCAAAGTGATCAATGCCTTGATTGCATTGCAGGTTGGCGCAGCAACCCCGCAAACCACCATGACTTGTCACGATGGCTTTCATCACGGCGCCTTGCATGTGGCCTGTCACTGTGGTGGTGGAACCTTCAATCTCAGGGAGTCCATTTCGTTGAGCTGCAACAACTACTATTGCCAATTGCTCAAGCGAACCATTGAAACGCAAGCCAATGCTTACGATGGCTTTGAGGTATGGAGGCACCATGTGGAAAGCTTTGGCCTGGGGAATTTCCTTGGCGTGGACTTCCCTACAGGTCGCAAGGGTAGGGTGCCAACGGCTGCGTATTACGACGCCATGCATGGCAAGCGTCGATGGAAGGCTCCCACTGTCATCTCATTGGCTATTGGCCAGGGTGAGTTAGTGACCACACCCATTCAATTGGCCAACATGACAGCAGCCATCGCGAACAGAGGGTACTGGATTACGCCTCACATGGTCACAGCCATCAATGATTCAAGTTTGACTTTTGAACGGCATGAAACCAGCATCGATCACAAGCATTTCAAAGCAGTCATTCAAGGCATGGCCGATGTTTTCCTAACGGGTACCGCACGTTCATCCGCCATTGATCACCTGAGTATGGCTGGCAAAACAGGCACAGCTGAAAATCCCCATGGACAAGACCATTCCATTTTCATCGGCTTCGTTCCCATTGAAAACCCCGTCATTGCTGTGGCTGTCATTGTGGAAAATGGTTATTGGGGGTCCCGGTGGGCAGCCCCCATTGGCAGCCTATTGATGGAGGCCTATGTGACAGACAGCATCAGTCGGCCACGATTGTTGGAACGCATGACGCAAGGCTCACTCTTAGAGGAATACCAAGTAGAAACCGTGAACACACTCTTGACTTCTGAATTCTGATGCGCATCCAATCCTCATTTTTTGGCAAATTGGATCGGACAGTGCTGATCTGCTATGTGTTGCTGCTATGTTTTGGATGGGTCAACATCTACGCTGCTTCCAACCCTGATTTGATGGGCTATGGTTGGGATTGGGGCAATGAAGCAGGTCGTCAATTGGTATTCATTGGCATGGGTTGCTTACTCATTCTTCTCATTTTATTGAGCGATGCAAGAATCTACCCCCTACTCAGCTCATTGATCTATGCTGTCAGCATCCTTCTGCTGATCGCTGTTCTGATTTGGGGTGTCGAGGTTGGCGGCAACAAGAGTTGGCTAAACATTGGTGGCATTGGACTGCAACCAGCTGAATTTGCTAAACTTGGCACAGCGATCATGTTGGCCAATTTGATGAGCCAAAGGGATGCAAATCTGACAACGTGGTCTGCTAGAATCAAGCCAGTCGCTGTGGTGCTCTTGCCAATGGCCTTAGTACTTGCACAACCCGATGCGGGCTCTGCCTTGGTGTTTGCAGCCTTTTTGATGGCCCTTTACATTGAAGGCCTACCTGGTTACTTGATGTACATGGGGATTGGATCTTTGGTGCTGGGAGTTTTAGCGCTGGCCTTCCCCATTAACCAGGTCATCATTGGCATCATCGCAGTTGCCACTGTGGCCATGCTTTGGTCCCACGCAAAGAAACGACTCAAGGGCATGCAGTGGATCAAGCACCCAGCTATTGCATCTACCATGCTTGCTGTTGTGTTTGCTATGGGTGTACAAACAGCCTTTGACAATGTGCTTAAACCCCATCAACAAATCCGGATCAAGCTGCTATTAGGCCAAGTGGATGACTCTGGTGCCGTGGGCTACCAAACAGCCCAATCACTGATCGCCATTGGATCTGGCGGATGGACTGGACAGGGGTTCAATCAAGGCAGTCAGACCAAGCTGAAATTTGTGCCCGAACAAAGCACAGACTACATTTTCACAACCGTGGGTGAAGAGTGGGGCTTCATAGGCGCCATGCTTCTGTTGTTGACTTACACCATCCTGATTGCCCGCATGGTGGTCTTAGCTGCTAGACAGAAACAAACCTTTGCCAGGGTGTTTGGGATGTGCATTGCAAGCATCCTATTGGTGCATTATGTGGTCAACATCGGCATGACCTTAGGTCTCACCTGTGATTGGCATTCCGCTGCCCCTTTTTAGTTATGGTGGCTCATCATTGTGGGCCTTTACCCTAATGATTTTTATCTTTCTGCGGCTGGATGCCTTTCGATGGCAAACTCTTTCTTAAAAAAAAAAGGCCCGTGCTATGCACAGGCCCTTTCAATATAAAATATTTGGAATATGCTATTAGTCCTCTTTACTTACAGCTAGTGCATAAATAACTAGTCCAAAACCAATTTTGTTAATAGCATCTGCAATGTTGTAGAAAACATCTACTTCCATATCAATACCTAAGTCAATGCCAAAAAGGCCACCAGGTGTTCCAATGATATATCCAAGCGGGTAAATAGCCCAACCTACAACAACGAATTTAGCAAGATAGCCTACTGCTTTCTGAACTTTTCCGCCAGCAGAAGCTGCTAATTGAGCAACTTCACCTTTCCATACTAACCATACAATGTAGAAATATGCAGCACCGGAAATCGCTCCAAATACCCATGACATCATTACATCTGATGGCTCAGTGTAGAATGCTTCTCCTATATATCCGAACGCAAGCATAGCTACTGAAGCATATATCAATTTCCATAGCAAGCCAATTTTAGCGCCAGCCTTTTTAGTCAAAAGATAGAATTCAACACACATTAAAGGTACAGTCAGAGTCCAATCAATGTATCGAAGTACGACTGGTGTGTCACCTGTCTCTATATAAAAATCCTTCATGTAATAATAGTGAACAGCTGCAATACCAGTTATTAATGCGGAAATTAGTAATGATAGTTTCCACTCGTCAGGAACTCGACTTCGCTCAAAGAAGAAGAAAATGGATGCAGCAAACATTGCCATATATCCAGTAAAAAATGTAAACCCAACAAAGTCATTGGGATTAAATTTTTTAGTTTCTGCTACTAGTTCTTCTAATACTTCAGAAGGAACAGATAAAAAAATGTCTAAAAAGTTCATAATTATTATAATTTAAGGTTAATGAATAGAATTAATCGCATTTTGTTTAACAAATATAGTTAAAGTCTAAACAATATTGATAAATACTTTATTCGAAAACTAAATAAGCATTGACTTAAAGCATTAATGGGCTTTTAAGAATGTTTGTTTAGATGGAATTGCCATCAATATTTAAATCATATAAGCGGGGATCCCACTGAGGTCATATAAGAAATCAATGGGTATAGAAGAGTGTGGTTTAGTTCCGGTATATCAGCAATACCCAGTGCGAAGGTTTTAATGGTCACATCACTAATGCCTGCTTTAACGGCATTTTTCAGCACATTGCTCACCCTTGTAACTGTCAGAAATTAAATCAGCGTTGATTTATGACCCCCGATAGGTTTTTAGACAATAGTACTCAGAAGAACTTGCCGCGCAAGTCCTCAATATCTGCTGAGCTCATCAATGCTTGAAGCAAGAATGAACGGGCATTGCCCCTGAGGCGATTGTTTTCAGCAGCCACATCACCAATGCCTGCATTGACAGCATTTTCTATCACATTGGTCACCTTGTAACGGTAGGCACCATTGTCACCTTGGAGCACACCACTTTCATAGCCTAGTTTTTGCGCAACCATGCCGCCAATGATAGCGGATTCACGGCCTGCGCCCTGAATGAATGGAGATGCCAAGCTAACAGTAGCTTGATTGTATACAGGTTGGTCTTGGGATTCTAATTCTTCCATCAGCAGGCGAACCTTTGCGCGATTGGTGGCTAGCAACTCCAGTTCAGGCCGCACATCATCCATGGACTTGAAATCATCTTGGTAGATAGCATCCAGTTTCACCACAACATATTGCTGGTAAGCATTGTTGACAACTGCAACCTCACCGAGAGAACGACCAGTTTCAAAGGCCCACTTCACAACAGGGCGGCATTCGCCAAGACCAGTCATGTTGTCATCCGTTGCAGTCATATTTCTGTTTGGCAATAAGGCAACACCAGCTGCAGCTGCGGCGGCATAGTTATCATCACCCTTTTGTAGGGCCTGCGCTAAATTGGCTGCTCGGGTGTAAATGTCTTGTTCGGTTTCCTTGCTCACATCAACAATGCGGTACACATGAGCCAATCGAACAGAGGGAATTGATCCAGATTGCTTAGATATTTCAACGATATGGAAACCAAAGGGTGTGAAGACCATGCCCACATCACCACTGGCATTGCGGAAACAATAGTTTTCAAAGGCATTAGCCATGGCGCCAGACTTGAACCAACCTAAATCGCCGCCTTGTGTGCGGGCAACAACGTCATCATTGAACTCATCATTGACATCAGCGAATGAAACAGATCCATCCTTGATGGCATTGAAAAGCGAATCTGCCAATGCTTGTGCCTCAACGGGTGCACGGGTTGCACTTGAACGCTCCGCACCAGCAAATGCAATCAGTACATGCTTTGCCTTCACAGAGTCTGGCAAGTTGACGGCGTTCATCACCTTCACCAATTCAAAGCCCTTGCTGATTGCAATTGGCCCAGCCACAAAGCCCTCCTCGCGAGAAGTCATTGCATCATTGAGGTATGTAGGTAAATTATCCCAGGCGATGTAACGATCAACAAACGGCTGATCACTGTTGGCCATGACAAACATGGAATCTTCCTCACTAGCAATCAACTCAGCCTGCATGGCATTTAATTCATCCATCACGCGGTTGCGATCTGCATCGTTGGGTTCAATAGTGAATGAAGCAAACAACACATCACGCATTTCGCCATCAATCTTGAAATTCTCAAGTCGTTGGTCGTACACAGCGCGGTAATCAGCTTCTGTCACTTGAACGGCGCTATCTTGTATGCTTGAAACCGATGCCACGGCATAGTCAACAACTGCTTGAACGGCATTGCGGTTGGCATTGTACTGAAACAACGATGCTGGCATGCGAAGACCCGCGCCAACTGCTGCATAAAACTTGTTGCTCAATCGCTCTTGATGCACATCGTTTTCAAAATTGATCCAATTGATCCACTGATCTGTAGCTTCAGTTGATTGGTCCTTGTTGTCGCGCAAATTGGCCAATGCATTCTTGAGCAAGGTCATCTGAAAGAGGCCTGTATTTGGGTCTCTGAAGCCTTCCATCTCCTGAATGCTAGGGTTTTCTGCAATAGCCTGCATCAATTCTGACTCATTCACGGCAAAACCTAAGTCGTCGAGCAAGGCACCAATGATGCGATCGTTCAATTCTTGATTCCAAACCGCTTGAGAAATCTGCGCTACGGAGCTGTTGGCTAATTGCTGATTGCCCTCACGCAAATGATCCATGCGTTTGGAAAATTCGATGTAACTCACCTTATCTCCGTTGATGTAGCCAATTGCATCGCGATCACCACTGAAGAGCACTGAGCTCGAGCTTAAAAATTCTGTCATGATGAACGCGAAGAGCGCACCACCGATAACAATGACCATTAATCCGGTCCGGTTTCTGATAGTTTCAAACAGTCCCATAGTTGTAAAGTCGTAAAATGAAGGATGCGAATATACAAAGGTAAAGTCCTTAAACCTTGTTTTTGCTTGCAGTTACACTGGCAATTCTTTGTGCCCCCATGGCATGAATTTCTATGCGCCATCCATCCACGATTAACAGGTCGTCCAAGGCCGGCAATCGACCGAGATGGTGGCCTACAAACCCTCCAACTGTGGTGTATGACTCATCCTCAACCCAATCAAACCCTAGTCGCTCATTGACCTCATCAATGGACAATGCGCCATCCAATCGCCAAATACCAGGAGAAATCTCTTCATCCAACACTTCTGCCTTGTCATGTTCATCGTCAATCACACCAAAAATCTCTTCAATGATGTCCTCCAAGGTGACCATACCGCTGGGGCTTCCATGCTCGTCGATCACCAAGGCCATGCTTCGCTTCTCGCGGATCAAGTCCTTGAATGCATCCTGCGCACTCAGTGTTTCTGGCATAAAGGTCAAAGGCGTTAATAGCGCTTTCAAACTTGAAGGACGCTTGAACAGACCAAAGGCATGCACATAGGCGTAAGCATCATCAATGGAATCCTTGTAAACCACGAGCTTGCTGTAACCCGTTGACATGAAGGCGTCTTTGAGCTCTTCAAGGGAAATGTCATCAGAAACCGCTTCAATTTCAGTTCGGGGAACCGCGCAGGATCTGACCTTGCACTCATCGAACTCCAAGGCATTTTTGAAGAGTTCAACCTCAGGCTCATTCTCTGGACCCGATGCCCCTTCCTCAAGGAAATGATCCAGATCTGATTTGCTAAATACATGGGGGCGAGACAAGGCATCCACATCCTGACCCATGCGACTTAGAACGAAAGCACTCAAGGCAGTTAAAACTGTAACCAAGGGCCAGAGCAGTAACATAACCAGCTTCAGCAACCAGGCCATTGACTGTATGGACGAATTAGATCGCGACCGGAAAAAAGCTTTAGGGGGGTATTCAGCAACGAATAACACCACTGTGGTTGACAGCAATGTCTCAACAACCAACACCATGGTTTCACCCATGTGAGGCGATAGCCAGGGATCCATCATCCTTGCAGCGACCATCCCTACCCACACCAAGGCAAGGGTGTTGCCCATCAACATGCTGCCAATGAATCGGTTTGGGTTTGAAGTAAATTGAGCAATCACGCGACCCTTTTTACCAGCTCGCTTGCTGTCAACCTCTAGTTGAAGTCGACTTGCACTGAGGAAGGCGATTTCCATGCCTGAAAAAAAGGCAGAACAAATCAGAGCAACGACCAGTTGCAAGGGATCACTCATCGCTATCAGAAAGCCCCTGATCTGATTTCCATCGGGCTTCCATAGCAAGTCTAGCCTTGCGTCTAAGAACAAACATCACAACCCCTGTGATGGCAAACAAAACAAACAGGTAGGCGCGGCTACGGTCAATGGTCCATTGGGCACCAATCTCAACCAGTGACAACACGGCCACGACCAACCACATCCATTCTGTGGTCTTCAAATACTGTTTTTTTGCCTTCATTTCTTTGTGTTTTCCATGGGGTTATTCAATTCCCCTGATACCGCAAAGATGGTGTATTGGGAAAGATCTTCACGTGATTCAAGGCCAATTCCTCGAATTTCCTCATCCCCATCAATCAATCGCAAGGCTGATCGACTGGTGATGCGGGCAGCATCACGATGCCAGATCAAACTGTCTGTCATCAATGCACGTCCACTGTGATGGGTCATGTGAACATCGCCTGACAAGACCCATGTTTCGCTTTCACCGATTTGGCGGATTGTGCTTGCAACGATGCCACCTCGAATAGTGCCATCAGTATTCAGCAAGGTTACTTTCACCCCTTGATCAAACAGTTGGCCACCTTGTTCACCCTCCTCTTTGGTCAAATGACCTGCTTCTAGCCGCATGGTTACGACACCAGAATCCGAATAACTTATCACTGCATCAAACTGCTCCATGGTGGGCGCATCCAGGGACTGATTCAATGCTTGAACGGCTGATCGGTCATTGCTGCATGCGCCAAGTAGCCACATAGCAAACAGTCCAAAAAGCACAAAGGGACCCCTCCACAGGAATCCCTTTGTCTGTTTTTCGTCGATGCGATTCTGTCTCAAAAGCGAACAGTCACCGTTTCATTGATCCAGCATGTGATGCGGTAACGTTCACCATCCAAATGGCCAAACTGGAATGAGATGGATTTGTCAGGGATACCAACGCGGTAGGCATTGATCATCTTATCAGCTGTAGCTGTTACGCTTTCATCGATACGCTTTGCACGGTAAAGCTTGTCAATTGCTGCCCAATAGACGGCATTTTTCTCAAACGCATTGTTGCCACAGGTACCGGCAGACTCTGCATACATCTGCGCTAGAAACAGCAAAGGCTTACCAAAAGACGGATCCGCATTCAAGGCAGCTAAGCATGCCGTCTTTGCGCTGGGCAAACTGCCGATTTGCTTATGTGCAAAAGCCAAGCGCAAGTAATCTTTTGCCTGCAACAAGGGGTCAGCCTCTTGATCGATAGCAGATTGGTAGTAGGTTAATGCCTCTGACCACTTTTCATTTTTGAGGCTCAATAGGCCCATGGAACGAGCTGCCTGTGCAGAGGGATCCATGTCGTACAATGCTTGAGCTGCCAAGTAGTACATAGGGTTATCTGAACAATCCGAAGTACCTGTGCTATCCTCACGCTCCTTGCCAAGCATCTTCAGTGCACGGCGCAACCAGGTTGCATCGGTTTGGTGTGCTTCAAATGCTTCTTCATTGTAGATCAAGTTCATGCGATCACAAGTCAACACGGGAGCCAAACCCTTTTCAATATTGGAAATCAAGGTTGATGCCTGACCCAAGATGCGATTGTCCATGGATAGGATGCGTTGCTCCCTTGATGAGATGGTTCCCAATGTGTCCTTTTCTGTCAGCATGCGCACCTCCTTGTTCAAGCGAATGGACTGTAGTTGGATGGCCTCAGAAACGGCAGCATAGGAGTTCAGCAAGCCTTCTGCATCGATGGAATCATTTTTATACATCCACAAAACCACCTTAAAATACGTGTTCAAGTAAGATGGCTGAACTTCGGAGGGGTCCATTTGCAAGGCGTCATTGAACATGACGTATGCCTCATTGTAATCCTTGTTGTACTTGAAGTGATCATTGGCCTTTTTTGCCGTCAACTTCGCTTCCGTACCTGGGTAAAGGGTCATTTGATTGTCATACACTGACATCAAGTCTGACACCAAACCTGCACGCATGGCAGAGTCCTGTGTGTCCTTGATTTTGTAGGCAAAAAGTTTGGGCGCATACTTGTAAATCACCACAGATGCTGCAGGGCAAATTTCATACACAACCTTCCAGTGGTCATAGGCATCCAGGTAGGACTTTGAATTGTACAATGCACCAAAATCATTGAAATTTTCAAAGCACCTGGTGCTGTCTGATGGATTGCTCCCCCAGGTTCCTTGCGCCACCATAGACATAGCCATGCAGGTGAAAAGTATTGACGTGAATAAACGTTTCATGTTATCTGTATTTGAATTGAACAAACCACTGATCATTGAGGGTTACGCCAAGTAAGGCACGGAATTGGAATTCGCGAAGCAAGCCATTGTCCTTCTCCCCGAGTTTACCAACCTGTAAACCCAGGTTGACAGTAGCAAATTTTCTATCGCCAAGCATGACCGACTTGCCGCCAATAGGAAGCCCCATGGCCGTTGTCAAATTCCATTGATTCACTGATTGGCCGTCAAAGATCAATCCGGTATTTGCCTGAGTGAAGCTCGCGGTATAAGAGATTTGAGAGCCATAACTCTTGAGCTTCCTTTCAGTAAAAGCCAATGCGGGGATGATGCCTGCACTGAGTGAAAGCATCCGCACATCTTCACCATAATGCGACGTTGTGGTGGCGAAGGTGAGCAGTTCGCTTTGTGACACCAAGGTATATCCAGCATGAACCTCCCAAGCATTCACCGGTAGATTTTCAGCCTGTTTCTCCAAGGATAGGCCCACTTGAATTTGGCCAGGTAAACGAACGATGTCTTCATTGTTTAAGCTGGTGATAACAGAGTCCAGAGGGCTTTCACTGCCATTGGGTCCTGGCTTGTATGTATAAGACACCAAATCCTGCCATGCATCAAAGTCTGCTGTTGGAGAATACGTGGCGCCGATGGTCATGACGTTGTTACCCAAAGGGAGCACCAATTGAATCCCCGCATCATAGGTCCAATCACTGACCATGGTTCGACGCTCCGTTTTCACGTCGTCGTATTGGTTGTCAACAAAATCCAAACGGTTAGCTCGTTCAATGGATCCAAAACGGTAGTAACCATTGATGCCAACTGAAAACCAAGGAGCTGGTGCGTAGGCAATGCCAATGAAGGTCTCATTCAAGCCACCTGACCCTTGGTACTGCTGAACATAATCACCAAAGGCCGATGAACTGTCGCTGCTAAGGATGTCATAGCCAACTGTGGTGTACGGTCGCAAACCAACAGCCATACCAAAGC
>Ga0209816_1002609_pt1 | contig 12680 bp, 10 predicted proteins | sample CoawatmetaG01DNA_FD_187509 | JGI IMG/M metagenome (GOLD analysis project Ga0209816, IMG submission 187509) | Marine microbial communities from the West Antarctic Peninsula - Coastal water metaG017-DNA (SPAdes) (version 2) | ecosystem: Environmental > Aquatic > Marine > Coastal ... | reverse complement strand
ATGCTGAAAAGAAACCTCTTGAAATTATTGAAATACAAACTGGTAATTACCTTGGAGAAGATGATATTATTCGCTTAGAAGACGATTATGAAAGAGATTAAGTTGGGCAAATTTAAATATCAATTATTTTTTATCCTCATATTTTGTTAATATTTTAGCTAGAAATAAGTGGGGTAGTGTGTGATGATTAATTGGTATTCTAGGAAGCATATACTTATCAGATTGAAAATTCACTCTCCCTCTTTTCATCGAAGTAGCTGTAAGAAAACTTGAATTTTTTGTCATACTATAAATTAATTCATTAGAACGACCAAAAGGATAACAAAAGTCAGTAACTTTAATATTAAATTTTTTTTCTAGTTGTGTCTTACTATCATTTATTTCCCTATAGGCCATTTCCTTTGAAATATTTGTTAAATCTGCATGTGTTTTAGTATGAGCCCCAATATCCATGCCAAGATTTAACCATTCTTTAATCTCATTTTCTGTCATTAAGGGTCTTTGTGTAATTCCATTATTAAGATCCCAACTATTAGACATGCCAATTCTTTCAGAGACTATATAACATGTTGAACTAAAATTATACTTAGCAAGAATAGGAGCAGCATTTAATAAATTATTTTGATAACCATCATCAAATGTAATGCCCACTACTTTTCCATGTTTATCTCCTTCTAGATATGGTTTAAGTTCTTTTAAACTTAAACCTTTATAACCTAATATTCTTAGTAACCACATTTGAAACTTAAATCTTCTAGGTGGTACATGCAAACTCCTCATAACTGTGGATTTAGGCATCGACTCAATACTGTGGTACATTAGAATGGGAATGTTAATATTTGACATTAATTTTTAAATAATCTTAGAAAACGTTGCTTAAAAATCGTTAATATTGATCGCTTAATTTTTACATTTTGAGCCAATCGAACTTGCTTATCAATTGTTGAAAACTTATTTTCTAAAAAGAAATTTGACAAAATATTTTTTGCATATTCCTTCTTTCGTGAAGTTGAATACAAACTAACAAATTTTTTTCCCTCTACCATCTTATACTTTCTTAACAAGCTCTCAGATAAAGCAAAAGGCTCGATTGTATGGGATGGAACTAGTTCAAAAAACTTAAGCATAAGCTTGTCGGCCCAATCAAGACTAGAGCGCATATTGCATCCAATACCAATCATCAAAGAGCCCCATAAGGCTGATTTTTTTGATAATTCATAGATCTCACCATCAATTTCAATTTTGATACCTTTAAGATTTTTAACATAGGTTGAAAATCTTTTTCTACTATAAATTAAGCCTTCGTTCAAATAAAATACGGCTTGATTTGACTGAATTAAATCAAAAAGTGGCATTGGTGATTTATGAAAATATGTATCAGCATCCAAGAATAAAATTTTATCAAACCCGTTTAACTTTAATTTATCCATTACAAATGCTAAGCCACGATTTTTAATACGAAAATGATATGCTCCATTCAAGGACCATTCTTTCTTTTGTTGGCTACTCATTAATAAAGTTTTGACTGGATAGCCTTCAAACTTTTCAGGCTTTTCAGTTAATATAACTATTTCAATATTATTATTTTCTAGAAGCCAATTTTTAAATGTTAAAAAGCTAAAAATAGCTCCATCATAATAAGTTTGATCCTCTCCATACACTATGTATAAGAGTATTTTTCTTGAATTAATATTAGTTTCATTTAAGATTGTAATTTCAGCAGGATGACTCAGCTTTAAATACCAATCTTTAATCTCACTAAAAATATTCTCAGGGTTTATATTGTCCAAACAGTCGCTATTTCCATGATTATCATTACAACCTGACTTGCCACATGCAACACAGGGCATATTAGCTTGAAAAATTGTGATATTTCCATATGACTGGATAGGCCTATCTAGCTTAGCTGACAATCCTAGCTGATTTGACCATGGAGACCACATACTCAGATTAGAAGGTCCAAATATTGCAAATATTCGTTTATTTTGAGCAGCTGCAATATGCATATTTAACGTATCCATTCCAATATAAGCCAACGATAGATTACTTAATGCAACAAACTCCGCAATTGAAGTTTCTCCAATAAAATCTATAATATTTGCCAGTCTTGGTAATTTATTTTTAATATCTAAATCAATCGAATTATTACTGCCAGTAATTAGAATATGAATGCCCAATGTATTAAGAAAAGAAAATAATTGATCCCTTAAATATTGTGGATATATTTTGTAATTGTACTGGGCAGATGGATGAAATATAATAAACCTATCAACCCCTATTTTTTCTAATTTCTTCTGAATACTTACTAAAGTTTTCTCATTACTTATAGGCACTTGAAGAATATTATCATACTTAATTTTTAAACACTCCAGTGGCTTAAGATTATTAGATAGTATATGTTCAGAGCTATCAAAATAATAATAATGTGTCAGAATAATTGTTTTCCACCAGGATTTTTGTTTATTACTTTCAACTGCACTAATTGTTTTAATACCTGCTAATAAAGCATAAAAAACACTTCTATCACTTGCTGTTAAATTGATACTTAAATCATATTTTTTAAAGATAGAAAAAATAATATTTTTTTCTTGCGCCCACCTTTTATATTTTTTATCTTTATAGGAAAATGTATGGATACGATTAATATATGGAAATAACTTTGCAATTGAAATAGTATCATCATTGACAAGCAGATCAATTAGGGGTGAGTCATAATATTCGTAAAGTTTTTTTATAAGAGAATAGCTTAAAAAAACATCCCCATTCGAACGCTGTACAATGATAAGAATTTTTTTAAGATTTTTTTTCAAAATCTTTATACAAAAAAGAACTAAAAAATACAAACATCAAAGTTGTATAGTGACCTAATAAGTAAGAGTCGCTGAGCATCATAACCAAATACATTACGGGCAAGATAAAACCAACATCTCGAATAAACTTATTGGAAGAAATGAATGAGAGCTTTATTTGATAATAAAAAATACTCAGCAGGCTGAAAAGACCTACTAAACCTAACTGTACTAAAATTAAACTATACATATTATGAGGATTTGTAGCATCTGGAAATGTGGGGGACTTAACTTGATTAATTTTTTGATATTCAACTGGAAAATCACCTGTACCAACTCCAATAATTGGGTATTTCTTAATCACTTCAAATGAGTTTAAAGCAAAATTAATTCTTAAACCAACAGAAGTTTCATTAGTTCTTGAGAAGTCATTAGTGTTTTTTATTGCTGAATTAACTCTTTTTTGAAAGAGGTCACTAGCTTGATAAGCTGAAAAAAATATTACGGGTATTATTATAAAAATTGTAAATAAAGATTTTATTTTTTGTTTATCTAAAACTTGAAAAATTAATACTGATATCATAACAAAAAACCCTACTTGGCCAGCACGGCCACCAGTAATAAACATATTAATTGACATACTTATTGCAAAAAAACTATAAAATGAAAAAGCTAGATTCGTAATTTTTTTATTAAAAAATAATTCATGAAGCACCAAATATATTGCAAATGCCAAAATTGGATTGTAAGAAATATGACTCATAAAAGGAGTAGGATTTTCAACAGTGGCGTGCTTAAATGGCGCTATCAGTTCAAACCAAATCAAATATGAAAAAATTTCAGTAATTGAAATTGCTAGTAAGAATGAAGTTATATATATTCTTATATTCTCTTTCTTCATTAGCGTAAATAAAATTGGAAATAATCCAATGAAATACCACATTTTATGAGTAATGTGAAGCCCCCACTCAAAATCTTCTGTCCATATTAGCCCAACTATATGAATTAAATAAAATACAATGGATGCTATCATTAACTTATTATTAATAATTTGATTCAATTTTGATTTGTAATCCCCTGAAATTAACCAAAGAAAACAAATTAATATAATAATCAGATTTCCCCCAAAAACAGTCAGTGGAAATACAAATGCTAACGCTATCAATAAAAAATGGAAGGCCTTATCAAGATTTAAACTTCTAATCATCAGATTCACTTACAATTGGTAATAATATCAAACGCATTATACTTACCTTAATTTATGTCTATTAAAACTATTTTCCTAGATCGTGATGGAGTTATTAATAAAGATATTAATTATCTATACTCAATAGATGATTTTATTTTTACTGAAGGGATTTTCGACACCTGTAGACATTTTCTAAAATTAGGCTATCAAATCATTATTATTACAAATCAATCAGGAATTGCTAGAGGCTTTTATAATACTCAAGACTATCAAGATTTGACACAATGGATGTTGGATAACTTTAAAGAAAAAGGGATTCAAATTCTTGATATCTTTTATTGTCCACATGGCCCAAAATCCAATTGTGAATGCAGAAAACCAAAGCCAGGAATGATTTTAGAGGCAAAAAATAAACATAATATTAACTTAAAGTTATCTTGGATGATTGGTGATAATGAAACTGATATAAAAGCTGCTAGAAACTCAGGAATTTCTAATACAATCTTGCTGAGTGAGAGTGATAGTAATATAATTAACCAAAATCACTCAATTGCAGCCTTTGAAATTAGCTCAATTAAGCATGCTAAAGAAATAATAATTGTTTAGAATTTATAGTAGTATTTAAACCATTCTGCAAAATTCTTTATACCATCTTGAATTGATATCTGTGGCTTATAATCGAAGTCTTTAATTAGATCATCAATGTCAGCAAAAGTACCTATAACGTCCCCGGGTTGCAGTGGTATTAACTCTTTTTTAGTTTCGCGCCCAAGAGCTTGCTCTAATAATTCAATATACTCCATTAACTTAACTGGGGAATGGCTTCCAATATTATAGATTCTCCAAGGTGATTTAGATGTTCCAGGGTCTGGATTATCACCATCCCAGCTCATATTAGAAATTGCAGGCCTATCTAGAACTCTAATAACTCCTTCAACGATATCATCAATATAAGTAAAATCTCTTAGATGATTACCATAATTATAAACTTGAATCTTCTTACCAGTCATAATTGAAGTTGCAAATTTTTGTAAAGCCATATCAGGCCTATCCCATGGACCATAAACTGTAAAAAATCTTAAACCTGTTGTAGGAAGGTTATACAAATGACTATAAGTATGAGCCATTAACTCATTAGTTTTTTTAGTAGCAGCATAGATACTTACAGGATGATCAACATTGTCATGAATTGAGAATGGCATTTTGGTGTTCGACCCATAAACTGAACTACTAGATGCATACACAAGATGCTTAATATCATTATGCCGACAACCTTCAAGAATATGGGTAAAGCCAACTATATTAGTATTAATATATGCCAATGGATTTTCTAGCGAGTATCTTACTCCAGCCTGAGCTGCTAAATTTACCACACAATCAAAATTATACTTCTTAAACAACATCTCCATTTCACTTTTATCTTCAATATCTAATCTAATATGAGTATATTTAGAAGACTCTAAGTGTCTAGAAAGTCTCACCTCCTTCAATTCTGTACTGTAGTAATCATTATGATTATCAATACCAATTACTTCATCACCGCGCTCAAGAAGTTTTTTTGAAACAGCAGATCCAATAAATCCAGCCGAACCTGTAACTAATACTTTCATATTTATATTTTAATTAGAGTTAAATAAATCACGAGTATAGACTTTATGTTTAACATCTTTAAGCTCATCATCCATTCTATTTGTAATAATGACCTCAGATAATTTTTTGAACTCAGTCAAATTTTTAACAACTTTTGAATGGAAAAACTCTTTTTTAGAATAAGTTGGCTCATATATTATTACCTCTAGACCTTTTGCTTTAATACGCTTCATAATCCCTTGAATCGAAGAGGCTCTAAAGTTATCTGCGCCCTTCTTCATAATTAATCTAAAAACACCAACAACCTTTGGATTTAATCTTATTATAGAGTCAGCAATATGATCTTTTCGGACTGAGTTAGCATCTACAATTGAACTTATCAGGCTATTAGGGATATTTTTATAATTAGCTTTTAATTGCTTGGTATCCTTTGGAAGACAGTAGCCACCATAACCAAAAGAAGGGTTATTATAATGGTCCCCAATTCGAGAATCTAGCCCCACTCCTTCTATAATTTGCCTAGTACTTAGATTGTTAATTTCTGCATACGAATCAAGCTCATTAAAAAAAGCAATACGCATTGCAAGATAAGTATTAGAAAATAATTTGATAGCTTCAGCTTCTGATGAATTTGTAAGAAGAACACTTATATCTTTTTTTAATGCACACTCAAGAAATAAGTTTGCAAACTCCTGCCCTTTCTTTGATTTTTCACCAACAATAATTCTTGAGGGAAAAAGATTATCATAGAGAGCATAACCCTCCCTTAAAAATTCTGGTGAAAAAAAGATATTATCAAAACTAAATCTTTTTTTCATACTTTCAGTGTAACCAACAGGGATAGTTGACTTTATTACAATCGTTGTTCTTGGATTAATACTTATAATTTCCTTAATAACCATCTCAACTGAATCAGTATTAAAATAATTAGTTTCAGTATCGTAATCCGTTGGAGTTGCAACAATAACAAAATCTGCCTCTTGATATGCATCAGCTGAACTTAATGTAGCCATAAAATGAAGATTTTTATTTTTGAGAAAATCTTTGACCTCCTTGTCATCAATTGGTGATTCAGCTCGATTAAGCATCTCAACCTTTTCACTATTTATATCAAGAGCTATAACATCGTGTTTTTGGGCTAACAATAGGGCATTGGAAAGTCCAACATACCCAGTACCAACAATTGCTATCTTCATTATTTTAATTCCAATAAAAGTTGGGATATTTTAACAACTTCATTGACATCAATAGTTTTAATTGAATCATCACTCTGATTAATCTTCATAGGATTAACAATTGAGTTTGAATCAATAGTTTTATTAATAGCAGTTACATAAGAGTTTCGGTAACCAGGTGTTGGCCCAAATAAAGTAATTGAAGGTGTATTTAATGCCCAAGCCATATGTGTAGGGCCAGTATCTGGACCAATCACAAGATCAGCCTGATTAATTAATAATATTAACTCTTTCAAATCTAATTTATTACATATAGTTACATCTGCTGAAAAAGTTTTTATATTTTCAGCTAATTTTTTTTCAGTTGAATCTCCCCAAATAATCACAAAATTCGCATCTAATAAAGATATCAATTCTATAAATTTAGAAACTGGAAAGCGCTTTGATATATGAGATGCACCAGGAATTAAAATAATATTTTTTTTAATATGAGAGAAAGCACTATCAAAATATTTATCTCTTGGATATAAAAAAGGTAGTTTTTTTAAAATTTCATCCTTTGAACTTTCAAGCCCTAAAGCAAATTTTATAATCTCAAAGTTACGTTCAATAATATTTTTTTTATAATCATAATTAAAAGTTTTACTATAAAAGATTGAAGCAAAACTTTCTCGTGCTGAAAATTTGTCAAAACCAAGAGTATGAGTGGAGCTAATAAAGCGAGAAATCAAAGCAGATTTAACTAGTCCTTGCATATCAATGACCAAATCATATCTGCCAAATGACCTCACTCTTTTAATTTCATTAAATAGCAAATATAATGATTTTTTCTTTTTAACTATTTTAAGGTTGACTGTATAAACCTTATTTATATCTGGGTGAAACTCTAACAAGTTTTTATAGCTTTCTTCAACCACCCAATCAATCTTTATATCTTGATTATGTTTTTTTATAAACTGCAAAACAAGCATGGCATGAACAATATCACCTAATGCTGAGAGCTTAACTATTGCTATTTTCATAAAAACTATTTTACAACGTCATTTGAGTATAAGCACTAGATATTAAATTAAGCTTTTAATGATATAATTTACAAAGCTTAAATTACCATTAAACTTTATATCAATGAGTTCTCAAAATAAAGAAGAGAAGACTACTAACTTCATACGCAATATTATTAATGAAGATTTGTCATCTGGCAAATATAAGAGCATAAAAACCCGCTTTCCACCAGAACCAAATGGTTATCTTCATATTGGACATGCAAAGTCTATTTGTTTGAATTTTGGTATAGCAGAATATTATGATGGTCACTGCAACTTAAGATTTGATGATACTAACCCAACTAAAGAAGATATTGAATATGTCAATTCTATAAAAAAAGATGTTGAATGGTTAGGATTTAATTGGAATGAGGACGTTAAATTTAGCTCAACTTACTTTGATATATTTTATAAATATGCTGAAGAGCTAATTTCCAAAGGATTGGCTTATGTTTGTTTTTTAAGTAGTGATGAAATTCGTAAATATCGTGGAACTCTCAAAGATTCTGGGAGAAATAGCCCAAATCGTGATTCAAGTATTGAAGAAAATATTGATCTCTTTAAAAAAATGAAAGCAGGTGAATTTAAAGAAGGTGAATGCATATTAAGAGCCAAAATTGATATGTCTTCAAGTTTTATGTGTATGCGTGACCCTACTCTTTATCGTGTTAGATTTGAAACTCACCATCAAACAAATGATGACTGGTGTATTTATCCCATGTATGACTTTGCTCATTGCTTGGGAGATGCTATTGAAGGTGTAACTCATTCTATTTGCACTCTAGAATTTCAAGATAATCGTCGAATTTATGATTGGACTTTAGAAAATTTAGATGACTTTAATAGCCCCACTCGCCCTCATCAGTTTGAGTTTTCTCGCTTGAATCTTGAGTATGCTACAACATCAAAAAGGAGATTGAAACTCTTAGTAGACAACAACTATGTCAATAGCTGGAGTGATCCTAGAATGCCTACAATTTCAGGGCTTCGCAGAAGAGGATACACAGCAGTCTCAATAAGAGATTTCTGTGAGCGTATTGGAGTTTCAAAAGTTAACAGCTTAACTGATATTTCAATTTTAGAATCATCAATTAGAGATGACTTAAATAATATTGCTCCTCGCTCTATGGCAGTAATTAATCCCATTAAAGTAATAATTGAAAACTATGATGTTGGAAAAATTGAATCCCTCAAGGCGCCATTACACCCACAAAAGGAGGAAATGGGAATTAGAGAAATTTTCTTTAGTCGCGAGATATACATTGATAAAGAGGACTTTATAGAGGTGGTGCCAAATAATAAATATAAACGATTGGCAATAAATAAAGAAGTTCGCCTAAGAAACTCTTACGTAATCAAAGCTACTCATTTTGATAGTGATAAAGGTGGCAATGTAAAAACTATTTATTGCACTTATGATTCAGACACTTTAGGTAAAAATCCATCAGACGGAAGAAAAGTCAAGGGAGTTATTCATTTTGTAGAATCCAGCAAAGCTGTTAGTGCTGAATTTAGAATATATGATCGCCTTTTTTTAGATTCAAATCCAGCTAAATTTGACGATCTTTCATCTTCAATTAATCCTAATTCTCTTGATTTAAAAAATGGATTTATTGAACCAAGCTTATCAGATGCAAAATCAGGAATGACCTATCAATTCGAGCGAGAGGGGTATTTTTGCAGAGATAGTGAATGTGATGAACTAGTATTTAATAAGACAGTCGGGCTCAAAGATACCTGGAATCAATAATCCATTTTCTGAAGCCAATCATGCACTCGCTTTAATTCAGAGTTCTTTGTTGTATCAATCTGAAGAGGAGTGACTGAAACAAAGTTATTGGAAATTGCATGAAAATCCGTACCTTCCGCATTATCAGCCTCCTTTCCATTTTCACCAATCCAAAAAAGAGATGCATCTTCTTTATCCTTAACACTTGGCTCAGATTTATACCTACTACCTAGACGAGTACTCTTAATCCCTTTAATTTTGCTAAGAGGAATATCTGGAACATTAACATTAATAATAGTGTTGTAAGATAGCTCAGATTTATCAATTTGGATAACCAATCTCTTAGCGATTTCACCCGCTGTCTCGAAGTGATTACACTCCCAACTAGCTAGAGACATTGCGATTGATGGAAGTCCTAAAAATCGCCCTTCTATTGCCCCAGCAACGGTTCCAGAATAGATTGTATCGTCACCCAAGTTTGCCCCAAAATTAATACCAGTCACCACTAAATCAATTGATTCCTTTATAAAACCACACAATGCCAAATGAACACAATCAGTAGGCGTTGCATCTATTGCATAAATATTTTTCTCAATTTGAATTGGTTTTAATGGCCTTCCAAGAGTTAATGAGCTACTTGCTGCAGACTTATTCTCACTTGGAGCAACAACAATTACTTCTGCAATTTCACTTAGTGATTTTGTAAGTTGTTTAATGCCCTTAGCTTTGTAGCCATCATCATTACTTATAAGAATTCTCATTAACTAATTATTAAGGCAATCTTATCTTTACTAACACCAACTTTAACTATTCCACCAGAACTTAACTTACCAAAAAGAAGCTCATCAGCGAGAGGTTTACGCACCTCTCTTTCAATTAATCTCATCATTGGACGAGCACCCATCATAGAATCATAGCCATTTTCTGCAAACCATTTTCGAGCTGCATCAGAAACAATTAATGAAACATTCTTTTTCTCTAGAACATCTTCAAGCTCAAAGAGAAATTTATTGACTACATAAATAACGATCTCTTCATTAAGTTTATTGAAGTAAATAATTTCTGAGAGTCGGTTTCTGAATTCTGGAGTAAATATCTTTTTAAGCTCACTTTCATAATCAAGGGAATGATCTTGCTCATTAAAACCTATAGAAGCTCTTTGAACATTTTGAGCTCCAACATTAGAAGTCATAACAAGTATCACGTTACTAAAGTCAACTTCACGGCCATTAGCGTCAGTAAGCTTTCCATGATCCATAACCTGTAATAGGATATTCAAGATATCTGGGTGAGCTTTCTCAATCTCATCCAATAAAAGAACCGCATAAGGATTGCTATTTACTGCTTCAGTTAACAGACCTCCTTCGTCATACCCTACATAACCAGGAGGAGAGCCTATAAGTTTAGAAATAGAATGTCTCTCCATATATTCAGACATATCAAATCTCAATAATTTAACGCCCATAATCCTTGAGAGCTGCTTACAAATTTCAGTTTTTCCAACTCCTGTAGGACCAGCAAATAAAAAAGAGCCCATTGGTTGCTCCACTGGAGAAAGTCCCGAACGAGAAAGTTTAATAGCAGTTGATAGAGATTCAACAGCACTATCTTGGCCAAAGACACCTAACTTAAGATCATTCTCTAGGCTTTTAAGCAAAGATTTATCATCACTAGTGACTTGGCGAGAAGGAATTCGGGCCAACTTAGCAACAATATTTTCTATATCAGGCACACCAATATTGACTTTTCGCTTTGATTTAGGAAGTATCTGTTGAAGAGCGCCAACCTCATCAATGACATCAATAGCTTTATCGGGAAGGCGTCTATCTCCAATGTGTCGATGCGTTAACTCTACTGCAGAAACTAAAGAAGCAGCTGAATATTTAACTTTATGATGAGCTTGATAATATTTTTTTAGACCATGCAAAATTTTGATTGTATCTTCAACCGAAGGTTCCTCAATATCCACTTTTTGAAAACGCCTTGTAAGCGCATGATCTTTTTCAAAAATCTTACGGTATTCATCATAAGTTGTAGAGCCTATGCACTTAAGGGAGCCATCCGCTAGAGCTGGCTTAAGAAGATTAGATGCGTCCAAAGAGCCACCTGAAACACTTCCTGCACCAATTAAAGTATGAATTTCATCAATAAAAAGCACTGAATTTTTATCTTTTTCTAAATCTGTAAGGACTGACTTTAATCGCTTTTCAAAATCACCCCGATATTTTGTGCCGGCAATTAGTACTCCAACATCTAGAGAATATATAGTTGTATTTTTTAAAATTTCAGGAACCTGTCCATCTACTATTCTCTTAGCTAATCCTTGTGCAATAGCGGTCTTACCAACTCCAGCCTGACCAACAAGTAATGGGTTGTTTTTACGCCGTCTTGATAAAATTTGAACAGTTCTAAGCACTTCTTCTTCCCTACCAAGAAGGGGATCGATTTCACCAAGCCTAGCTTTGTCACATAAATTAGTTGTAAAAGATTCAAGAGAAGATGGCTTAGCTTGCTTATCACCTTCAACTTTTTTTGTTTCTTCAACTGGATTATCAGCTAGATGAGAAGAAATTCCTTCCATAACATCCAACCTGGAAATATTATTTAATTTAAGCATATAAACAGCATGCGATTCTTTTTCAGAAAAAATACTCACAAATACGTTCATCGCATTAACAGAATTTTTTTGAGCGGACTGTGCCTGATAAACACTCCTTTGGAGGACCCTTTGAAAGCCTACTGTTGGCACGATATCTATTTCAGCATCTTCAGAGATAATAGGAGTGTGTGAGTCAATATATTGATCAAGTTCAGCTCGAAGTTCGTCGATGTTAACTCGCTTTCCTCTAAGAAATGCAATAACTTCATCCATGTTAAGAAGGGCTAGCAATAAATGCTCTACCGTTACGAACTCAAGGCGACGATTTCTAGCCTCAGTCATCACCATATTAATCTCTTGCTGTAATCCTTGTTCAATCATAAAATATTGTTTTTGTTATTAACTCAATTAATTCATAATTTTAACATCACTGCAGGTAATTTGAATCAAAATAAAATTCAAATTAATCTTAAATAAATAGTTAGATAGATCTCAATTTACTTTCAAAATCTTCCCTGTTATGATAGCCACCACAAAGCTGGCGATACCCTGTTAAAGATGAGCGC
>Ga0209816_1002606_pt1 | contig 12689 bp, 10 predicted proteins | sample CoawatmetaG01DNA_FD_187509 | JGI IMG/M metagenome (GOLD analysis project Ga0209816, IMG submission 187509) | Marine microbial communities from the West Antarctic Peninsula - Coastal water metaG017-DNA (SPAdes) (version 2) | ecosystem: Environmental > Aquatic > Marine > Coastal ... | reverse complement strand
GACTATACCCCTAGTTTAACCGTAGCAAATTTTTCTCATTTTCATATGGGCCGCAGACTTGATTTAAGAATGAGGGAATTGAAAAAAATAAAAATTGAAGTAGATTCTCCTTTTTCAAAATTATTTGATGTTACATGGGATGAATATGATCTAAATGGATATATTGCTGCTAAACAAAAAGCACATGCGATCTGTGAACAAAGTAATGTTGTAAAGGTAGCATTAAAATAGTTGATCCGTTCGAAGATATAAATTTATAAGATAATATATTCCTAACGGGCTGCTGACTTTTCTAGTAATATGGCTTTATGAATGCTCCCCAAGGTACAGAAGAATGGCTTAAAAAAAGACTAGGTAAGATTACCGGATCAACTATTCATAAAATAATGTCACTTAAAGAAAATTCATCAACAAGAGCAAAATTATTACAAGATTTAACTCTGGAGAGGATATCGGGCTCACCAACTAAAAATATTGTGACAGGGCCTATGGCTAGAGGTTTAGAGCTTGAATCAGAAGCAAGAAATGCTTACGAATTAAAAAATCAAAAAGTAATTTTAACTGGATTTATTGATCATCCTTCAATAAAACAAGCGGGAGCAAGTCCTGACGGTTTAATTGGGGAAGACGGTTTAATTGAAATTAAATGTCTGAATATAAAAAATCATAATGACATTGTAAAAAAACAGACTTTACCCAAACAATACAACCTTCAAATTCAATTTCAATTAGCATGCACAAATAGAGCATGGTGTGATTTTGTAGCATATCATCCTGAATCTAATCATCCACTTTATGTAAAAAGAGTTTTACCGGAATACGACTTAATAAAAGAGATTCATGAAAAAGCAATTATCTTTGTTGGTGAAGTAGAGGAAAAATATAGAGCAATGAAGGAAAGAAATTCAGAGGAGCTTTATAAGTATTTATAAATAATAATTTTTATGATTAATTTAAAGAGAAATAGTAAATTAGAATTAGTAGAGGCAAAAGGAATTCGAAGTCGTGCCTCCTCAATATACAAACCAAATCAATTAGAAGATTTTAAAATTAGTCGTGGTAAATTTAATGATTTTTTAACCTGTCAACGATGCTTTTATTTAGATAGAGTTAGAGGGTTTCAAAGTCCTGGTATGCCAGGGTGGTCATTAAACGAAACTACAGATATTTTGCTGAAAAAAGAATTTGATATTTGTAGAACAGAGCAAAAGCCTCATAGAATATTTATTGAGAATGGGTTGGATCATCTTGTACCTTTTGATCATGCCGAGATGGATAATTGGAGAAACTCACTAAGTAAAGGACTTATGTCTCGTTTTAAAGAGACTAATATAATTTTATCTGGTGGAATTGATGATATTTGGCAAGATACTAAGACAAAAGACTTAATCGTTGTTGACTATAAGTCTCAAGCTAGTAATTATGAGGTGAGAACAAATTATTATTTAGCATCTGCTTATCATCAAGGGTATAAAATCCAGATGGATTTTTATAATTACTTATTAACTGCTATGGGTTTTCAGGTGGGGTCACTTTCATACTTTCTAGTTGTAAATGCTGATCGTGGGGCAGATGGATTTTATGGGAAGATGGATTTTAGTGAGACATTGGTACCTTATTCTCATAATATTACTTGGATAACGTCTAAAGTAGATAAAATGATTGAGCTAATAAATCAAAAAAAAGTACCTGAATCTAATCCTAGTTGTGAAAATTGTGCATACTCTAAGCAGAGAGCTAAAATAGATTAGATATTATTTTTTTAAAGAATCTTGATCTAATATGTCTGCAAGACCATGGTTTACGATTGAATGACCCCTTTCATCTTCTCGAACGACTTTTATGACATCAATTAATTTTGCGTCGCTTCTTAATTTCCAATAATCAATTGCTATTTGAGGTGCTGGTATATTCAGCTCTAGATTCTTTTCAACCTCTTCTAAATAACCAGTATAGCTAATGACAGCCTCTTCTTCAAAATAGCCTACTAATCTGTGAGCAGTTCTCGGAAAGAATACATATAGAATAAAATAGAAATGCCAAAATAAGGCTTGGGCAAATAAAATCATCGCTCTTTCGATCCAATTGGGATTTGCAATTTCAATAAAAGTCATGAGATGCATGCGTTCGTTTTCTGCCTCATCAAGTAGTAATTTTATCCAACCTCGATCATTTTGCATCTTTCTTAAACATTTTAAATGTATCCACATCCCAGCTACCATTCCTGGAACACCAGCCACCGTTTCTAGCACAACAGCCCTATGCCCATATCTTTTGGCAAAGAAAGTATCAGCAAAAAGTCGTAAGAATTTAGTAATACTTAAGGCGATAAAATCACTATTTGTTTCAGGCCTTCTATGTTCAATCATAAGTTTATTTTTTAGCTTTAGCCTTATCTTTTCTAACGTTTTTAATAATAAAATTTATTATATCGATAGCATTTTGTTCGCCACCTGCCATAGAGCTGGAGGTTAAATATTTTCCATCTATAATCATTGTTGGAACTCCAGTTGCACCCGCCGCCTTAAATGTTTTGAATGAGCGGGACAATTTAGATTTCATTGAAAATGAATTAAAAGCTGCTTCTACATCTTTTTTGTCGAGCTTTCCATTAAGGGCAATCCAATTAACGAGTGCTTGTATATCGTTATGTTTGAATGCTTTTTCTTTATGTATAGCATCAAATAATTTTTCATGTAATTTGTTTACAAGGCCTAAAGACTCCAAAGCATAATATGCTTTTGCAGATGCTACCCAATCTTTTCGTGGTATTGCAGGAATTCTTTTAAATGTAACGTCTTTTGGTAAATCATCCGCCCATTTATCTAGATAAGGATCCATGTTGAAGCAAGCAACACATCCGTACCAAAATAATTCAACTACTTCAATTTTATCTTTTGATTCGGTAGGAATTACTTCTTTAGTTGGTTTAAAATTGATTCCAGGTTCAGGCTGGACAGCAAAAACAAAGTTAGAAATCGCAATTAAAATTATAAATATTAGTTTTTTCATAGTTTCCTCTTTTAAAATTTTTAGTTAATTTTAGGCTTAGTAAGTTTGATTAAGTTCGCTTTAAATCCTTCTTTAATTAGTTTTTCACGCATATCTCTTGTCTTTACAAGCTCATTATATGGCCCAACACAAACGCGATGGAAAGCATTATCACCAATTTTGGCAGACATAATGACTGATTCAAAACCCATTAAGGCTAACTTAGCTTTTAAATTATCTGCTGGATTAACTTCGGAAAAAGCACCAACTTGTAAATAGTAATTAACATCCCTGTTTTGGTCTGGATCAGCTTCAATATCATCATTTGAATAGTTTGAATTATTGTGAGGTAGCGCATCATAAAAATCAAACCCAGTATCTTCATCAATGTTAATAACATCTTCATCACCAAGCGCAGAATTAATTTCTATGCAAGCTCCTACAGTATCTTTAGATACAAAAGGACTTTTACCATTTGTGATAAAAAGAGTTACAGCAATAGAAACGATAATACCAAAAAGCAAACCAACAAACACCCCATTAGTAAATGGTGTCCCCTCGGCTTTTTTTGAATGCTTAGTTCTATAACTATCTGCCATAATTTTCGTCCTTTTACATTTGTTGGGGGGCTTTAATTCCTAATAAGTCTAATCCATTTCTTAAGACATACTTTGCACTATTGATTAATGATAGCCTAGCAATTTTTATTGTTTCGTCCTCTACTAAAAATTTACTATCATTATAGTAGCTGTGCAGTTCTGCTGCACAATCTTTGAGGAAGTTAGCAATTTGATGGGGCGCAAGTTCTTTAGTAGCTTGTAAAACAATCTCAGGATAAATGCTAATACTCTTAATTAATTTTAATTCAGCCTGACTATAGAAAACAAAAGAATCATCAAGCTTGAGTTTTGAAATTTCGCCGCCCCATTGTTCCAATACTTTAGAGATTCTCGCATGTGCATATTGAATGTAAAAAACAGGATTATCATTATTTTGACTTTTAGCTAAATCAACATCAAAAACTAATTGTGAATCAGGCCTTCTTGCCACTAAAAAATATCGCGTTGCATCACAACCCACGTCGTCAATTAATTCCCTTAAAGTCAGATAGCTACCTGCTCTTTTTGAAATTTTAATCTCTTTATTTCCTTTAATAACAGTAATCATTTGATGAAGCACATATTCCGGCCAATCTTCTGGTATATTTTTGTTTAAGCCTTGAAGCCCAGCACGAACTCGACTAATTGTACTATGGTGATCAGCTCCTTGTTCATTAATAACCTTCTTAAACCCTCTTTCCCATTTATCTAAATGATAAGTAACATCAGGTATAAAGTAAGTATAGGTACCATCCGTTTTTTTCATCACACGATCTTTATCATCCCCAAAATTTGTTGTTTTTAGCCATAGTGCACCATCTTTTTCGTATGTATGCCCTTCCTTAATAAGTTTATTAACTACCGATTCAACTTTTCCCTCTTTATAAAAAGAAGATTCTAAGCTGTAGACATCAAATTTAGTTCTAAAAGCTGTGAGATCTCGGTCTTGTTCATTTCGGAGATAGGCGACACTAAAGTCTTGAATTGATTTTGTATCTTCAACTTTACCGGTTGCTTTAATACTCTCCCCTTCACATTTTATTGTTTCCATTGATAAAAAAGCTTTCGCAATATCATTTATATAATCTCCATGATATCCATCAACAGGGAATTTAGGATCATCGGTTGAAATATTTTGGCAGGATGCTATTACAGATCGGGTTAAATTATTAATTTGTTCTCCAGCATCATTATAATAAAATTCTCGTGTGACAGACCAATTAGAAGCTTCAAAAAGTCTTGCTAAACAATCACCAATTGCTGCGCCTCTTCCATGACCAACATGGAGCGGCCCCGTTGGGTTTGCAGAAACAAATTCAATTTGAATTTTTTGTTTATCACCAGTTTTATTTTTACCATAAGCATCCTTTAACTTTAGGACGTTATTGATGATTTCGTTATTAGCTTTGCTACTTAAAAAAAAATTTAGGAATCCTGCACCTGCTATCTCAATTTTACTAATAAGATCAGAAGGTGGAATTTTATCTAAAACCATTGCAGCAACATCACGCGGCGATTTATTTAATTTTTTTGATAATACTAGACATAAGTTTGTAGAGAAATCACCATGGCTAATTATTTTAGGCCTATCAATGACGATGATGGACGCATCAGTATAATCAGTGATTTGTTTAACTACTGAAAAAAGTAAATCGGTCAGGTGTGCTTTCACAAGGTTACAATAATAGTTAAAAGAGATATTTTACCCTATCCATTGAGTTATTTTTAAGGAATAAATTACAAATAGAATAATGAACGAAAAACAAAAATTTATAAAAGTGGCTATTGATGTACCAATTAATCAATTATTTGATTATTTACCAAACGAAAATTCTTTTTCTATTGGGCAATATGTAACAATTCCTTTTGGAAGAAGAGAGATGATTGGAGTTATTTGTGAAATCTCTTCACATTCAGATATTCCCCCATCCAAATTAAAATCAGTTATAAATGTTGATCCTGAAGTAATTTTTGATGCACAAATGTTTAAATTATTAACTTTTGTTTCGAAATATTATCATTACCCAATTGGTCAAACAATAATGTCTGTTGTCCCTAGCCGCTTAAAGAAAAATTTAAATCAATTGCGTAAGTTTGAATTAATTTATCAAGCAACAGGAAAATTAACTAAAGAATATATTAATCAACTGCCAGCACGACAAATTAGGATAAGAAAAGTTGCAGAGGCAATACTTAATAAAGATACAAGACAGAGAGATATTATGAATTTAGTTTCTAACTGGTCAGAATGTATTAATCAACTAGAAACTTCTGGGTGCCTAAAATCAAAAAAATATGAGCCTGAAGTTAATGTTTCAAAAGTTGAAATACCATTATTAAATGATGAACAAAAAGCAGTAATAAACGCTATTATCAAAAAAAAGGGATATCAAGCATCTTTAATTTTTGGTATTACTGGAAGTGGTAAAACAGAGGTTTATATGCAATTAATTGAACATAGCTTAAAAGAGCAACAGAGCCAAGCTTTGATTTTAGTTCCTGAGATAAATCTAACCCCACAATTAGAAAATAGATTTCGTACACGCTTTCCTAATAAAAAATTAGTAAGCTTACATAGCCATTTAACTGATATTGAGCGACTAGACAATTGGAGAAAAGCAAAGTCAGGTGAAGCTAGTATCGTTATAGGAACAAGGCTGGCGATTTTTACGCCAATGCCTTTTATTAAAATAATTATTATTGATGAAGAGCATGACATGTCTTTTAAGCAGCAAGATGGATTGAGGTATCACGCAAGAGACGTTGCAATGGTTCGTGCAAAAAATATTAATATTCCTATTGTATTAGGAACTGCTACTCCTTCCTTGGAAAGCTGGCATAACTCCAAGCGGATAGATAATAAATATAATTTTTTAAAGTTAAGTTATCGAGCAGTTAAAAATGCATCTCTTCCAGAAGTTAAAACTATTCTTGTAAATGATAAAACAAAAAACGGAATTTCAAGGTTACTAGTTGATGCCATCAATGATCGACTAATGCGTAAGGAGCAATCATTGATTTTTATTAATCGGAGAGGTTTTGCCCCAACCCTGTTTTGTGCGTCATGTAGCTGGACTTCAGAATGTAAAAGATGCAGTTCCAAACTAGTTGTTCATCGCAAAACAAATAGACTGAAATGCCATCATTGCGGGCATGATCAGAATATAATTAATCGATGCCCTGATTGCGATAGCACAAATTTACTCCCACTTGGGTCAGGAACACAAAAAGTAGAAGATGTTTTGAACAAACTTTTCCCTAAAGCATCGATTCTAAGGGTTGATAGAGATACCACTAGGACTAAGAATTCATTAACTTTGCTTCACGATAGAATGAACAACCAGGAAATTGATATCTTAGTTGGCACTCAAATGTTAGCAAAAGGACACGATTTCCCCTTTTTGACTTTGGTCGGAGTTCTTGATGCAGATAATGCCTTATATAGCCCAGATTTCCGTGCTCCAGAAAAATTATTTTCACAATTAATGCAAGTATCTGGACGTGCGGGCCGCTCCAAAATAAAAGGTGAAGTCCTTATTCAAACAGCATTTCCAAATAATCCAGTATTTGAAGGAATCAAAAAACATAATTATGAAATTTTTGCTGAAACCCTTCTTCAGGAAAGGAAGCAAATGGGACTCCCCCCATTTAGTTTCGCTGCTATCTTGAGAGTTGAATCTAAACAATTAGAGTATGGTGAAAAATTTGTAAATGATGCAGGTAAATATGCTGAATCTTTATCAAATAAAGTTGTAATTTATGACCCTGTAAGGCCTTCAATAGAGAGATTAAAAGGCTACGAAAGATTTCAATTGTTTATTCAAGCTAATGCACGCAAAGATTTACAGAGTCTGTTAAGGCAATGGGTTACTTATTTAAGACAATCCCCTTTATCTAATCGAGTTAAGTGGTCTATTGATATCGATCCGATAGAATTTTAACTGGTTTATTTAATTCATATACAATAACAATATGACTAAATCACCTCCAAAAGTTATGACTTTTTCTGCAACAGACCCTACTGGTGGTGCAGGAATGCAAGCTGATATTCTAACTATTTCAAGTTTAGGCTGTCACCCAGTTTCAATTGCGACTGGTTTTACCGTCCAAGATACCATTGGTGTTAATAAATTAATTCCAATTGATTCTGAATTGGTAAATGATCAAGCTCGTCTTATATTGGAGGATATGGAAGTGGGAATTTTTAAATTAGGATTATTAGGAAGTAAGGAAAATATTGCTACCATCGCTGAAATTATTTCTGATTATCCAGAAATTCCATTAATTATAGATCCTGTGCTGGCTTCTGGCCGCGGAGATGAATTTGTTGATATTGAAGCCAGAACAATGATGATGGAGTTACTATTTCCAGAATCCTTACTAATAACTCCAAATAGTTTAGAAGCGAGGAAGCTGGTAAGTAATGAATCAGAAGGCTTAGAATTATCTATTGAGACATGTGTTGGTCGTTTGAAAGAGATGGGATGTGAGAATATTTTAATAACAGGGACTCATGAAAATACAGAAAGTGTAATTAATACTTTATATGATTCATCAAATCAAATAATTCCATATCATTGGGATCGACTTCCTGGAAATTACCATGGTTCAGGATGTACATTGACTGCTGCCATCTCTGCTTATTACGCATTAGGATTATCAATTGGTGAGGCCATAGAGGAGGCTCAATATTTTACATGGCATGCATTAAAAAATGGTTTTAAACCTGGTATGGGGCAATTGATTCCAAACCGATTTTTTCGAGCTAATGATGTTGAAGGTGATGGAAAATCTACATATCATTAAAGGTCTTTATGCTATAACGCCTGATGAAAGGGATTTATTTGCATTAAGCTCAAAAGTCGAATCCTGTATTAAAGGCGGGGCAAGGCTGATTCAATATCGATCTAAAGAGCTTTCAAAAATTGAGCGGAACAAGCAAGCAAGAGAAATTAAAATAGTATGTGATTACTATAAAGTACCGCTGATTATAAACGATGATGTTGAATTATGCCGTATTTTAGATGCAAATGGGGTACATTTAGGAGAAAATGACGATAGTTTAGACAAAGCACGTTTAGTACTGGGGCCTTCAAAGATAATAGGAGTTTCTTGTTACAACTCTATTGATCGAGTAAAAAAGGCAGTAGATAAGGGTGCAACATACATTGCATTAGGGGCATGTTTTCCATCGGAAACAAAACCCAATGCACCAATAGCTTCATTAGATTTAATAGATTTAGTTTTAAAAAATTTCAAAATACCTGTAGTTGCAATTGGCGGCATTAATCTTGAGAATATAGAATTACTTACTAATAAAGGCATTAGTTGTATTGCATTAATTAATAGTTTATTCAAAGAAAATGACATAGAAGGAACGGCTAGGCAATTTACTAGTCTATTAAAAAGTGAGAAATTATGACAGACAAAAATAAAAATTTATTTGAAGCATCCCAGACATTTATTCCTGGAGGAGTAAATTCACCAGTTCGAGCATTTTCTTCAGTTGGAGGCACACCAATTTTCTTTAAAAAAGGATTAGGAAGTAGGCTTTGGGATGAAAATAATAAGGAATATATTGATTACATTAATTCGTGGGGCCCAATGATTTTAGGCCATGCTCACCCAGAGGTTATTAAAACAGTTCAAGAGGTTTCAAAAAATAGCTTATCTTTCGGAGCACCAACATCAAAAGAATTAGATATGGCTGAAATGTTAGTTAGATTGGTTCCAAGTATGGAGCAGGTTCGATTAGTAAGCAGCGGAACGGAAGCAACTATGAGTGCAATTCGTGTGGCAAGAGGATTTACGTCAAGAGATTGTATTGTTAAATTTGAGGGATGTTATCACGGGCATGCAGATGCATTATTAGTAAAAGCTGGATCAGGCGCATTGACATTTGGTCAGCCGAGTTCTGCTGGTGTACCTAAAGATGTGGCAAAGCACACACATACCCTTGCATTTAATGACACTGAGGCTTTAGAAAAATGTTTTAGTGAGATTGGGGATAAGATTGCATGTGTAATTATTGAACCCATTGTAGGTAATATGAATTTAATTTTACCTGACATCAAGTTTTTAAAGAAATTGAGACGTCTTTGTTCACAATATGGAGCTATTCTAATTTTTGATGAAGTAATGACTGGGTTTAGAGTTGCATTAGGAGGAGCCCAAGAATTATATGGAGTGACTCCTGATATGACAACATTAGGAAAGATCATAGGTGGGGGATTGCCTGTTGGAGCTTTTGGAGGGAAAAAAGATATAATGCAAAAATTAGCTCCATTAGGACCAGTTTATCAAGCTGGCACTTTATCTGGGAATCCAGTTGCAGTTGCTGCCGGCTTAAAAACCCTAAAACTAATTCAAAAGCCAAATTTTTATCAGCACTTATCTTTAACGACAGAAAAATTGGTTAATGGCATGATTGACGCTGCAAGAAAAAATGATATTGCTTTTTCTGCAAGAAGTGTAGGCGGAATGTTTGGTATTTATTTTAGAGAATCACCTCCAAATAGCTTTGATGAAATTATGGAAAGTGACCGTGAAAAATTTAATAAGTTTTTTCATTCTATGTTGAAACAGGGTATTTATTTCGGTCCTTCTGCATTTGAGGCTGGATTTGTTTCGGCAGCCCATACAGAAAAAGATGTTAATGAAACAATTAAAGCGTCCCATAAGGCATTTGAAAGCTTGAATGATTGATTTAATTTTATTCAAATCATTGAATAAATGGATAAATAAGCATAAAATTATCGGCTCCGTTTAGCAGAGTAAAAAATACATTTACATGGCAAAAAAAAATTTAATGGCAAAACATAAAAATTTAAAACAAGGCTTGTACAACCCACAAAATGAACACGATTCTTGTGGCGTTGGGTTTATTGCTAATATTCATGGTACGAAAAGTCATCGTGTTGTTCAACAAGGCCTAGAAATCCTGACAAATCTTACGCATCGCGGGGCAACCGGATACGATCCCAAACTTGGAGATGGTGCTGGATTATTGATACAGATGCCTGATAGTTTTTTTAGAGAAGAGATAAAAAATTTAAAAAGAGAGCTGCCAAAAGCAGGCCATTATGGTGTCGGAATGATTTTTTTACCTCAATCAAAGTCAGAAAGAGAAAAATGCGAAGCAATTATTTCAAGGATGATTACAGAAGAAGGCCAAGCTGAAATAGGATGGCGGGAAGTTCCGGTAAATAATAAAAACATTGCTAATGCAGCTCGAGATGTCGAACCAGTTACCAAGCAAATTATTATCAGTAGAAATAAGAATTGTGTCTCACAAGATGATTTCGAAAGAAAATTATTTGTTATCCGTAAAAGAATTGAAATTGAAGTCAATAAGCTCAATATTGATGACCCAGCAAAATTTTATATAACCTCAATGTCTTCAAGAACAATAGTCTATAAAGGAATGCTTCTTGCATCTGAGGTCGGTGTTTATTTTGAAGATTTATTAAATGAATTAATGCAGTCTGCATTAGCGCTAGTGCATCAAAGGTTTTCTACGAATACTTTTCCTTCATGGGAGCTTGCCCACCCTTATAGAATCGTGGCTCATAATGGTGAAATTAATACTGTCCAAGGTAATATAAATTGGATGAATGCTCGTCGCGAAAAAATGCATTCTTTGCTTCTTGGAGAGGATTTAGAGAAACTATGGCCATTAATTGAGGCGGGACAGTCTGATACAGCTTGCTTTGATAATTGCCTAGAACTTTTAGTTGCTGGTGGGTACAGTCTTCCCCATGCAATGATGATGTTAATTCCTGAGCCATGGGCTGGGAATTCACTTATGAGCGAAGAAAGAAAAGCATTTTATGAATACCATGCGGCGTTAATGGAGCCTTGGGATGGACCTGCAGCTGTTGCTTTTACTGATGGAAAAATGATTGGAGCAACATTGGATAGAAATGGATTGCGACCAGCCAGATATCTACTAACTGACGATGGCGATTTAATGATGGCTTCAGAAATGGGAGTTCTAAAGTTTCCTGAAGAGAAAATTATAAAAAAATGGCGACTTGAGCCAGGTAAGATGCTGCTCATTAATCTCGAAGAAGGAAAATTAATTGAAGATGATGAGATTAAGAAGTCGTTATCTTCAGAAAAGCCATATCAAGACTGGTTAAAAAAATCGCGTTATTTTTTAGGAAATTTAAAAGCTGTTGATGTTAAATTTGAACATGAAGAAAGTTTATTGGATTTACAGCAAAGTTTTGGATACAGCCAAGAAGACCTCTCATTTATTTTAAGCCCAATGATTAAAACAGGACAGGAAAATTCTGGATCTATGGGTAATGATTCCGCACTCCCAGTTTTATCGAACCGCCCTAAAATTTTATATAATTATTTTAAACAATTGTTTGCACAAGTCACTAATCCGCCGATAGACCCTATTCGTGAAAGCATAGTGATGTCTTTAGTAACATTTATTAGCCCTAAGCCTAATCTTCTAGGAATAGAAGATATAGAACCCCCTTTTAGATTAGAAGCTAGTCAGCCAGTTTTAAGTATTGAGGAATTGGAGCAACTAAAACAAATTGATTCATTGACACAAAATAAATTTAAATCAAAAATAATAGATATTACTTTTGTAACAGATTTGAATCAAGATCCACCTACTATGATGAAAAATGCTTTAGAAAGCATTTGTAAAGAAGCAGATCAGGCAATTAATGATGGATTCAATATAATAATTCTTTCCGATAGGGCGACAACTTCTGAGAGGCTAGCAATTCCAGCTCTACTTGCTTGCTCCTCAACACACCAATATTTAGTTAAGTCTGGCAATAGAACAAACGCAGGGCTTGTTATAGATACTGGCTCAGCAAGAGAGGTGCATCATTTTGCTTTACTTGCAGGTTATGGCGCTGAAGCAATTTGTCCATGGCTAACTTATGAAACAATTAAAACATTAACTGATGATTTCCTTACGGCTCAGGAAAATTATATCAAAGCTATAGGGAAAGGCTTATTCAAGGTCATGTCTAAGATGGGAATATCAACCTATCAATCATATTGTGGAGCTCAAGTTTTCGAGGCAATTGGATTAAATGAGCAGTTCATTAAAAAATATTTTACTGGAAC
>Ga0209816_1002603_pt1 | contig 12702 bp, 12 predicted proteins | sample CoawatmetaG01DNA_FD_187509 | JGI IMG/M metagenome (GOLD analysis project Ga0209816, IMG submission 187509) | Marine microbial communities from the West Antarctic Peninsula - Coastal water metaG017-DNA (SPAdes) (version 2) | ecosystem: Environmental > Aquatic > Marine > Coastal ... | reverse complement strand
GTTTTCGCTATTAATTTTATTTGTTACTTTTCCAATAATTATTTTAGCTTTAATAGCAGTATTTTTTGAGGATAGGCATAATCCAATATATATGGCTAAGCGTATAGGAAAAAATATGCAGTCATTTAGAATGATCAAAATTAGGACAATGATTCCTAATGCTGACAATACTAAAGTAGATTCAACCTCAATTAATGATTTAAGGGTAACTCGGGTAGGGAGATTTATTCGTGCTATAAAATTGGATGAGATGCTTCAATTTTTAAATGTTCTTGGTGGTTCTATGAGTATAGTTGGGCCAAGGCCAAATATTGATCGAGAAGTTTTTCTTTATACTTCAGAAGAAAAAAAATTACTCATAATTCGTCCAGGCATTACAGATCTTGCATCAATTATTTTTTCTGATCTTGCTAATATACTTGAAGGTAGTGTTGATCCAAACATTTGTTATAATCAGCTTGTTAGGCCTTGGAAGTCACGTTTTGGCCTTATTTACGTTAATCAAGGGACAACTAAAATGTATTTAAAGATTGTATGGTATACAGCAGTTAATATAATAAATCGCAAGAGTGCTTTAGATGGAATTTTAAAAATTCTTAAGCATTTAAATGTATCAGATAATTTAATATTAGTGGCAACAAGAAAAAATGAATTAATCCCTCATCCCCCCCTTGGGTCAGGTGATATTATGCAATCTCGAGATATTCTAGATTAGTATTTTTTAATCTATAGAAATTTATTTATTAAAGTAAGAAGGATATATAAAGTATTAAAGCATAACTTATTTTAACGAAACATAAGCTAATTATATGGATCAATATACCAATAGAATATTTAAAAAACTTGATTCTTTAAAATGTTAGTTTGGCTATTTAAACTTGGAGAGAATATCCCAGTAGATGGAAATAATCCAAAGCTATCTAGAACAGCAATGCTTGCAGAAGAATTTTCTACTAACGGCCATAATGTAGTTTGGTGGATGTCTACATATGATCACTTAACAAAAAGACAAAGGTCAGATGAAGATCAAACCATAGATATTCGATTAAATTACCAGATAAGGATGCTTCATACGCCAGGATATTCTAAAAATGTATCTTTACAGAGATTAAGAGATCATCAAATTTTTGATCAAAGGCTTAAGCAAGAGATTCAGATTTCACAAAGTCCAGATGTAATAATTGCCTCTTATCCGACAATAGGCGCATGTCAGATTTTAATAAATTTTGCTATGGAAAAAAAATTACCAATATTTATTGATGCACGTGACATGTGGCCAGATATTTTTCGCGAATATTTACCTTATCTTATGCATTGGTTTTATCCTTTGATATTTAAAAGACAGATTTCTTCTGCAGTATCTATTTTTAATAATGCAACAGGAATTATAGGAATTACTGATGAGTTTGTAGAATGGGCATTGTCCTATACTGAAAGATCTAGAGATTTTTTTGATCATACAGCTCCATTAGGATACAATAAATCATATATTTCAACTAAGAAATCCAAAGAGTCTTATGATTTTTGGGGGAAATACGATTTAACAAATAAAGACCAGATAGTCTGTTTTTTTGGAGTAATGTCAAAAAAAATAGATTTAGATATAGTTGCATCTGCACTTCCAGCTCTATCTAAGAAATTTCCCCGTTTTAAGCTAGTTTTATGTGGGAATGGTGATGAGGATGAAAAAATAAAACAAATTTTTTCCAAATTTAAAAATGTAATATTTCCAGGGTGGGTGAATAAATCACAGATTAAAGCTCTTATGCAAATCTCTACTCTTGGACTTGCGCCTTATGTCTCTAATAGACCAGATTTTCTAATTTCAATGCCAACAAAGATAATTGAATATCTTTCTGAGTCATTGCCAGTATTAACTTCATTAAAGGGCGTATCCAAAAAAATATTATTAGATAATAATTGTGGTCGTTTTTTTGATGATGAGCCAAGTTTTATTAGATCTGTTTCAGACCTCTTAAACTCTAAGGATGAATTAAGAAAAGCTAGAACTGCGGCGAACCATCTATTTGAATGTAACTATAGAGGAGATGAAATCTACAAAGGAGTCCGATTGCATATCGAAAAATCATGTCTAATTCATGGAGATAAATTATGAGTATTCAATATTTTTCACTAAATAATATGCAGTTATCAAGATTTTGTTTTGGTTGTGAAGCTTTGGGAGGTGTTGATTGGGGTGATAATATTGATTTAAAAGAAATAGAGCGATCTATTTTATTTGCTATAGATGTAGGAGTAAATTTTTTTGATACTGCTGATGTTTATGGGTTGGGCTTATCTGAAACTAGACTTAGTAATATTCTTGCTGAGAAACGAAAAGACGTAGTTATAGCTACAAAAGGCGGAGTCTCATGGAAATATATAGAAAATGGTAGGGCTAAAACGAGCATAAATTGTTCTCCAGACTATATACGAACTGCTGTTGAGAATAGCCTTAAAAGATTGAGGCTAGATAATATCCCTGTGTATTATATTCATTGGCCTAAAGAAGGGGTAGATGTTGCACTTATTGCAGATGCACTTTATAAGCTTCAATGTGAGGGTAAGATTAATACCATTGGTTGTTCTAATTTTTCTGCAAACCAACTTGAACGTGCATTGGAGTTTGCGCCTATTAAACTTTTACAAAAGCCAGTAAATATTCTATTAGAGCAACCCTCTGATGAAATAGTAAAAGTTTGCCGAAAGAATGGAGTCGGAATAGTTGGGTATAATGTCCTTGCATCAGGCTTATTAACTGGTAAATTTGATATAAATACTACTTTTCCTGATACTGATAGGAGATCAAGACTCCCTCAGTTTGTTGGTGATGGTTTGAGAAAATCTCTTAGCAAATTAAACTTACTTCGTGAAAATGCATACTCTGTTGGTCAGAGCCTTACTCATTATTCTATTAAAGGCGCTCTTGAAGAGCCTGAAGTTAATGCAACCATCATTGGGGTTAAGAATGTTAATCAATTAAAAGAAAACTTGATGCCCTTTTATGAGTAAAAAGTATTTTTTCAGTTTATTAATCAGTTCAAGTTAATATAAAATATTTTATATGCACCTTTTTAAAAAAATTACAGTTGATTTGTGGTTAGTTTATTTGCTTATAATTTTTTTATTTATTGGGCTTATTTTTTATGGGGGCTTAGTTAGGCACCATATAATAAATTCAGTTTCTAGAATACCTTTTTTTTCTACTCCTGCTTATTTTTTAGCTTCGATACCTTCTAATTTTAAAAGAATAATTGAGGGGCAACATTCTGATTTAAAAACTAAGGAGCAAAGATATGAAAATATCATCGGTTTTAGTGGAGATACAAATCAAGAAAAAGCATATATATTACTTCCAAGATATGATGGTAATATCAAAAAATCGATAGTTGAGCTTATTGACTTAAGATCTTTTGAAGTTTTAAAAAAATGGCAACCTAAGATTAATGAAATTAATAAATTAGTTGGAGAGTCTTCACCAACCTATAAAACCATAAATAAAGATTTTAATTCTAATAGATATTTAATATACCATCCATATTTGTCAGATGATGGAGGCTTAATTTTCAGTGGTAATTATAGCCCACTAATCAAAATTGATCAAGATAGTCAACTTTTGTGGCAGAACGACTCTATTGTCTTTCATCATAGTATTGAAAGCGATTTTGAAGGAAATTTATGGGCTCCAGGAGTTGCAAATTCTCCTCTGATTGATACGAAATACGTGAGTCCAGAATCAACCAATTTTAAAGATGATATACTAGTTAAATTTTCGGATAAAGGTAAGATTTTATATAAAAAATCTATTATTAATATTTTGATTGAAAATGGCTTTGAGAATCTTCTCTTTCAGCCGATTGAAGGTAAGTTTATCTTTATTAATGACCCTATACATATAAATGACATTCAACCTGTACTTAATGATGGAGATTATTGGAAGAAGGGTGACCTTTTTTTGTCACTTCGACATAAATCAATGCTCTTATTGTACCGACCATCAACGAATAAGATTTTATGGCATAGTATTAACCATTCTTCAGGTCAACATGATATTCAAATATTGGATGACCATACAATCTCATTTTTTGATAATAATACAAAATCTTACTTTTCTGGTGATAAAGTTGAAGGTGTTAATAAATTTATTATTTATGATTTCAAAAAAGATACTTATACGAGTTATCTTGATGCTGCCATTAAAAAATCCAATATAAGAACTATTACTGATGGAAAAGGTATGATATTTGAAGATGGATCTCTTTTTCTACAAGAACATAACTATGGAAGGCTTATATATTTTAATTCTGATGGCTCTACTAAGTGGGAATATGTGAATCGAGCGGATGATGGGTTTGTTTATCAACTGCGGTGGGCTAGAATTTTCAATAGTCCAGAAGAACTTAAGAAAATTGATAAAATCCTCAACGATGGAAAAAAATAATGAATAAAGTATCTTTAGTATCTTTAGTATCTTTAGTATCCTTAATTTCTAACCCTGTATATGCATACATAGGTCCAGGAATGGGAGGAGGGTTAGTTGCTGCAGTTATTGGAGTGATTGGAGCAATTTTATTAGCAATATTTGGTATTCTATATTATCCAATTAAAAGAATGCTAAAAAATAGAAAGAAATAAACTGAGATTATTAATTTCACATGATTATCTTTGGATATCTTATTTTATCTTGCCTTTTAAGTGTTGAATTATTAGTAAGACTGAAATTTATTACTTTTGTCAATTCAATCTTCAGGAACTCAAATAAGGTTTTTTTAATTATCATTTCATCGAAAATTAGTGACCATTGGAAAGAGAGGATGGTCCCAGTTTATGCGTTTATTATTTTAAAAAATTCACTATCAATTTTGGTAATACTATGTTTAGTTCTGCTTATCTTTTTTTTATTTTTTATTTTATCCAATGAATTTCTTCTTCTACTTTTATCGATTAAAGGAGTTTTTTCTGCTGTTTTAATTTCTTATGTTTATATTAAGCTTAAGGCATTCTTTCTTTAATGAATAATTATTCATTATTACAGCGATTTCTTCATCGATCAGTACTTTCATCAAAATTGATACGAGAGATTACGTTCGATATTGAGCAATCTATATTTTTTAAAAAATATGATCAATATGATGATAGTCATGTTTTTGTTACAGGGCTTGCAAGGTCAGGAACTACTAGTTTACTAAATGCTATTTATGATTCAAACCAATTTGCATCCTTAACTTATGATGATATGCCATTTATTCTTGCCCCAAATTTTTGGAAAAAAATTAGCCCTTCTAAAAGTCATACTATTCTGCAAGAAAGAGCGCATGGAGATAGTGTCATAGTTTCTACAAATTCTCCTGAAGCATTTGAAGAGGTATTTTGGAAAACGTTCAATAATGATTCTAAAAATAAGAATGAACTCTTTAAAAAATTTATTTCACTTGTGTTAAAGAAAAATTATAAAACTCGCTATTTAAGTAAAAATAATCAAAATATTAGGAGGTTAGAGTTAATTTGTGAAATTTCACCACATTCGATAATATTAATTCCCTTTCGTGACCCACTTCAACAGTCACTATCTCTTCTTTCTCAGCATATCAAATTTTCTGATTTACAAAAACAAGATAGGTTTATAAGAGAATATATGAAATGGATTGGACATAGTGAGTTTGGCATGGATTACAAAGAGATCTCTTCTCATAAAATTCTTTATCCTGATGTTTTTAGTCTTAATCATTGGCTTGAACAGTGGCATGCAACTTATAGTTCTATTTTGCACTTATCTAAGAAAAATGATGCACTATATTTTATCTGTTATGAATCATTATGTAATGATCCTAAAGTTTGGGTTGAAATAAAAAACTTATTAAAAATAAATCAAGATAACCTTTTTTTATTTAAAGAATCAAAAAAAGATATTAACCAAAATTTTGATTCAACCCTATACGACAAATGCTTAAAACTATATGAATCATTGGTTGTATCATCATTGTGAATTAATGGATAGTTATTTTTAATAGATATTTAACCTATGCTTTTAATAATATTTCTTCCCTTAAAAGTCCATATACTATAATAAAAATATATAAATATCAAGATCAATTTTTCTTTTATAAAATTCTTTAATGTTTCAATTTATTAGAGACCATCTCCAATCTTTAAGGTTTAAATCCGTTTTTATTAAGTCTCTATGAATAGGTTTGTTCCATTTACATAGTGAAAATGGTGAGGCATACATACAGCTTATCATGATACGATTCTTTGAAGAGGGTCTAGAGCCATAATGAAGAAGATTACATGTATCTGCTATAAAGATTTCATTCTTAACTCCTATGGCCTTAACTAATTTATTCTTATTAACTACACTGAAAACCATTTCATCACTTAACCTCTGAGATATTATATTTTTTTTATATTTTTCTTGGTAATGATCTGTCACTTTTTTTGAGCTTTTTGCATCAATAATGGAAAAAGGACCAGAATTATCATCAATATCATTAAGGAAGAAAAAAACTTTTAAAATTTTCTTATCTTCCCAGTCCATATGAAAATTTTGACTAGTATTTTCATACATCTTAATTTCATTTGAAATTTGTAAACTACAGGAATATAGCCATGGATATGTTCCAAGATACTCCTGAATTATTGATAATAACTTAGGTTCTGTCAAGAACTTGAAAAGAATTTTTTGATCCTTTGAGCCCTCTAGAAGAGAAATAAATCCACTTCTATCGCCAGCCACACCTAAATTTTTTTTATTAAAATCTTCAAAATTTGCTAATATTTTTTTAATTTTATATTCATTAGTAATATAATCATTTAATTCTTGAGCATATTCAATAAAGTTAGCTGGGAGTTTTATATATCCTAAATCTTTATCAATTTTCAAAGTTGTATCAAGAGATTTATTAGCATTAAATTTTGAAGTTGTTTTTCTTTTCCTAAAACAAAAAAATAATTCCTTAATTTCAACATAACGATTTCTTTGCAGTAGGGTTGGTCGTAATAATTCACCTGGAGATTCAAGCTTTGAAATTAATCTAGCAGTTAAGAGTTCTAATGTTTCTATTAAACCAATATTTTTAATCTTTTTTATTATTCTCTTAAAAAAATTCATGCTATCCTATGATTTTTGTTAAAGTAGAAGTAATTTTTATACACTACTCGACCGCGACGGAATGAATTCGGATGGAACCTTTAATGAAAAAAAGTCATTCCATGTCTAGAATTCACAATGGAATTTTAATCCAACAAACTCATTTATTAGAAAGAATACACTAAATGACAACAGATCATTTATGTTCTTATTTCACATCTTCACGAGAGAGAAGGGTGGGGTTATCAAAAGATTTCAAATTGGTAGAAAAAGATTTCCATATTGACCCATACAGGGTAGAACAGATTCTCTTCATATGGTTATCTCAGTCTTAAAGAGAAAACACGAAAGAGACCTAATAAATGAACAAATAAGAAATCAACATTTCCCAAGTAAAGTTTTTAAGTTTGAGGTAAGTTACTATATTTTTTAACTTTTTATTAGTTATAATATTTTTGAAATTATAAATAAAGATCACAATGGAATTATTTAAAGGGTTGCTGGATTACTCTGAGTATTTAAAAGAAAACCCATTTCATCAAATTTTGGGGGTTAATCTTGAAGAATATGGTGATTTAGATAAAAAAATAATTAGAGAAGCATACTTTTCTGTTGATCTTGAGAATAATATTCCTTTGTCTGAGGAAATGGATGATTTAATTCGTTTACACTATTTGGTAACTTCTAGGAAGGTTACAACTATTCTAGAAATTGGTGTTGGTAAAAGCACAATAGTATTTGATCATGCACTTGAACAAAATAAAATAAAGCATGGAGACTTTGTTAATAAAAACTTAAGGAGATCTAATCCTTTTGAATGTCATTCAGTTGATAATAATGAAGAATGGATAGAAGTTACAAAGTTACTTAACCCTTCTACAAAAAATGTTACTTATCACTATTGCCCTTGTCATGTAACTACATTTAATGAAAGAATCTGCACTCTGTATGATAATTTTCCAAACATCTGTCCTGATTTGATATATTTAGATGCTCCAGATCAATTTTCTCCAATCGGTGATGTAAGAGGTATTTCCACAAATCACCCCGATCGATTACCGATGTCTGCAGATATCTTAACTTTTGAACATTTTTTATTGCCAGGTACTCTTATAGTTGTTGATGGCAGAACTGCTAATGCAAGATTCTTGGAAGCAAATTTACAAAGGAATTGGGTTTATCACCATTCTGTAGAGTATGATCAACATTTTTTTGAATTGAAGGAATCACCCCTAGGAGTTTATAATCAAAGTCAAATTGAATTTTGTCTGGGAACCGAGTTACCATAAAATACTTAACAAAGTTTAGATTATCGAGGACATAGTAATCGATTATTTAAGAGAGATTTTGCTCGAGAAATGCTTGATTAGTATAGTGATTTAACATTAGTCGATTATGGATTCCTTTATCATAGAGATAAATATTTTCAACAAGATAATATAAATTGGTTTTTGTTAGAGAAGAATTGAAAATGTAGGTGGTTGGTCATCAACTACTGTTCATTCATTAGGTCTCTTTCGTGTTTTTCTCTTTAGGACTGAGATAATATTTTCTTTTAGGGTTTTTTTAATCACTAACCCAAAATCTAATATTGGTTAGTTTTAGTTCCGAATGTTTTAATCTTCTTTCGATCTTCCTTACCTGCTATCAGAAAAGATGTTAAAAATAGTCTTAGGCGCCTTCGTCTTGAGTGTCTGCCAATTTTTTATATACATTGGCCGGATGAGAATATCCCTTTTTCTGAGACCTTTGGGGAGTTGGAGAAAATGTGTGACGAAGGTAAGATTGAGTCTATTGGATGCTCTAATTTCTCTGTCAATCAGATGAAAGAAATCTTCAGTATTTCAAAAATTAGATACACATAATTACCTATTAATATATTGAGTGGAGCTTTAGATAAGGATATTGAAGACATTTGCACTAAAAAGAAATAGAGATTATTGCGTATAATGTTTTGGCGAATGGGTTACTTTCTGGAAAATACCATAAAAATTCTATTTTTCCTAAAAATTATAGGCGTTCACATCTACCTTTGTTTAATGGAACGCTGTATCATGAGGCGTTAGAAACAATTAAAGAATTAAAAGTAAGAGCATCTTGTGATGATATGAGTATCTCTCAATATTCAATTAATTGGGCATTATCTCAACTAAATGTTTTATCTGCTATTGTTGGTATTAAAACCTCTCAGTAAATAAAAGATAACTGGTCTGCAATTATCTAATATAGGATAATTGCAGACCAGAAAGGAAATAATATGAAAAATCAGTTAAAAGAATTATCTAATCCAAAAAAGTTTCAATCGCCAATTGATATTAGTGATGTTGATGTTGATGTTTTGATGTTGATGCTTGAGTCAATGGTTACCATTCGTAAGACTGAACAACAATTAGCATTAGGAAGAAAGAATGCCTTAATTGGGGGTCCAGTGCATCTTGGAGCTGGGCAAGAGGCAATTGCTGTCGGTGTATCTCAATATCTGCAATGTACTGATCGTGTATTTGGTGCACACCGTTCTCATTCCCATTTATTGGCACTAAACCCTGATTTTTATCGATTATTTGCTGAAGTGCTAGGTAAAAAAACTGGGTTTTCAAAAGGTATGGGCGGATCTATGCATTTATTTGATCAGCCAAGTGGGTTTTATGGATCAGTACCTATAGTTGCGGGTACAGTTTCATTGGCTGTTGGAGCTGCAATGGCAGCAAAATTGCAAAAGACTAGTAATATTGGTGTGGTATATATTGGCGATGGTGCAGTGGAAGAAGGGGTTGTCCATGAGTCATTTAATTTAGCGAAAATACAGAATGCCCCAATGTTGTTTGTTATTGAAAATAATTTGTTTGCCAGTCACATGCATATCTCATTAAGGCAACCTAGTGACATGATTTCAAGATTTGCAGAAGCTAATGACATTCCCTATGAATTAGTAGATGGAAACGATGTGGTAGCAGTATCTCAAGCGGCCAAGAGATTGGTTGGCGATATTAGATCAGGCAAAGGTCCTAGATTATTAGAATTGGTGACTTATCGATTTTATGGGCATGTTGATTGGCGTGATGATGTTGATGTGGGTGTAGAAAGATCGCTTGATGATATTGAGAATTGGAAAGCGAGAGATCCTATTGTAAGATTATCAAAGTCAATGACAGAGAGTAGGTATTTGAGCAAACATCAAGAAAGTGCACTTAATCAGAGGCTTGATAAAGAAATAGATAAGGCTTGGAATAGAGCGATGAGTGATCCTTATCCATCAGCTGATGCTACTTTAAAATATGTATATTCAGAAGAGAAGTAGATGACAATAGAAAAGCATAATTATGGAACTGCAATACTCTCAGCTTTTGAGTATCTACTCGAAAATTACCCCGAGGTATTTGTTATTGGACAGGGTTTATGGAGTCCTTGGTATGTAGGTAATACCATGACAGATTTAGAAAAAAATTTTGGGGTAGATCGGGTAATTGACACACCTGTGTCTGAGTCTGCATGTACAGGTGCAGCAGTAGGTGCGTCACTTGCTGGAATGAAGCCTATTGTGGTTCATCCGAGAATGGATTTCATGTTGTATGCAATGGATGCAATAGTTAACCAAGCGGCTAAATGGTCTCATATGTTGGGCGGCCAAGCTCACCCTGGAGTAACAATTAGAAGTATTATTAATCGTGGCGGTGAACAGGGTGCACAGCATTCTCAAGCGTTGCATGCTTGGTTTGCGCATGTTCCTGGGCTACGCGTTGTTATGCCTTCAACTGTAGCAGATGCACGCGACCTATTGATTGCTTCTGTTTTATGTAAAGACCCTGTTATATATATTGATGATAGATGGTTGTATGATCAAGAAGATGAATTAATTCCTATAGTAGAGCTTGATCTAACAATACAACGGCCTGTTATTAGTTTAATGGGTGGCGATATAACTATTGTCGCTTCTGGACATGCATCTCTACTGGCAAGAGAAGCTGCTGAGAAACTTGAGAATAAAGATATTTCAGTAGAGGTGATAGATGTGAGAGTGTTAAATCCATTTCATGCCGAAGAGATTGTTGAGTCTGTCAAAAAAACAAAGAATTTATTGGTGGTTGACTCTGGTTGGACATCGGGAGGTTTTTCTGCTGAGATTATTACTAAGGTAGTTGAGCAGTTGCCAGTGGATTGTTTAAGTAATCCACCAACTAGAATTGCTTTGCCTGATGCTCCTGCACCAACCTCACGCTTTCTTGAGAAAGATTACTACATTTCATCTGATGATATTGTAAAAAAAGTTATTAACTTAATTAAATGATAAAGTCCATCTTGCAGAGTTAGTATTTCAAACCTTGCCTGCTAAGCAGAGTGGTGCAAACTTCAGTTTTATTAAAAAGGTATTATGTCGCCGAATTCTGGATCAGTAGGAGCTGGCTTTTGCGATGTTTTAACTAAAGTAGCTCTAGCTAATTATGGTGACTACAAACAATTAGCCAGTTGCTATCGTTCCAATTTCTAAGATATCTCATTGCACTAGCTTCTGATTTCCAGCCACCTCTAAGCATAATTTTCTCAAGCGGAATATTTTTGTCTAATAGATCAAGTGCAGCGCCAATTCTAAATGAGTGACTTGATAGTCCTCCAATTTGATTCAGGCCAGCCTTCTTTTAAAGGCTCTTTAATGATACAGGCATGTGATCAGCAGTACCATGCGCTAAAAGAGGTCATTGATCGAGCAGAGATTATGATGATACAAGACCTCGAGGGTGATGCTGAGCACGGCCTTATAATTATAGACTATAATGAAAAATTGCAAGATTTAGGACGAGGGTGGGGCGAATAAATGAGAAGCTTGGGTCGGCCCTGGTGCAGCGAGTCAGGCGCCTGGGAAAGTTGATCCGATACCAGAGGTGATTCATCGCCAAGATTCACCGCTCCGCCCAAGAAATAAAAAAGACAAAACGAACCCATTTATATTTAAACTTTGACCTTTGATAAATGCCCTTATCAAGGGTAAAATAACTCATTTAAAGGGACTATAGATACTGTGTTAAATACACTCATTAATTTGTCACGGCGTAACAAGAAGCTTGTCATGCTTTGTGTTGATTCTGTGCTTCTGGTGTCATCGATACTGCTGTCGTTTTCGATCCGGCTTGGGTACTTTTACTTGCCAGAGAGTGGTTTGATTTATTGGGTGATATTTGGTGCGCCTCTTGTCGCCATTCCAATCTTTGTACGCTTTGGCCTTTACAGCACAGTGATTCGTTACATTGACTTTAAGGCGTTGTGGGCCGTTGTCCAGGCGGTATCGCTATATGTCTTAGTGTTGGGTTTGCTTGGGTATATGACTGCGGCTGGGTATATTGCTGAGGTTGAAGGTATACTGCGCTCACTTATATTGATTAATTGGCTCCTGGCCATCGTAGGCATAGGTGGCTCTCGAATGATTGCGCGCTGGCTTCTCTCAGAAATTGATACTAGAAAAAATACTGAAGGGAGCACTCATGTGGTAATTTATGGTGCTGGCTCGGCAGGCAGGCAGCTGTCGATTGCTTTAACGCAGTCGGCTGAGTACAAGACGGCGGCTTTTATTGACAACAACCCTGGACTGCTTGGCCAATCTATTCATGGCATTAATGTTGTTC